>Ga0307985_10001479_pt1 | contig 13269 bp, 27 predicted proteins | sample EllFjometageno80_FD_203155 | JGI IMG/M metagenome (GOLD analysis project Ga0307985, IMG submission 203155) | Marine microbial communities from Ellis Fjord, Antarctic Ocean - #80 | ecosystem: Environmental > Aquatic > Marine > Unclassified | place: Southern Ocean | collected 2014-10-09 | reverse complement strand
GGGGCGGGAGGGGAGCGGGCGCGAACCATCGACGGGAGGGTGGTGGGGTGGGTGGGAGGGAGGACGAGGATTGGCGATAGGGACCGGCGCTTCCCCCTTTTAGCGTTATGGGCATGTGGATCGGGGGATAGGCATCGAGGGTAGGGGGGGGCTGAGTTGAGAGGGAGATCCGGAGGAGGTTGGATTTTGGGTCCTGTGTGTGTGGGGGGGGGTGAGAGGAGAGGGGGGGGGACACAATCCACTAGCGGCTACCCTCTTGTCGTTCAGTCGTCCACTCGCTCAGCAGTCCGTTCGCTCAGCTTCCCCGTTTGCTCAGCAAGGGCAGCGTGGAAGAGAGAGAGAGGCGAGAGAGAGAGAGGGGCGAGATAAATACTCTACGTACAAGTTTTGCTACAGCAGGGGTAAGAGGCTTCTGGCGGCGGGTGAAGCGTGGCGGGGGAGGAGACGAATCCATGGCCTGGCGGATGATTGGGATTCAGAAGATCTAAACACTGCTTTGAATGAAGATGCCAAACTGGTCGAAATAACTTTTGAACGACGTTTACAACACACACCCGATTGACGCATCAGTGCAACGTTTTACTATTCCGCAGTACACCTGGTACACAAGGCAGACAGTTGGTCAAACAAACGTCGCGCACTTCAACGTCGGCCATCCCTTCTGCGTCCCAGTCCCTTTCCAAACCCCCCCACTCTCCTCCTCCCACCACTGCACGGGGCTCGTCTCGAGCTTTCCCGTCAACGGCACCACGCCGTCGGAAGTAATGAGCAAGCTGTGTTCGAACTGTGCCGTTCTCTTTCCATCAGCTGTCACGGTAGTCCACTCATCAGGCCATGTTACATGTTTCGGATTCCCCTCACATATCATAGGCTCAATGGTAAACGTGTGCCCCTCCTCCATCACACCGTTCCTCTCATTGTTCTTGTAGTGAAGAATGTTCGGATTCGTGTGGAATACGGACCCGACCCCGTGCCCGCAAAAGCCACGCACAGTCGTAAACCCGCGTTCCACAACATACTGCTCGATGACGCCGCCAATGTCCTTGTAGTTTACTCCCGGCTTGACTATCTCCATGCTCTTTATCCAGCACTGGTACGTGGTGCGGATCAGCTGCCACAGTGCGCACCACGTGTGAACAAAGGGGGAAGGCGTTGTATGAACAAGGAACGCATGTGTGTGAACAAAGGCACGCATAGGACAGTTCGTTCTGGGCGCTTTGTTCACAGCTGGGCGCTTCCTCATGGGGCGTTCGCTTGCAGCAGTCCGCGCCAGTCGTCGCTCAAGACTATGGTGTTCTTGGAAGTCCTACAAGTCTCCGCTCACCTCCTTCGCCTTCTCATCCACTACCCCAACCTCGAACATCTCGCTGCAGTCGCCATGGTAGCCATCCAAGTACACTGTGATGTCAATGTTCACGACATCCCCCTCCACCAGCGCTCGGGCGTCGGGAATTCCGTGGCATATCACCTCGTTTACGGACGTGCAACAACTCTTGGGGAAGCCGTGGTAGTTTAGTGGACTGGGGTAGGCGTTACGAGCGAGAGAAGCCGCGTGGACTGCTGCGTCGATTTCGTCGGTCGTGATGCCAGGACGGACGAGGGCGCCGGCGAGGTCCAAGACTTCACGGGCGGCGCGGCCGGCGGCGCGCATTTTGGTTATTTCAAGGGAGCTCTTCTTCTCAATTACCCATGGGAGAATGGGGGACTTCCCTTTGGGGGTTCCTGTCGCTGCGTAGTCTGGAAAAGAGATTACTTCATCTTGGGGTACTGTGCGCGGAGGCGAGATTGGCATGGGTTTCACTGACCCGTATGTGAATGATGGCACCTTGGGACTGCCAAAACCCTTTGAGACGGGCCGTTCTTTGTAGAGAGAGGTGGAGGAGGAGGGAGCGAGGGGGGCGAGGTTGAAGGGCAGCGCGAGGTGCAGCAAGGAGAAAATGATGACGAGGCGCATCGTTGGCAAAGCGTGAATATCGCGGGGGTTGGCGTAGCGTGTGTGATGTGGCGCCATCTTGCCGACAACGCGACGCTCAACAAGCACTACTATGTATCGAGTGAGGCATCTACCTGAGAGCTGCCAATCCCCGCCAACCACAAGCTAGCTCGATGATCTGCTGCACCATCTGCCTGATCCTTCTCCTCCTCGTCGTGTCGGTTACCGGCAAGGGCAAGGGCAAGGGCAAGGGCAAGGGCAAGGGCAAGGGCAAGGGCAAGGGCAAGGGCAAGGGCAAGGGCAAGGGCAAGGGCAAGGGCAAGGGCAAGGGCAAGGGCAAGGGCATGGGCATGGGCAAGCGAGCGATGGGCATGATGAGCAACTTCATGATGACGAGCGGCATGATGATGAGCGGCGACTCGTTCAACCAGAACATCCTCCTGTGCGGTAAATATTTCACGGACTACAGCGACTGTTGGTCTGCGACGACTTATGCCTGCAGAGCCTGCTCGCTTGGTAAGTGCAGTTCCCCGTGCGGGGAGCCTTGTCATGAAACTCGCCCGTGCGTTGAGGAGTGCGTCTGAAACACAGCCCAACAGGGAGAGACCCCCGGACCCCAGAGCGGGAAGAAGTCCTGCCAGAAGCGTCAGGTGTGGACAGGATTGCTACGCAGATCGCGAGTGTGGTTACGGGCGCCACAAGTGCAAGATCGTCAGGCCAGGCCGTTGTTTGGTCGAAAGGGTATGCGATTATTCCAGTGACTAAGAGTGAACGTGCAAGAAGCAGTAGTGAGTACCGAGCCCAAGCCTACTAGTAAGCGTTGTTCCATCTCCTTAAATTGGTTCCTATTTGGTTCACTCGATGCGCTCAAAGTCGGGCAAACTGCGCGGCTTGTACACCGCAACAGTAACCGTCGAAAGTAGACTCGTCGCCGTCCCCAAACCCGTCGTGTGAAACACCGCGTCCCCCGTCATAGCTTGATTCAAGCGACACACGTACTCCCCAGTCCGGTGGTCGGTGTACAGGACGGTGAGTGAGAGCGTGCCTCGGAACGTTCTGTGCCTCGTAGCCGCGCACCGAAGGTGCGTTGCGTACCCATCCACTGGGGAGATTACGAGGGAGGAAGCGGAGGCGGGGTTGAAGGTGAAGGTGAAGGTTGCGAGGGGCGTGATTGCTGCGAAAAAAGAGTCGGGCATCTGGTAGAAGGAACCTTCGTGGGAAAGCACCTCGAGGGTGGCAGGGGAGAACGAGTCGATTGTCTCGGGGAGCAGGGATCCCCGGAGGAATGAGAGGAGGAGATGGAAGTGTGCGCCGTCGCGATCGACGAAGACCTCACCGTCGTCTGATTGGCGGTACGTTTCGGAGAGACAGGCGCGGAAGAATGGGATCGAAGTGAGCGTCGTCGAGGACGTTGCGAAGCGGCGACCGCCGATGTTGAGAGTTACGCGGGTCTCTTTGGAGGGGAGACCTGCGAAGAGCTTGCGGGAGAGGTCTTCCATCGTCTTGATAGAATGGGCGCTGGTCTCCTCAATCTCACCACAGACGTCGGCAAGGGCGCGGGAGGAGGCAAGGAGGGAGGCTGATAGGTCCATGGCACAGGGTCAGTTAGCGCGAGTGTTGAGGGGCGAGTACACAAGTGGTAGAGTAGTGGAGTGTTGCAAATAAAATAAATGACGGGACGGAATAAAAGCAAATTTGAGACTGACTCACTTTCGTGGCCTTGTTCGTCGATATTCACTACGCTCGCGTGATTTAGGTCCTTGTACGCCCCACCAACCCCACCTCCCCCTCGTTTTGAGCATTTATACGTTTACCCCCGTCCGTCACCCCAATTTTTTGAACATCTCCGTACCACTGCCGGGCCAGAATATCCCATTGTTCATGTTACTATCATCCTTCTCTCGTCCCTCCATCTTCAAAAACTCATCCCGTTCCATAACCTCATTCATTTACTCCCGAAAACCCACAAATGGCATCGCGTCTCCCCTTCCATCCGCCTTCCTAACCAGCCTCGCCAACCTTAATCTTGATACGTCCACAAACCCTTACACACTCACCCGCCACTCTCACGGTGAAGACTACCACCTCAACTCTCTCCCACACATCGTAATATCCCCCCGCACTGTAACCGAAATACAGTCCCTCCTCCACCTCTGCACCATCCACTCCATCCCCATCATCCCCTATGGCGCCGGAACCTCCCTCGAAGGACACGTAACCTGTCCCCACGGTGGCATCTCCCTCTCCCTAACACCCCACTTCAACGCAATCATTGCAACAAACCCCTTCTCACTAACAGCCACAGTCCAATCTGGCGTAACACGCCAGCAACTTAACTCGCACTTGCGAGACACGGGATTGGAGTTTACGGTTGACCCTGGCGCGGACGCGAGCGTTGGCGGGATGGTTGCGACGGGAGCTAGTGGGACGAGTGCGGGTGAGTTTGCGCAATGCGATAGATGCAAGCGCGGCCTTTATATTCATAAGCTTCGCTAACTCTAACAGTGTGTAGTTAAGTATGGTACTATGCGGACGAATACGGCGGGATTGGTGGTGGTAACGCCCGGTGGTGATCTTGTGACGACGGGGACGGCGGCAGTGAAGAGTAGCGCGGGTTATGATTTGACGCAGATTTATGTTGGGAGTGAGGGGACGTTGGGGGTTGTTGTGGAGGTTACGGTGAGGTTGAAGCCGATTCCGGAGACGGTTGTGGCGGTTGTGTGGGAGTTTGAGAGTGTGGGACAGGCGTGTGAGGTGGTTTTGGAGCTGGTCATGAGAAATGTTGGGATGGCGAAGTGCGAGATTCTGGATCGAAATGCGATTGAGGCGTTCAACAGGTGAGCAAGCGGCGACACAGCGCGCCATGCGAGCCGGTAGTATGCGAGCGAGTACCTGCCAGCAACGGCGCTCCGCTCTGAACACTCTTGTTCACCCCTCCCCCCCCCCCCTTTGTAGATTCGCAGGGGACGTGGATGATCTCAAAGTCTGCCCGACGCTCTTCCTGGAGTTCCACGATAATGAGGTCGGGGTTGACGTGGTGAGAGAAATGGGCGGTACGGGCGTGAGGGTCGCTGAAGGGGGGGAGGAGAGGAAGAAGCTGTGGGCGGCGAGACACAGTTTGTATTATGCGAGCTTGCAGATGAGGGAGGACGCGAAGGGAGTGGTTACGGATGCGTGTGTGCCGTTGGACAAGTTTGGGAAGGTGTTTGGGGAGACGAGTGAGGACATGGAGCGGGTGGGAATCGTTGGCACTACGTTTGGGCATGCCGGCGACGGCAACTTTCACTGCATTTTGCCGGTCAGGGAGGACGACGGGGAGGAGTACTTGAAAAAGGTGAGGGCAAGCAAAACGAGTGGCGAAGAACTCGCCCGTTAACGCACACTCGTTCTCTCACACTCGTTCTCTCACACTCGTTCTCTCACACTCGTTCGCAGGTGAGGGAGTTCAACGATAGGTTGGTGGAGAGGACGTTGAAGGCGGGAGGGACGTGCAGTGGCGAACATGGCGTGGGCGTGGGAAAGAAGGAATACCTCAAGCAGCAGTACGACAAGGAGACGATTGGGGTCATGAGGAGCATTAAACGGGCGCTCGATCCAATGAATATCATGAACCCGGGCAAGATATTCGATTGGGAGGAGCAGGAGGAGGATCGGGAGGAGATTGAGACGTATCTTCACGTCGCACCGTGCGGCGATCACTGGATCGCACCCGGACTGTTTGCCGCTAAGCACCTCCAGCCGGATTACGTGCGATCGTTCGGCCCCCTAACCGCCAAACAGGTGTGCATTTTGGAGGAGTGTGGAGAAGGGGAGATCTACGACTTTGTCGAGCTGTATGATATCGGAAGTGAGAGCGTCACGCCGCTGCCACAGCACGACGATTGCCCTGAAAAGTAACACATGGAACAACGAGCTTGCACAGTACAAACTTGCTCCTATTATATTGCTCCCCCCCGCTTATTATGCCGCCGCGTAGTACTCCTGCTTGGCATTCATAATCATCATCACGAACTTCTCATTCTTCAACTGCTCCTTAAATGCCTTGGTGGCGCAAAACTCGGGCTCGAACTTCTGCAGCAGCGCCAAAAACTCCTCCTTGTTCGAGAACGTACTACCCGCCCACTTAGCCTTCCCCGCGGCAACTTCACGCTCGACCACCCAAGGCAGCTCGAACCCAAGGTCCTTCGCCGTATTGATGCTCTCCTTGGTCGGACTGGTGTTCTCCCACCGACTCACGTTGATGTGAGACACAAGTTGGTCCAAGTCATCCTGGACCATGCCGCCGATCTTCCTGCGAATCAAGTGCTCGGCGAGGGTCGGCGCCGCGATGATCTTCTGCTCAATCTCCATCAAGATGAGCGTCACGGCGTCAGCCTCCTCGATGCCGTCCTTGGCGGCGCGGGCCAAGACCTGCACATGGGAAAGTGTGAGTGAGAGGGGAAAGAGGAGAAGAGAGGCATGCTACGCGACCCACCTCCTTGTCTCCAGCGACAACCGCAGGGATGATCTCGTCCAGCGGCCCCATGGGCTCGTGGTACGAGTGCATCTTGTACCAGTCAACGAAGGCAGGCGACTTCACGAACTCCTCAACGAGCATCGAGTACAACTCCTCGTCCATGTCAAACTGCAAGTCGTTGGACAACTCACGCTGCGCCGCCTTCTTGTCTCCGATGAGTGTCTGGAAGTCCGTCCACAGACCCTCGCGGACGGACATGTACGCGTGGCACTGCTTCTTGAACAGGTACTCGCTCGTCTCCTTGAAGGAAGCGTCGGAGGCCGGAGCGGTGAGATTAGTCCACTGCTTCCACTGACTCTCGAACACGGCGCTGTGACCGCCGAGGGCGGAGATGAACTGGTCGTTCTCGGCGCTGTGGAAGCGAGCAGTCTGAGGCGTGTCGCCGACGATCTGATCGTGGTACTACGAGGGAGGGGGTTAGTTACTGTGGACAAGGTGGGCGGTAGTGAATAGTGGTCGCTCTCAGTGGTGGTCACTCCTCACCTTCTCCCCAAACCCCTCCGCCTCATACTCCTCCTTCGCATTCATCGCCCCCATCAACCCATTGTCCGGCTGCACCTTACTCTTCTTGAAGTGACGCAACTCCCATCCTTCGAAGACACGCATCAGTTGCGCCTTCTGCTTCCACTGCATTAGGGTTTCCTCAAGTTCCATGTAACCTTTCGCGACGAGGAGATCACGGACGCGGACGTCTTTGACGTGGGAGTTCTTGTTGAAGTGGAGGCGGATCTCTTTCTGGGCGGTGGCGAGGGGGATGTCGAGGTCGTAGATGGAGAGGACTTTGGGGAGTTCCTGGGGGGGGAGGGTTAGAGATTGATAGATAATGGCCGGGGGGGGGGGGGAAGGGACCCCCAAAAACACGATCCGGGGGGTAAGGAGGTGGGTGATCTTGGGGGGTGGTCGGCTTGACTCGGACTGATGGTGTGAACTGGTCTGCAACCGTCAGGGGGGCGCAGACTGGAGCCGGACAGTGCTCGATTAGAGGATGCTATCTCCGGGGTGTGTGCGGGGGTTACCTTGATCATCGAACGGTAGAGGACCACCACGGGGTCTCCGGGGATGAGCTTGCTAGCGTTGATGAGGTTAAGGGACATGGTAGTGTCTGGGCTGGGCCGAGGCTTGGATGTGGATAGCAAAACCCACTCGAGAGGGGCGTTTTCGCCCTCGTTGTTAGATTTTACGGGGACCCTTGCTGCCCATGCAGGCCGCCCGCGACTCCTGGAGAGCATCTGAATTTGAGATGGGTGTTCTCGCAGCAAATCGTTTCGATCGCAACATTTTATTAGACGCGGTTCCGGGAATGTCTCCGTGGATTCATTTGGGGGATTTTCTTAGCAGGTCCTGCTAAGCTTAACTCCAAAACGAATCCACGGAGATATTCCCGGAACCCGTTCCCCCTGCCTTTGCTACCCATTTGAAAGGCCCAAGAAAAGCCTCCGCATCCTCCCAGATTCTTCTCTTTGTGTTCCATCACAATTAAATAGCACGTTATATTACATTACCTCCGAATTAATACGCCGCACACAGCGCATATATGGGGCAACCTGACTAGCCGAGCCCATCGGTTTGACCCATCCTCCTGCTACCCTTCACTGACTGCTTCCTTCCCGCGTTTCCGCCGAGGGTTGCTAGGGGGCCGAGATCGTTTACTATTTCGGATAATGTTGATGGTGAGCTGATGCGAGCGGGGCGAATAGCGCGACGCAACAGCGCGACGCAACAGCGCGACGCAACAACATAGCACGCGTCCTTCCAGCATAGCGCGCTACAATCCTCCCTCCCTATCCCCTCTAACCCCCGGCTAGATTCCACCCCTCCTCCTCCTTCCACTCCCTCCACATGGCAGGACGACCTCGAGACGCTCTTAAACCCGTTCACCAACCCCGCCCAGAAGACTGTCCTTTTCCAATCCCTCGTCTCCGCAACTCCCGAGTGAAAGCCGCCCTCGAAGGCGCTCTTTCGAGCCAGAACGTCGACGGCCTCCTCGGTGCGACTGGCAAGCGCCTCAAAACCGGCCTCTCAAGCGTCGCGTTCCAAATCGCCAACGACATCAGCCCAACAATCTCCGCGACTGTCGCGTCAACGGAATCGACGAGGGCCAGGATCGTCGAGTTGCCGTCCATTCTTCCGAATGTTGCGAAGACGATACTGAGCGCGACGGAGTCGATTGCCAAGGAGACTGTTGGGCAGATTCAGGGGGACATTAAGGATCCCAGCAGGATTAAGCAGAGGGTTGAGGAGCAGCAGAGGGCGCTGGTTCGGGCGTTGAGCAATGAGAATGACTTGAAGGGGCCGAGGTACGAGGTTTTGGGCGAGACTGGGAGTTATGAGGTCCGCTCGTACCCCTCGTACACCGTCGTCAGCACCCGCCCTCGAGGCGTACTCTACCAACGACCTGCAGTCCAGCGGCGCCGCCTTCAACCTGCTCGCGAGCTACATCTTCGGTTCGAACAGCGAGAAGAGGGTCCAGGAGATGACGACGCCGGTGGAGATCACGAGGGAGGACGTCATGAGGTTTTATTTGGGAGAGGAGGAGGTTGCCAGTTACCCGGAGCCGGTCGCCTCGGACGCTGCGATGCCGAGCGAGGGAGCGGTTGGCGTTACGGCGGTGGAAGGGGCGGTTTATGCGGTGGCGAAGGTAAGCTGGTGGCGCGCAAGCCACACACAGCCCCCCCTTTGCTCACGAGCGTTTGAGCGCCTCCTTTATCCACACTGTGTATGCGACCTCTCTCACCCCCCCCATTTACCTCAGTTTACGGGGTTTGCGACCAAGGGGGAGGTGGAGAGGCAGAGGGACGGGTTGTTGAGGGAGTTGGAGATGGCCGGGGTTGTGGTCGTTCAAGCACGGCGGGGCGGTGCCGTACAAGGTGCTGCTGTACGATGCGCCGTACAGCAACCCGCTTTTGAGGAGGAACGAGCTGGCGGTGAGAGTTAAGTGGGGGGAGGAGGCTGGGGGAGACGAGTGGGAGGAGGGGCTGGAGGGGCCGAGCGACGTCGAGTAAAGTGCCGAGAGTAATGATGAAGCAAACGCCTTGTTCCATCTCCTTAAATTGGTACGTGGTTCCTATTAACAGCCAGCGACGAGTTGATCCGCTTCCCCAGGCAACTATCGAACCACGCTCTCACACCCTCCGCGCCGGGATGAAGCAAGTCCGGCATTATTTTGCTCTCGACGACCCACTCCGCCTCTGTCAGGGCGCTGTTTTTAACGAACACGTACCCACACTCCACAAACTTGCCGCCGTACTCGTCCTTAAGCCGCTGATTAACTGCAGCGATCTTGTCCATAGTTCCGAAGCAACCCTTGTCGACGCAATCTCCCCTTGGCAGCAGTCCCGACACGAGAACCATACGATCTTTTAGCGAGTTCACAAGAGCTTTGATCCCTTGAAAGGTGTCCTCGACAGTCATCCCAGCGCCCAAGTTGTTGGTGCCAATGTTGACCACATAGACACTGTCTTGTGGTAGCGTACTTCCTTCTCTCATCCGATACATCAAATGCTGCGTCTGATCCCCGCTAATCCCACTCACCCAAGCCGACCTCCCCCCCATAACCGACGAGAACACACCAGGAATTCCCTCGGCCCTCTCGCTAGCCGCCCCAATGCTAGTCCCCCGAAAGCTCTCCGTGATAGAATCGCCCAGGAACACAACGTCCGGGTTCCCAACGTCAAAACTCTCCCGTCTCAACACTTCAAAATAATTGTCCCACTGTTCAAGTTGCTCCCTAGTACGGCAACTTGCCGCACCTCTCCTCGTGGGAGTCGTAGCGCTCTCCCCACACACACCATCGCTACACAAAGGCGCGTCAAAGAGCTTTGTGGTGCCCGCGTGGTTGACGTGTAGTTCTGAAGCTGTGAGGAGGGATGAAGTAGTGTAGAGGAGAAATAGAGAAAAGAGGGTCAGGAGGGTGATGATGAGGAGGTTTAGGGGGGCAGGAGGGGGGGGAGAAGGGGGGGGAGACGGGGAGGAGGAGGGGGACATGGACGAACACAGTACGCGAGTCGACTGGGGTTGTCAGTGTCACCAGTGATGTTAGGGTTTTGGAGCAGTTTTCCAGTCATATTTCTCGCTTGTCATTTCAACGCATATATATTTGTCATTACATCTTGCTCCTGCCGCTCCCCCCCCCGCTCTTCATCTCCTTCGACACCGCGATGCACTCGCTGACGAGCAGCGGCCTGTTGTACACCCTGAACTCTCCCACCGTCCCCCCAAAGCCACCGCTATTCGGGTGCCTCACCGTCGCGTCGGGCAAAAACTTGTAATCCGCGCCGCCAACGCAGCCGAACTTCGGGTCAAGCGTGGTCCAACCCTCCGGGTTGTGCTCCCCCCCGTCGCAGAATCGCTCGTCGACAGTCATCGTGACGATCCTCGGACCGTGGTCGATAGTGAACGTGACCACGTGATCCTGCCCATCCCAAACCATTCCGTCTGAATAATGCCTGAACTTCCTCCAACCATCCGTCATGAACAGAGCCATTTGTAGCCCATCGCTGCCCCTGCCCTCGACCGAGATGTAGAACCCTTTGGTAATGTAATCCCCGCCATCCTCCTCGTCCAGAGCCGCCACCACAACCTCCCTCGTATCTACAATGACCTGCCCCGGCTTAATGTTGTCGTACCTCGCAGCCACCTTGAGGACGATAGTCGCCCCTCCCGTTTTCGTCTGCGCGTCGCCCAACTGCACCCCCCTTTGCTTGTAGTTACGCCCAGGGCTCTTTATCGTAACGCACGGCCTGCAGTCGGGGGGAGGGCTCGTCAGCTTGTGCTGATTCCTCAGCCCCCACAGGATTCTCTCGTCGACCTTGTGGAACCTCAACGTGAGCTTATTCGACTCGACAAACGCGAGAGTTCCGTCGTGTAGCTCGCAAAAGTCCACGTATCCCGGCCCGTCGACGATGGCCCAGTCGACGTTCCACCCCGGCCGCTCGTCGAGCGCCTCGCCATCGTACCAAAGGGCGAGCTCCGGCTCGCTCCAGACCATTATTGAAGATGCGTTCTGAGGTGAGTTTGCCGGCAGTCCCAACGTATACCAATAATACCGCCTCCCCACATACCCCTCCTTCGCAGTGTGGCTGTTATTGTAGTAAATCATGAGCGTCGTCCCGTCCTCGAACCGATGCGGCGTAATCGCGCCCCGAGGGTTCTTGATTGGTCTCACGCCGTCGTAAGTGAGCGCAGTGGGAGGCGTCCACGTATCCCCTCCATCAGCACTATAAACCACCGCGAGCACCCCCGTCTCAGTCCTCCACATACACCCGATTTTCAAAGGATCCGCCTCGTCAACCCGGTACACGTGCGCCTCCTCGCCGAGCTCAAACGACGGCTGGCCAGGAACGGACGCGTTGGTCCATTGGAACCCCACGTCGCCTTTCGGCAACGTCTCCCACGTCGCATCGGCGACGTCGTCGACTGCCAGGAAGTCGGCGCTGCGCATTATGAACACTTCGCTGTACCGTGTCTCGCCGCCGCCTTCGCGAGTCTGACACGGACACACGTGTGAGCGGATCGCACGTGTGGACACATAAACGCTTCAGCGTACCTTCTCGAAAGCAAAGTAAACAGTGTGGTTAATGATCACCGGCTTGTCGCAGTGGAACGCGCCCATGGTGACGCCATTCCACGGATTCTCCCTGTCGATCTTGGTGCGGCGGACAGGGATGGTTGCCGTGATTGCGGTGGGATACGAACGCCCGTGATCGGTGCTTAGCTTCACGCGGAACCCGGCGTCGAGCTGCATGTCGCCGCGAGGCAAGTCGAAGTGCCCGGTGGCGGGGGTGTCGTAGTGAAGCTTGCCGTCGTTGTAGCCGTAGATGCAGTACACTCGGTTGGGTTTGGTTGGGTGAACCTGGGGAGGGATTAGCGAGTGTTGGCGAGTGTTAGCGAGTGTTAGCGAGTGTTAGCAAGTGGGAGCTGCTGCAGCGCTCCGTACCATCTGATATCCGTCATGACTCGGATGTTCCAGGTCATCTTCCACAGGATTCTCCATTGGCTGACTCCAAGTAACGCCGTTATCTGCGCTGGTCATGTGGTACAGCCTCAGGCCGGGACCGCCTTCGTGGTTGTGGCAGTGGTGGAAGACGAGCGATAAGTTGTCAGAGTCTTGCGGTGCCACCAAAGATTGTCCATCATAGTACCCTCCTGAATATATAAAACAAGGGTTAGAGGTTAGAGGGGGAAAAGGGGAGGGGGAGGGGGGGGAGGATGTACCGATGTCAGAGATGGGCTGACCGGAGCGGACATTGCGGACGTCGACTAGCGAAGTGGCAATAGGTGGCGGGGTCATAGCAGTCGGTCGTATGGTATCGGTCAGTGTCAAAGTAAGTTAGATAGAAAGATACTGTTGCCCTGTTGATACCAGCTGGTTGATACTGTTTCAGCGCTCGAAGAAGGAAGGTTGTGCGGGTGTTGGTTATGTAATACTAAGTGACGTTCTCTTATCATTTTAGAGTGCCCATCAACGTGCTCATTTACTTGTCGAGCTTCAAATCTTCCTTCGACTTCGGCGTCAGTCAATTTGACTTCGAGTCGGAAGGGACTTCAGCGGAAATATCGACAATTGCATTCACGTCTTCGTGCAGTGCTGTCGCGTTTGCTATGCGCTTCGTTAGGGAGATCTTAGGGATCTCATCGCGTATGGTACTGACCGCGGCCACAATGATATCCTGCTTGCTCTCAGTCTTCGCCACTACCTCCTCCGCCTTCTCTCCCACCGTCTTCAGCCTCTCCCTCAGCTCCGCAATAACCCTGTCCTTGAGCTCCACCGCCCTCTCCAAATCTAGCCTGCTCGCTCCCCCCCCTGGTGAACATAAGATGA
>Ga0307985_10001478_pt1 | contig 13275 bp, 11 predicted proteins | sample EllFjometageno80_FD_203155 | JGI IMG/M metagenome (GOLD analysis project Ga0307985, IMG submission 203155) | Marine microbial communities from Ellis Fjord, Antarctic Ocean - #80 | ecosystem: Environmental > Aquatic > Marine > Unclassified | place: Southern Ocean | collected 2014-10-09 | reverse complement strand
TTCCGCCTTCCTTTCCAACACGGCGTGCGTGGCCATGATGATCCCCATCATCCAGGTGAGGAAGCGAGGCTCGCTGAGCGAAAGCACGCTGCCTCCCTACCCTAGCCCCTCCCCCCTAACCCCCCCCCCCCAGTCCTGGTCTGACAGCATCAACGTCAGCCGCTCGCAGCTCCTCTTACCCCTCTCGTATGTGAGCATGATGGGCGGCTGCCTGTCGCTCATCGGTAGCTCGAACAACCTCGTGGCCTACGAGAAGGCGAAAGACTGGGCCAAGGCCAACGACACTACCATCAGCATTGGCATGTTTGACGTCGCCAAAGCTGGCGTGCCAATGGTCATCACCGGCATAGCTTACATGGTGATATTTTCGTCCAAACTTCTTCCGAACGACGTTGAATCCCCGGACAACAACAAGTCGTCTGCTACCTACAACACTGGCGTGGACATGCGTTACTCAATGTGCTTCTGGGTCCGCAAAGGCAAGGTGGGCGCGCCGAACGACGTATATCACAAGACACCGCGCGAGACGGCCTTCGACAGACCGCTGCTAACGATGGTCGGTCGGTATCGTAACACCGACGACCTCGGTGTGGACCTCGGCATGGACGAGCGGTTCGAGGAGGGGGAGCTGCTCATCTTCAAGGGCACGGCGGGTCGGCTCTCGCAGCTACAGAAGACGCCTGGGCTGGGTCTTGCGACTAAGGAGATTGAGAAGCTATCCTTCGCGAGGACGAAGGACAAGGCGAACAAGAGCCTCTCTAAGCGCAGGTACCGCCGTATCGTGGAAACAGTCATTGGAGTCAACAGCCCGCTGATCGGCAAAACCGTGAAAGAAACGGCTTTCCGTCAAACCTTCAACGCCGTGATCATCGCCCGCCGCCACGGCCTCAGCAGGCCGAGCACGGTGCGCCCAGGAGGCAGCGTATCGTTCTCCGGTCGCAATCCCTCGACCGATCGGGAGTCCATCAGCGGCGGGGGAGGGAGGCTTCTCGACTCGCCGTCACGAGTTACTACGGAGGGGGCAAGGAAGCGTAAAACGTCCGACGTTGAAGGCGGAGAATGCGGAGAATTCTCTCGCGCTCGCAACGTCACCCTGTTGCCTAAGAACTGCGACTGCAACACGAGTTGGTCCGACATTCGTTTCTGTCCCGGCGATTCCTTGCTTTTGATTGCGTCGCCAGGCTTTGTGAAGCAGTTCTCGGCAACGTCGCGTTACTTCGCTCTCGCTTCGGAGCTGCCGGACAGCAAACCCCCGAGGCAGGACGGTGTGAAGGATATTGGTCGTGCTGCAATGACTTGGGTCATGTTGAGTCTCATCGTCGTTGTTAGCGCATTCAACGACGAGTATTTGCTTGAGATGTGCGTCATTACGATTAGTTTGCAGATCTTCTTGAAGGTAATGACACTGGAGGAGGCATGGGGGGCAGTGAAGGGGAGCACGCTGTTGACGATCGCTAGCTCGTTCTCTCTGGGAACGGCCATTCAGAAATCTCGCTTGGCGGAAGACATCGCCAATCTAATTGGGTTGGTGGCTGGGCCGTTCGGAGAAATTGGATTGCTGGCAGTCGTCGGGTTCGTCACAAGTCTGCTGAGTATCATGGTGAGCAACACCGCAGTGGTCATCTTCCTCTTCGATCCCGTCGCGGAGGCTGCCAAGAACGCCGGTATGGATCTGCTGCCCTTCGTGTTCGTGCTCATGGTGGCCAGCTCGGCTGCTTACGCCACGCCCATCAGTTACCAGACAAATCTCATGGTCTACTCGCCGGGAGGCTACCAGTTCAGCGACTACCTCAAGTTCGGAGGACCGCTGCAGATCATCAGTTGGGTCACATGGACGGTCGCAATCTACGTGATCTTCTGCTAAGATAGACAATTCTGCTAAGATAGACAACAACACACACACTTAAAAACACTATTTTAACACATCTAATTAATAACAACACAACTCACAGAGCCAGCTGCTGGAACTTCTTTCCGTTCTTGTCCGTCCTGCTGCCCCGCTTTCCCCTCTGTTCGCCCTCCTCTTTCGCCCCCTTCTTGCCATGATGGAGAACGTGGGCGGAATTCTCCAACTCGACGCTTCCGGGCGCGCTCTTGCGCGTCTTCCTCTTTCTCCTCTTCTCCCTCTCCTCCTTCTCCCTCTCCTCCTTCTCCCTCTCCTCCCCTTCCTCCTCTTGGTTCCCCCCCCTCCTCCCCTTCCGCCTCAACGCCTCCTCCTCCTCCCTCTCCTCCTCCTCAACGCTCCGCCTGATTTCGTCCCATCCGCTCACGAAAGTGCCCTTCTCGTCCCTGATGCCTGTGACAACGCCTCTGTTCTGGTGCATGACCTCTGTGTTGCCGCCCTCGATTGTCACCGGGTACACGACTTTATTCGTGTCCGGGAGCGGACCGATGCCTGGCTGGTCTAGAGCCTTCGCCCCACCGCCCGCGTGGGTCATGACAAAGTACCCCTCGGATGTGGCAGGTCTGCTTCCGATCATTTTGGATCCGGGGAATTGTCTGAGTACGGTCATATTCCCGCCTCCCCCCCCAACCTCCTCTCCTTTCCCCCAGCAAATCTCCCCCACTCCCTCCATGTCTCTCTTGCCTCCCTTCCTCCCCTGCCCCTCTCCCTCGCTTCTCCGGCCCTCGAGCAGCGCCGTGGCGGCAAAGCCCAAGCTTTCCTCGTCCACGACGCCTTCCTCACGCAGTATGCGCTCCCGCATGAGAGCGATCATTTTCCACAGCATCTTGCTGTCCCCGAACTTGTTCAATATTCTGAGCTTCGCCTCTCCTTCCCCGCCTCCAAAAAATCTCTCCGTCTCCTCTTCCATGGCGTATCTCCTTGCGAGCGACATCTTTTCCCTCATGTCGTGACTGGTCTGGCTCTTAGCAAAGATTGCCTTGGTCAGGTTGAGCTTTCTCGCGCTGCCCTTCTGTTGTTGTTTCTGCATCATGGCAATTTTTTCGCTCACTTCATCGACAACTGTATAGCTCGTCCCTCCCCCCGAGCTCACGCCCGCTCTCATCCTCGGCGGGCTGAAGAGAGTATCATCGGGCTCCCACTTGAAGTTTTCCGCCACGGCTCTTCTCTTCTTGGCGCTGATCGTCTCGCTGACCACTGTCTGCACGTCGAAGACTTCCGCGGGGGGTTTCTCTCTCACCTCCTTTTTGACCATCTGTTTCGCGCTGTCGCCCCTTTTCGTGAACTCCCTCTTGGGCGTCGTGGGGCTCTGCTCCGCGAAGAGCGGCTTTCTCTCTTTCAGGTCGAACTCTTTCTTCTTGAAGACCTTCTTCTCCTCATTCACCTCCTCCACCACAACCACCTCCTCCACTACCGTCTGCTCCTCCTCTATTACAACCTCCTCCAACTTCTCCAAGATTACATCCTCCTCCTTCTCCTTCTTCATCTTTTTCACAATCGTCTTGCTGACTTTCTTCAGCGAACCCGTCTTCTTCTTCGGACTCTTGGGGCTTCGAATTTCCTTCTTGTCCTCCTCCTCCTCCCCTTTCTCCTCCTCGCTTTCCGCGTGCGAGCTCTCTTCTTCGTCGTCTCCGTGGGCCCACTTCCACCTCCTCGTACCCTTATTTCTGCCCTTCAGGATCACCGTGCTCGTTCGGTTCAGGAGATCGCTAAGTACCTTGGTGTAGTTCTTCACGTCGCAAGTGTTGGCCCAAGCGTCGGCGATCTGGAAGAAGCAGAGCTGGAAGCGACTGTAGTCCAAGAACTCGAAGCCCTGCGAGTCCATCTGCCACTCTTTGATCGCCGTTTCTCGCCCCTCCACCTGGTTGAACTCGTTCTTCTCGCCCTTCTTCTTCTTCTTTCCCTTGTTCTTGGCCTGCTCAGTCTCCCACATACTCTGCTGGAGGTTCAGACTGAGCTCAATGTACTCGTCCAAGTCGATCTCGCCGTTCCCGTCAACGTCAACGAGCTTCCAGAAGACGTCAATAATCTTCTTGATGCCTCGGTCGTACCGCATGCTCTCCCTTTGGAGCAGCTTCGTGTCCTTGTACTCGTCCTGCCGTTCACGCCGTCTTCGACTCATCCACAAGTCCGCATCGGCCATGTACCACTCCTTGAACTCCATGTCGTCAACCTCGCCGCTGCCATCCGCGTCCAATACCTCCATGATGTGCTCCAGCTCCTCGTCCTTGACCGTCTGCCCCGTCTGCTCAATCATGTTCTTGAGCTCCTCCGCGTCAATCAGGCCGCTGTTGTCTTCGTCCACCAAGCTGAACAGCCACTATATATACAAGGTGTGAGGATGAGGGGGAGGGAAGGGGGAGGGATGGGGGCAGCACGTTTTGGGCCGGTCGCTGGCCGCCGCCACGTTGGTTCGCAGCGTGTTCGTTCGTAGCGCGTTCGTTCGTAGCGCGTTCGTTCGCAGCACTTCCACGCTTAACATCGCTCAGCTCGTTCGCAGCGTTGTGAAACATCGCCTTTTAACTTCTGGTGTGTTTGGGAGGGTGCGTGTGTGGCGTGTGTGGCGTGCGTGGCGTGTGTGCGTGGCGTGTGTGCGTGGTGTGTGCGTGTTTGTGGCTCACCTGTGACTCCTGACCCATCCTTTCAACGCGACTGATGTACGGACTCAGTTTGAGACTGCTCGCGGCGAGAGTTCTCAGCTGCGCCTTGACGAGGAAGACGCGGTAGTTGATGTCGTAATACTGCCTCAGCTCGTGCATCATGGTTACGGGAATGCTGTACGGCATGGCACCGAAAGTGAGACTGCGGCGCCGCATCTGTGCGCGGCGGCGAGTCTGCTGCGCCTCGTTCGTCACTACGAGCTCCACGCCCGCGTTAAGGTGCAACACAGTCGTGTTGCGGCGGCTGCCGGCCTTCGCTTGCTTGAACTGCTTCGTTTTGCGGGGCGCGCGACGGATTTTAGTGTCGCCCAAGGCGCCGCTTATATCGGCGACGGTTAAGACCACCATCGCCTCCTCCTCGTCGTCCGAGGAGGAAGAGGCGGACGACGAGTTGTCGTTGTTCCCATCCCCCAGCGTTCCGTTCTCCGTCATTGACGAAACAACCTGCCCGCACACATGTGTGAGCAAAAAGGGAGGCGGTGAGAACAAAGAGAGAGGCGGTGTGAGCAAAGGGGCGAACAACGTGATTGCGATTTGCGATTTTAGCCCCGCCGGTCTTCGCGTTCACCCGCCGGTCTTCGCGTTCAGCAGCCGCTTCACTGCACATCGCCCCACCTGCTGCAGGTCCAGGGAGCTCAGAAACTGACTGTTCCTTAAAGTCCTCCTCGTCTGCTTGGCAGACAGATCCATGAACCCCCAATCATTCTCCTCGCCATCTCCCGGTGGCTTAAAATTCGGCGGCCGTCGCCTCGAGTTCGGCGAGATGAGCAATGCCGAGCTCTTGCTCTTGACCATCATGGACTGGCGTCTGGCGGCCACAGGGTCACTCGTGGACAGGTTCGCCGCTGTGTCGAGCAGATCGCGGGTGGATTTCGTGAATTTGGACATGTCTGGATGTGGCCGTGTCACGGGTGCGTCCTCTGGGTCGTCTGACCCAACTGGGTCTTCTGACCTTGTTGGGTCAGACGAGGGGAGGGGGTTTAAGGGGTTAGGGTTAAGAGCGCGGCGAGGAGGGGCGGCGGACGCGTCGGAGTCGGACTCTTCCTCGTCGCCCTCCATGATGGCCCAGTCTGGGTCGGGGGCTGGGGGGTCCCACGGTTCGCTTGGGTCCATGGTTTGCCTGCCAAACTAGTTGTGGACTTTCTCTTAACGGCGCTCAGCATGATTTTGCAAAAGTTGTGGGGCAATTGTGTGCGGCGCGTACGCTTGTGTCGTGCAACAAGGTTGCCCTTTTATTTACCGATTGTAGTGCGGGCCGCGAGCCGGGCCGCGACGGTACACGGGCTGCTGCGGCGGCCTGTGGTGGCCGAAGCCCGGCTGCGAGTTGCTGTTGCCGTTGCCGTACTGTTGCCGCTGCTGCTGCTGCTGCTGCTGCTGCTGCTGCTGCTGCTGCTGCTGCTGCTGCTGCTGCTGATGCTGCTGATGCTGCTGATGCTGCTGATGCTGCTGATGCTGCTGCTGCTGCTGCTGGTTGAACATCGGCGCCGCATTCGTCGGTCCCGGCTTGCCTCCGTTGTGCTGGCTGTGGTTCTGGCGCGCCTTTTGCGGGGGCTGAGTGTCTTTCACTCCCCAGAAGTCGAGCGGGCGCGAGATGAGCTCGCCGGCGTCGTTGAAGAGCGGTGTGTGGAACTCGGGCATGATGCCGCCGGTTGCCTTGTCGTACACGAAGAAGTTCTTGACCTAAGACCGAGCGAACATTGAGGTGTTAGAGAAAGAAGGGTTTGAAGGGGAGCGCACCACGCACTCAGTATGAGATGATTCAAAGAATGCGCTCAGAACGACCGGCTCGTCACGCTTAGTTTGCTCTTAGGCAGTTCCGTGCATGCTGGATTTCATGCCGGTGTCACCGCTTCTGCCCTCCTCTCGCTTACCTGCTCGCACTCCTCGTTGGGGTCGAAGAAGTGCGTGTCCCACTTAAGCGCGTTGGGGTCGATCTTCCCGAGGAGCTTGGCGAGCTTGGGCGGGTGAGTGAGGTCGTGCCGGCGGTGCTTCTCGGCGATCACGGGGAGCATGAGGGCGGAGATGGACTTGAAGGCGGCGAGGGAGGTGGTGGTTGCGAGGGCGGGGGTTGTGGTGCGAGGAGAGGAGGAGTCGCTCGTGGTGGCAGTGGTGGTTGTGGTGGTGGATGGGCGGTTGAGTTTGGGCACAATGATCTGGGGAGGCGGCTGGGAGGGCTTTATTTTCTTGAAGGGAGGGGTCGCGCCAGTGTGCGCGGTAGTGGCAGCAGGGGGGGGGTCGGTGTGGTGCTGCAAGTTGTCAGGGTTGGCGCGCTTCAGCGACGCTTTGTTGGCGGTGGTCAGGGCGGTGGCGCACACGGCGCCGCAGGTCCAGTCCTTGGGAACGGTGGAGGGGAAGGTGGACGCCAAGACCGAGTTGGGGCACGCCTTGCACACGACCCGTGCGTCGCGCTTGGGCTTCTTGGAGATGGTGGGCTTTTTGGAGATGGCAATGGTGGCAGGGGGGGGGGCAGGGGGCTTCGACACGCTCCAGGGCTTGGCGGGTGATGAAGCTGATGCCGGGACCTCGGGCTTGGAGGGTGAGGGTGGCGATACGGGCTCTGCAGCTTCTATCTTGACCTCGTCCATCTTGCCCTCGGTCTCCATCTTGCCCTCAGTCTCCATCTTGCCATGCTGCTTGCAGTACGCCGTGCCTTCTACAGGGTTCCTTGCACACTGCTTCCCGGACTTGGTGGTGCCACGGCACTTGCCGTCGTCGGTGGACGGCAAGGGACCGTTGGACGACAAGGGACCGTTGGACGGCAAGGGGGCGTTGGACGACTTGCCGTTGGTGGCACCCTCGGGCTTGAATGCAGCAATCTCCGCTGCATGGCTCTTGGCAAACTCCTTCAGCAGCTTGGACTGTGCTCGATCGAGCTGGGGGAAATCCTTATAGTATTGGTACCACTCCAACGTAGATGGTTTCAGAGAACTCATGGCAAAAGAAGCAGCGTCCACCAAGGGATGCTTTTGCGAAATGAGGCGGTGCAAAAAGACAATGGACGCGAGCTCGACAAGCAAGCGGTGCAAACACGAGAGAGGCGACGAGAGAGGCGACGAGAGAGGCGACGAGAGAGGCGACGAGAGAGGCGACGAGAGAGGCGACGAGAGAGGCGACGAGAGAGGCGACGAGAGAGGCGACGAGAGAGGCGACGAGAGGACACGATGCAGGGCAGCTGCTAGCGGACGTGTCCGACCAAACCACCGTCTACCAAATGAGCGCCACCATCAGCGAGCACTTAACCTTGAGGCGAGTACTGAACGCTGTGCAAATCGCGCCACGCTGAACAAACAGTGGAGGATCTGGCGCTACAGACCAAATACGGCGAGGCGGAAGCACTACGCGCTCATGTCGCCCGCGTGTGGAAAAAAAAAGAGGGAGTAGCCCGAGAGTAGGGCCCGAACTCTAACATTTATCGCCAGAGTGAGAAGTCCGCCGAGCCACGAGCCATGGCACAAGCGAGCCTGTCGGTGGCCGCTGCCCCCAATTACCTACAAGTTGACATCGAGCGTTCACTAACGACCCGACGCGTCCCTGCAGACCATAATATTGCAACGGACATGAACTCCATTTCCTGTGAACAATGCACCTCAAAGCGAAGGACGGCGGAGCAACCCGCGAGCGCAAGTTTTGCCCCTCTGCGAGATTCACTCGATTCGCTGCCCGCCCCCCCCCTCGTGCCCCTTCACTCACACGGTTTGCGCCACCCCTCAGCCAACCACACAATGGGAAACTCCGCTGCCAAACCCAACCCCTCTGAGGTCGACGCTGAAGGCTTCGTCGTCACCAAATTCGACGTCGGCATGACCTGCGGCGGCTGTGCCGGCGCCGTCTCCCGCATCCTGAACAAGATCGAGGGGGTGCAGGACGTGCAAACCGACGTTGATGCCAAGACTGTGTATGTCAAGACCACGCCGGAAGTTACCCCGGAGATGATGCTGGAGAAGCTCATGAAGTGGGGGGAGTCGGCGGGGAAGACTGTTGCGATGCCCGAAACGCAGTAGATTGATGTTAACCCTTAACCCTGACCGTCTTTCACGAACATTTTCTACAACCTTGAATGCGAAGAGGGTGTTTGTGGGGGGGGGACTGACGAGGGGACTTATCGAGGCGATGGGGGAGCTGCCGCACAACGTCGTGTGCGCGAGGGACGTTTACGGCGCGGACAACTTCGAGCTGCCGCCCAAGAACGTCAAGATCGAGGGGGGCAATGGAGGAGGGTTCGACATCGGACCGGAGGGCTTGAGGGATCTCATGGCCGGATGAAGACTCAGGTTTCAGACGTCCAAACGTCTAAAACGAACGCTCCGGACATGGACCACTCGTCGATCAACACGCCGCAGAAGCACCCAGCATTCGTGGTGAGCGAGATGGAGGTAGAGATCGGCAAGAGTGGCCGCCAGTACCCCTTCGCGGTCGTGGACGACCTTCCAGAGCGCAACGTGCACAAGCGCGGAAGCGAGAGAAGAGGGCCGAGCGAGAGAAGAGCGCCGAGCGAGAGAAGAGCGCCGAGCGAGAGAAGAGCGCCGAGCGAGAGAAGAGCGCCAAGGGAGAGAAGAGCGACGAGACGTCCCTTGACTTCGACCGCACGGCGATCACGGCGCTAGTCAAGACTCTGAAGAAGGAGCTGGCAACTGCGCTCAGCGGCGGCGGGGGTAAGCGGGACACAGCGGCTAGCCTAGCGGCGGCCCTCACAGCTGTAAGGACGGGCGCGCGCACATACGAGTAGGAAGAAGTGCATGAGGCACCTGGGCAGAAGGACGGGGGGCACGGGGGGTGGGGGGGGGAGAGAGAGAGAGAATAGAGAATGCATAATGAGACGCCTTTTGCACTCAAAAACTCGCTGTTGGATGCTTGGAGGCGATTGATTTGCAAGATGAGCTGCGTCCGCAACTCGCTCCCACGCATCCCTCTCTCCCGCTCGTAAAGGTGTTGTCTTTGCTTAAAAGCTTCTCGGCAATTTAAACGGAATCTCGAGGCCGTCTTTGCAGTTGATGAACTTGCCCGTGGTCTCGATGTTGATCACGTCGCATGGTTCGCGTGGGGTTGGTCCTCATGCTTCGCTATTGACGCCCTTTTGCAAGTCTGGGGTTTACGCATAGCGCTGGTCGCCGATCGTGCCAGTCGCATTATAGTACCACTGATCGTCTACTGTATATATCATCACTGAACCATCCACTATCCCCTGCCCTTTGTTCACAGCGCCCCCTCCTTTGATCACACATGTGTGTGGAAAGAAGCGCTTCACAAAGAGCGCCAATTGGAAATCAATTTACCGCTACAGCTACAACCCGCCACCGCCCTCGAAGCTGACGACCACATCGTCCAATTGTCTCACCACGAGCAGTTGCGTCGCTAGCTCACGAACGCTGCTCGCGGCGAGCTCGTCAATTCCGCAGGGGCTCCTTGGTTCTCTTGATAGCTCCTTCGCAACCCACGACGATCCGCTCCGCCAAGTCTGCAGTCTCAACTCCCGTTTACTCTCGTCGAGCTCGGGCAGCTCTGGCGGCGGCGGCGGCGGCAGCTGCATGCGAGCGGTGCTGGTCGACCTTGAGCTGGACCGCTTACTGGAGTTGTAGCCGCCCACGGTGAGCATCTGCGCCTGAGCCGACTCGACGATCGCGGCGAGCTTGGCCTGGATCTCCATGGCTTCAGCGTGCGCGAGAGCCTCCTTCGAGGCTGCACGAGCAAAGCGAGTGTTAATAGGGAGAAGAAGGGATTACTGGCGAACACACCGCGTGCTTGAAGCACAAGCCGGTAGCTTCGAGCAAGCGGCCGGTAGTTTTTCGCAGTGCGGTTTTCGCCGTCTATTCCTCGCCGGTCGTTCCTTCTTTCGCACAAGACGCCGGTAGCTTTTCACAGCGCGGTTTTGGCCGTCTATTCCTCGCCGGTCGCTCCTTCTTTCGCCGCATAGCTCTCTTTGCTTCGCTCTGCTCGCCCGACTCACCCGCATAGTTGGTGTTGTTGGGTGACAGACCCTGTGTGGGCGTGGGACAGTGGGAGCTGTCTTGTCTGAGGCCGCTGGAGAGAGAACTGAGTTGATCAGTGCTATTGGCCATGCGGCGCTTGGCAATGTCGTCGTCCACGCCCATGAACTTGCGGGTGCAGTCGAGAGGGTGCACAGCGGGCGACCCGCAGAGAGCGTTGAGGTAGTTCTGCAGCTCCATGGCTCTGGACTGCAGGAAGTTCGGATCGAAGCGCCCCCAGAACTGCTTCTGCGGGAGCTTGGGGAGGGCGGCGAGGTGCCCCGAGTAAGATCCCGACTGCTTGCTCCTCCCCTGCTGGTTGAAGCTCGCGCCGAGTTCTGAGTCGAACTTGTCGAAGTCGGCGTACCGTCGCTGGACCTTCCACGATCTCGTGAGGCCGGTGGGGAGGGAGGCAATCACCTCTATTGTGTAGACTGTGAAATTTGCGAGGTCAGGAGGCGGGCCGTAGTTCATGATGCTGGCCATCGAGAAGGTTATCTGGAGAGAAGAATCGCCATGTGAGATCATTGGCCGGCTGCGGCTTGTGCGAGTGTGAAGCTGTCGGGTAAGGCGTCGGGTGAGGCTGTCGGAAAGATGTGCGGCTGTTTGTCGGGGGCGGGGCGGACGGTGATTGAAAGCGTGCTAGGGTTGTGGTTTCGGGCGGTGGTCGTTAGCTCGTCGGCTGATTCTGTCTTGTGCTTAGGAGCTGATGCGGTTGAGGCAGTGTTAGGCAGCTTGTTGTTGGGCGGGCCTTCTTCACACAAAATGGACGGCTCCGATCCATGGAGAGTGCCACACTTGCCACCCTAACTTGGGGACACCACACAAACACACGCGCGCACACACACACGCACACGCACACTCGCGCGCGCACACACACACACACACACTGTGTTGAACAAGGGGAGGCACTTAGTGCACGCTCGCCACAAATTTAGCGTTTACGAGGTCGAAGCGCGTGCACCACTTGTTCCCTCCATTGACGACTTAATTGTGCCAATCGCAAGGGACGGCTGAGAAAGCGCTTCCGCATGGTTGGCACCTACTGTTTGTTCCTGTCTAGTTACACTCGCTTCGCGTTGAGAGAGGGGGCAAATAATGCTCTAACATGGGATGAGTTGAGTTTGCGCCATTGTCTTCTCGTGAGTGCTCAGCCGCGAATGCATTCACGAGCGAGAACAAATATTTATGAGCTGCCATCAAGCAACCTTTCGCTGGGGCCTAAACCGCAGCCTTTTTCCTGGACGCCACACGTCAAGAGACATCCTCCATCCCCCTGTTCACACCGTGTGTGGGGCCCCTTGTACACGCAGTGTGTGGGGGGCTTGTTTATTTAGAGTGTGATTCACGTAGAGTGTGCGGTCCCCTTGTTCGCGCAGTGCGTGTGGCAGTGTGTGTGCCCCGCCCATCCCCTCGTGTTCGTGTTCGTGTTCGTGTTCATGCTCATGTTTCCATTTCTGAGATAAACTGCTTGCCATTTCTGAGATACACTGCTTGCCCACGACAACTTGCCTAGTACTTCTTGACCAGCACTTCTTGACCGGACACTGCTGGCCAGGACATTGCTGCGCGTTCTGGCACTGTGTGTCCCCCTTGTTCACACGAATTATATTCCCCCTTGCTCACACTGTATTTACTAGCAGATGTCCTTCTTCGGCGGCCCTCAAGCATCGACCGCGTCGAGCGCGCCCAAAATCTCCAACAACAACGGTTCCAACAAGAAGAACGATGTCTTTGTGGGCAACCTCTCGTTCGACACCGAGGAGTCGCACGTGCACTCCGCCTTCCAGGAGATCGGGCCCATCACCCATATCAAGCTGATGCGCGACGACGAGGGCAAGTCCCGCGGCTTCGCGTTCGTGGAGTTCGCCGATCCCAACCACGCCCTCAACGCCATCCGCAACATGAACGGCGTGGAACTCAACGGCCGGACCATGCGCTGCAACTTCTCCAACAACTCGCACCTCGAGGGATTGGCGAGCAGGCTCGGACTGGACATGACGCGCGACAACTTGAACGGGAAAGCGAACACTGCCAACAGCAATTTGGGTGGCGGAGGAGGCGGTGGAGGTGAGCAAGCAAGCCCATTTGCCAGCAAGACGATTGCGAGCGAGGAGCGCTGCGCGCGATGTTCAAACAAAGGCGCCCTCTCCCCCTGCCCCCCTGCCAGCTGATTAGCTGGAGCTCATATTCGGCACCTTGCTGCGCCGAACGTTGACCCCCCCGTTTTTTGTTTGGCTCACATGTGTATGTGTGTTGGCAGGTGGCGGCGGCAACCAGAGAAGGGATGGTGGTGGCGGCGGCGGCGGCGGCGGCGGCGGCGGCGGCGGCTTCAACGACACGCAGAACGTCGAGCGAGTTGCCGATGCCATCTCGTCCCTCACGCAGAACGAGATGTACACCATTCTGTCTCAGCTCAAGTCCATCGCCGCCTCCGACCCCGCGGAAGCGAGAAGCCTCCTGGCGAGCCACCCTCAAATGCCCGAAGCGGTCCTCTCCATCATGTCCAAGATGGAGATGATCAAGACCCCGCTCCCGCAGGGAGCCGGTCCCCCCCCTCCCCCCAACTTCGGCGGCAGCGGCGGCGCCGGCGCCGGCGCCCCTCCTCCCCCGAACTTCGCACCGCCGCCCCAGCAGTACCAGCGGCAGCAGCAGCAGGCGCCCCCTCAGTTTGCCCCGCCCCCTCAGTTCCAGCCCCCGCCCCCTCCCCCCAGCAGCATGCAGCAGCCGCACGACCCTCGAATGCGCG
>Ga0307985_10001475_pt1 | contig 13285 bp, 9 predicted proteins | sample EllFjometageno80_FD_203155 | JGI IMG/M metagenome (GOLD analysis project Ga0307985, IMG submission 203155) | Marine microbial communities from Ellis Fjord, Antarctic Ocean - #80 | ecosystem: Environmental > Aquatic > Marine > Unclassified | place: Southern Ocean | collected 2014-10-09 | reverse complement strand
AAACACTCCAAAAGAAAACTCATTTCCAGTGTCTCTAGGCATTCCACAAGAACCTGGGTTAAAAACTTTCAAATTCTTCATTGTTCTTTCCATCTTATAGTGGGAGTGACCACAAAAGACAACATCATAATCAATATTTTCAATCTCACTAATATCAGTATCCGGATATATATACCCATTAGTATAATCTAAGGGGCTTCCATGAACAAAAAGCATTTTTACATCGTCAATAATTCTCTCATATGAATTAGGCAAAGAACTAATAAAATCACGATTCTCTTCACTCAGTTCACGTAATGTATGATCTATTCCATAAACATCTCTACTCTTGCCAACAATGGCATCTGGGTTCAATAGCATTTCTTCATGATTTCCCTTGATGCAGTTAAATTTTAATTTCCTAATAATATTAACTACTTCATTACTTTCAGGATAATAATTAACTGCGTCACCTAAAAAATAAACATCATCTACATTCATATCTAATAGTAATTCCAAGCACTTTGAAAAAGCGAATAAATTACCATGGATATCAGACAATACTGCTATACGCATTTATTATTTTTTTCAAACCTAGATCCAATGACACTTCAGGATTCCAATCAAGTTCCCTTTTTGCTTTCTTATTACTTAATTTTAGAATGTATGTGGGGTCACTATCAACCTTATCTTTAAACAACAGTTGAGAATGACTCTGGGATAGAGAAATTATTTTCTCCGCAAGCAATTTCATACTGATTGCCCGGTCGGAACAAATATTATAAACTCCATTAACTTTCATTTCTCCGGCTAGAATGAATGCCTTAACAATATCATCAATATTCGTGAAATTCTGAACTCGTTCGCCATTTCCAAAAATTCCAATTGATTCATTTTTAACACTTTTCTTTACAAATTTATGAAGAACGGTTTCAATTTTCTGACCAACCCCATACGGAGCACTAATCCTAAAAATGGATGCATTAAAAAGGTTCATTTGAAACAATCGTTCTCCATTGATTTTTGCTTTTATGTATTTATTCTCGGAAAACAGCTTAGTATTTTCAGTAATTACTTCTCCGTCATTAAGGTAAACACTTGTCCCCGAAGCATAAATAAGTTTGGTTTTTTTATTAGTCTCTAATAGCGAATTACATACGTTTAAATCAATTTCACAAGTCTCTTCAAATGCCACTTCTTCAGTCGAACCAAATGGTAAACGTGCAGCACAATGAAGAACTAAGTCAGGTTTAAATTCCCTTAAATAGCTCTTGACACTTTTAAATTCCCTTAAATCTAGTTCTGATGAAGACGGTATACCATAAATGACGCTAGAAGATGTTGATTTCATTTCATCGACAATTGCTTTACCTATAAATCCATTTGCCCCGGAAATGAAGACTCTTTTCACAAAACCTCAATTTGACAATTACTCAACTTCTCTAGGGAAGACATTTTCTTTAATAATTGCTGTTTGAACGTCTTACTGGTTAAAAGAATAAGTTTGGGAGGACTCTCGATTAAGGAGTTAAAAGATTCAATTTTATTTGAAAATCCAGGTAAATAACGGCCAATTATTTCAAGACTGTCATCCACAAGTCGAACATTTGTCTTTTCTAAAATTGAAAGGTAATTTAAACCACGTTGAGCTGGATATACTGCGATATCACCATCCTTAAAACCTTCTATTTTATTTCGTAAAATATCTATTTTCTCAATTACTTTTTTTGAAAACTCAACCGAACTATTTGATTCTAAATTTTCGAAATTAACTGAGTCAGAACCGTCCCACCTGGCACTAATAAATATCACGCCTTGGAATTTTTCGATATTGAATTCATTAAACCCTACTTTTTTCAAGACCCTAACTAGACTAGAGTCTTCAAAATAATTAAAATGTTCATGGATGAACATTGAAATTTCGCCTTCTTCGATATAATCAGAACAATTTGGAACTGCTATTATTACATTTCCATTCTTTTTAAGATGAACTTTATGATCTTCCAAAAATTGAATGGGATTCTCAATATGTTCTAAAACTCCATAATGAACTATTGTATCAAAATTATTTTTAATGAGTTTAGATGGGAAAAAATCGCAAATCACTTCAATCTCATTTTGCTTTTGTTCTTGTGGATCAATACCAATTGCATATGAAAAATACTCTTTCAACTCCTTTAGTAAAACGCCTTGACCTGCACCAATTTCTAAAACACTATGATTTATTTCCGAGTTCTTTTTAATAAAATTAATGAAGGGGGTAAAATATGATCTGCCAGATGAATTTGAAAGAGAACCTTCAAGTAAGCTCCCAAGTTGATATACTTCTCTTAAAAGAACTGAAGTTTCATTCGATGATTTTTGCTTTAATAAATTTAACTCCTCATCAAAATAATACTCAAATGGAAGCTTCACTGGGTAACCACTATTTAATGGTGAATCTCCAGGTTTAAAATAAAAAGGAAGCTTAAGTTTCTCAGTGTCCATTGATTATTTTTTTTCAGTAACTAGTCCAATTGTATTCTGAAGAAACACTGATTTGATCAAGTTATGTATCATGAATATATTTTGGGTTTTCCCACGAAACGAATTCTCATCAGGGGTTAAAAAAATTTGTTTATTTCGAACAATAGTTTTAAACTCATTTTAATTCAGAAATTTTCTACACCACCATTCAAAATTCATGAAAGACCAAATTAGAAGTCGATGATTAACATGCTCTTCAGTATGCTCTTTTACTATTTTTTTTATATAATCCCCATTGATAAACTCAGAACTAACCGTTTGACGGTCTAATAGTAACTCCTTAATATAGGATGCATTTTCTCCTCTATACCAACTCTCATCTGGAGCAGAAAAGCCTTGCTTTTTTCTGTTTATTATCTTTTCAGGAATAAAGCCAGCCATTGCTTTTCTCAAAACATTCTTTCCATCATCAAAATCTCTATAAATAGAATTCTTTTTCTTAGCTGTTTCATTTTCATCAATTCTACTAATTTCACTCTGCAGATTTCCGAGCTTGTGCCTTACCGGAATCTTCATTGCAAAATCGACTAAGTCATTGTCCATAAAAGGGAAACGTTCCTCCAGACCATGGGCCATAGCTAGCTTGTCACCAACAAGAAATAGTCCTGGCAAAAAAGTTTTCGCTTCAAAATAAAGTGAGTTATTAATGTGATCTTCAGGAGTGCTATACTTGAGTTTATTGTTGAAAGTAAAAACTCTTTCAAAAATCTTCCTTGGCTCATCAACATCTACTTTTGAAAATGTTGAAGCAGTAAATAAATTTTCCTTTTGATTATCAGGAACCAATCTTTGCCAAAACCCATAATATTGATCAAAAAATTGTTGCTGATTAAGTGCATCAAATACCCTGTAATATCGCCAAGGGTAACCACCAAATAACTCATCACCTCCTGTACCTTGAAGACAAACTTTTACAAATTTGGAGGCTAACCTAGCGATGTAATAATTGGGGTAGGACATACCAACCCTTAAATCTTCCAAATGGTGTACCAATTTCGGCAGTGCCCAACGTAAATCGCCTGCATTCATTACCTGTTCAAAGTGTTCTGTTTTGAAATGGTTTGCCATCAATTCTGCATCCCGTCTTTCATCGTAATTCACCTCTACTCCAGTGACTTCGTTCATGTCAAAACCACAAGTAAAGGTAGAAAGTCGATCAACATGAGAGCTCGCAACTGCTGTTATAGAGCCACTGTCCATTCCACCAGAAAGATAAGAGCCTACTGGAACATCAGAAACCATTTGTCTAGTAACCGCCTGCCGAAACAATCTTTCCGTTTCCTCTTTGGCGTCCTCAAAACTGATTTTATCATCTGTTTGAGTAAAATCATAGTCCCACCAAGAGTTATGTTTGACCTCCTTGCTTGACACATCCATACATACTGTATTGGCAGGTGGTAACATGACTACACCGTCAAAAAGAGTATTGTAACTAAACACATTCTGAAAAGTAAAATACTCATTAAGTGCCCCATGATTTAAACCCATTTTAAATTGAGGATGTTTGATGATCGCCTTAACCTCACTAGCAAAGCAAAGCACCTCACCATTGAACCAGTAATAAAGAGGTTTAACACCATAACGATCTCTTGAGAGATACAATTTTCGTTCTAAATTGTCATATGCGGCAAAAGCAAACATACCATTCAATTTAGGCACTATTGACATGCCATAAGCAGCAATGGCCTCAACCAGCACCTCAGTATCTGAGGAAGAATTAAAAGCTACTCCTCTTGCCCTTAAATCTTGCTTAAGTTGTAAATAATTATAGATACATCCATTAAACACAATGGTCCACCTACCATCCTTGGACGACATTGGTTGAGCTCCTAAATCAGAGGTATCGAGTATGGCCAACCTTTGATGAGCTAACCCCAGATTCTCCTTAATATAGAACCCTTCTCCATCTGGCCCCCTATGCTTTATGGCCTCTCCCATCCTCTTTAAATCTTGAATGGCGACTGAATGCCCATTGAGATTAAAAATACCAGCTAATCCACACATCAGGTTAAATTTTTTAAACAATTAATAACATAATCAAAATCTTCTTTTGTCATTCTATTGTGCAATGGAATTGACATGGAGAAGTCATTGGAGGATTGCGCTTCTGGAAAATCTCCAGGTTGGATCCCATATTTCTTAGCATAAAAACCCAACATATGAACTGCATGTGTTCCTGGGCGTGTAGAGATGCCGGAATCTTGAAGTTTCTCCATAATTTCATTTCTAGTCATCGGAGATTTGCTCTCGTCAACCAACGTGACATAACTTTGCCATCCGTGAGTGTATTCATTTGAGAATTCAGGTAAGTTAAGCCAATCAATACCTGATAATTGTTCATTATAATAGTTCGCCCATTTTTGTCGCTCTGTTATAAATTGATCCAACTTGGCCAATTGAACAACTCCCATTGCACCTTGAAGGTCAGTCATTCTATAATTATACCCGCATACTTCAAACCCAGGTAAAATATATGGTTTTGGCCCATTATGCCTTTGTTCTTCAGATATAGATGCTCCGTGATTTCTCAGGATTGAAAGTTTTTCAGCCAGGACATCATCATTCGTGGTCACCATTCCCCCCTCTCCAGTAGTTATGGATTTTCTTGGATGAAAGGAAAAGCAGCCCATGTCCCCTAAGCCACCTGCAGGTACTCCTTTATATGCTGCTCCTGTGGCACATGCTCCATCCTCAATAATTGGAATATTTGGAGCTACCGCTCTTATCATGTCCATGTCCGCACAAAGGCCAAAAAGATGAACAGCCATTATGGCCTTCGTCTTTGGCGTAACCTTTTTTGACAATTGAACCGGGTCAATATTGAAAGTCTTAGTGTCTACATCACAAAAAATCACCTCTGCTCCCTGATGCAACACAACATTGGCGGTAGACACCCACGTAAACGCTGGTACAATCACCTCATCTCCTGGCCCTATATCTAAAGCTACCAAGGCCAAATGCAAGGCGGTAGTAGCACTCGTTACGGCAATAGCATGTTTGACCTCATGCCTTTTTGCAAAGGCTTCTTCAAATGCCCTCACCTTTGGGCCTGAGGTAATCCAACCAGACATTAGGGGTTCTTTGACAGCCTCCCATTCTTCTTGTCCTGTGCTTGGCAAAGAAATTGGAATGTTTCTTTTTTCACTCATATCAAAGTCATTAAATTCTTATGGTTTCCCAGTTAGAACGAGGTTTATAATATCCATGAACTGTAGCCCATGGATAATCTAATTGCTGATCGACAGAATCACGCAGAATACGAATGGTGCCGGCAGATTCTATAAAATCAATATCAGAGCCTGTATTATATTTGGATATAGTAAGATTGAAGGAATACTCACCCGGCATCAATACCTCATCAAGTAAAACTTTGAATTGATACTTTCCCTTTTCCAATGGTATAGGTTTATAGTTTTTATCCGGAGTAATCATAGTAATTGTATCTCCATATACACTCACCACATGAATACCAATGGCGGGATCAGAAACTGCCTTAAATACTTCAACTTCAATTATCAAAGATGGTTTCTCTCCGAAAAAGAACTCGACACATCCCTCATTGTTTTTACAGGTTAAAAAGCGAGTATACCTGATTTCACCAGTACCCTGTAGGCTGGCCCCTTGAGCTAAATAACCATCTCCGGTTTTAGTAGGCGAATAGGCACTTAAGTAGCCACCAATAATATCACCAGTCTCACCAATACTGTGCACCTTTCCCTTTTCCAAAAAAATGGATTTCTTACAAAGGGCTTTGATACTACTCATATTGTGGCTTACAAATAAAATTGTACGCCCAGTAGAATCACCTAATTGATTCATTTTTCCGATACACTTTTTTTGAAAATCAGCATCTCCCACGGCTAATACTTCATCAACAATGAGTATGTCGGATTCAAGATGAGCAGCAACCGCAAATGCAAGCCTTACATACATACCGGATGAGTATCGCTTTACAGGTGTATCTATATACCGCTCCACACCTGCAAATGCAACAATTTCATCAAATTTCTGTTTGATCTCTTGTTTACGCATTCCAAGAATGGCACCATTAAGAAAGACATTCTCTCTCCCTGTAAGTTCAGGGTGAAAACCAGTGCCTACTTCCAGCAGGCTCGCCACCTTTCCTTTAAGCTTAAGTTGTCCTTCTGTCGGGTGCGTAACCTGAGAAAGAATTTTTAATAATGTACTCTTACCTGCCCCGTTACGTCCAATGATTCCTACGCTATCACCTTGCTCAATGTCAAATGATAAGTCCTTTAGGCTCCAAACAATATTGCTACCACCAATAGAGGTCCGGTCATTTTCTTGTCCAATTTGAAGAAACGGATCCTCTTTGCCTCTTTTTAAAGCCCACCACCTGGCAATATCAGATGAAAAAGAGCCTGTATTAAAAACCCCTAGCTGATAGGCCTTTGAAATATTATCTACTCTAATTGCTACACTCATGTTTAAACCGTATCTACAAATGTCTTTTCGCCTTTATTAAATGCGTATAGACCAATCAATAAAATAATCAAAGTCGAAACGATCATATAAAGGATCCCTTGAGATGAAAAAGTGCCTGTACCAAAAAGCGAATAACGAAATAGTTCTAACGGAAAACTCATTGGGTTAACAGACACCAATAGTCTGAATTTACCATTTATACTGGAAAGAGGATATACTACTGGAGCTACAAATAGTCCCAACTGTAGAACATAACCAATTAACATTGAGATATCTCTGTACTTGGTGGATATTGCAGCAACAAATAACCCAACACCTAAAGCCTGAACCGCAATCACAAGTACAATAACAGGTAATAGTAATATAGCTGGTGTCAAGCTTACTAGATCTGTTGTAATCAGGTAATACGTCAAGATTACAACTATCAATATTAACTGAATTCCTAGCTTTAATAAATTCGAGAATACTATACTCAAAGGCATTATCAATCGTGGAAAATATACCTTGCCAAATATTGCTGCATTTCCACGCAATACGTCTGCTGTTTTTCCAACTGTTTCAGAAAAATAAGACCATGCTGTTATCCCAGAGATATAAAATAAAGCAGGAGGAATTCCATCTGTCGACAAACCAGCTAACTTACCAAAAACGAAAAGATAGACTACCGCACTAAAAACGGGTTTTAAAAAAAACCATAGCGGGCCGAGGATTGTCTGCTTATAAAAAGCGACAAAATCTCTTCTGACTAATAACCATAACAGGTCTCTATATTGCCAGATTTTTTTAAAACTAGCGCGCCCCCCTTTATCATTGGCATCAACAATTAAATCCCAGGTCTGTTCACTCATACCAAAAGATCATTTTTTTTGATCAAGTCCAGTGTCAATTCTCCAATCAATTAGTTTTTGCAAACCTTCTCGGAGGTCGTATTTAAAGTTGAAACCAAGCTCTTCATTTGCCTTAACTTTAGACCCTATTCTGTTCTGTACCAAAGACCTTGCATCATCTTCCGAATAAGGTTTATAAGTCACCTTCAAATCGGATTTCTTAAGATCAAGAATTGTATCACATAATTCCTTAATTGAAGTCTGAACCTCTGTACCAACATTATACATACCAAATGATGTTTTGCTCTTTAATGCATCAATGTTACATCTTGCCACATCTTCTACATAAATAAAATCATAGGCCTGACTTCCATCACCATTGATAACTGGTGATTCATTGGCTTCAATTTTGTTCAACATGATTGGAACCACTCCTGTATAAGCAGCCGTTTGATCTTGATGCGGACCATAAACATTCATATACCTAAGCCCAATTACTTCAAGACCATATCGGTCATTAAAAGCAGTTGCCATTGCCTCACCAGCAATTTTTGATGCTCCGTAAAAATTCTTGTTATTGAACGGGTGCGACTCAGTCATTGGCAATTCAACAGCATCTCCATAAACTGAGGCCGAAGAAGACCAGATTAATTTCTTAATATTATTCTTTACGCAAGCCTCTAGTATATTAAAAGTACCTTCAATATTCACATGAAAAGCAGTTCTAGGGAAATCCTTGCAATGTAACAACCACATTGCAGCCAAACTGATAACATAGTCTTTGCCCTTCATGGCTTCGTTAAGAATATCCACTTCACGGATATCTCCACCAATAGGATAAATTGAGCAACGTGTATCTTTCAGTTGTTCAGTTAAATACGATCGTTGCCCACGAGCGAAATTATCATACACAACTACCTCTTCAAGGGGCTCTTTTAGTAATTCGGAAACTACATAGCTTCCTATAAATCCAGCTCCTCCAATTACGAGAACTTTTGATCCTTTTAAATCCATTTTATAATCTTCTTTATTTTATAATCTTAACAACTTTATTAGCTATGCATTCACTCTTCTTCATTTCCAGCAGATAACTCAATTGATTTCAGTTTACTAGTTAAAAGAGTAAAAATCACATAGGAGGTATATATTATCCCCCATAACACACCCAAGACAATCCCTATTAAAATATTTCTAATAACTAGCGAAACACTGAACCCACCACTTGGTATTTCGGGCACATAGGCTGGCTCGAAAACACTATAAAAAGGAGTGTTGATGAGTAAATCAATTTTTGTAGACTCCATTTCAGCGGCCAAATTGGAATAAATGGTCAAGAATAAATTATAGTCAGCATTAAGCTTGCTTAGTGTAACCGAAAATAAGGAAGTAGTGGCCCCCCTGTTTTCATCATTAAATTTTGCGACAGCCAACTGACTAGCATCAAAATTCACTTTTGCGGTGTCTAGTTTTTTCTGGAGGTAGCTAAGATCTCGTCTTTGTTTTGCTGTCTTAATCTTTGTAATCTCACTGACCAGGTTTTTTAGCACTAAATTATTTAAGCGTGTACTCATTTGTGCATCAGGAAGATCAGTTGAGATAGTTATAGAGGCTAACCCATCTATCTTAATCCGCCCTGTCAAATTACCCATTAAGCTCAACTCGTAAAGTGATAATCGTTCTAACGTGTCAACTACTATCCTTTTCTGATTTGAAACAACAGCCGGCTCTTCCTTCGATTCAAATAATGCCCAAAATTTATTCTGTAAACTTGATATGGGGGCCTTGACACGGTCTATTATGTTTGGCTTTGGGTTCAATTCTTCTAAATAATCGCCCAGTTTCAAATAAGCCTGATGCTGTTCTGAAAATATCGAGTCATTCAACATTCTTCTTAAGAAGGGTGTACTCTCCGCAATACCTGGGAAAGAGGTAATCCCCACTGACCCAGCCGCAGCTGCCGCTGGTACAGCCTGTAACAAATCTTCTAGCCCACCTACACTAGCTTTAGGTGGAGCTCCTCCATCAGGAATAATAACTGTTTCGGAAGTATAAAAAATAGGACTGCTTTTAGCTTTAATGTATCCTAACAAACCATAAATAATTGCAAGAACTACTATCACTTTCCAAAATGATAATAAATACTTTATAATTTCTAACACAGAAATTTGTTCTGTATCAATGACACCCCTTATGAACAGGTATCTTGTACTGGACTTATTTAAACGTAAGAATTTTAATAGTGACATGGATAGTGATTTCTTAACGCATCAACGGATCAACATTTAATAACCCTTGAAGAAAAAAGGTGAAAAAATGTTGATGATTTATGGTGTTTGATTTAAATAATTTCATGATATGTACCTAATTACTTGTTACGGCTTCTATGAATAAATAAGTAGTCACTGTTGTGGTCAACAAAGCAAAGACCCTGTCAATAGAAAATGGTGCTTTTTCTGGTTTCTCTGGTATAACTATTCTTGCATCTGTATCCATGGCTGGGTAGAACTTAAAAAACAGGAAAGACCTGACTCTTGCAATCTCACCATTTGCATATTCAACATAAGCCTTTCTTTTATCCGCTTTTCTCTTAAACCCTCCGGCCGTTTCTACATATTCAAGGAAAGTTTTGTCGCTTTTGTAAATGGACTGAGTGGGTCTAAAAACATGACCGTCTACTTCAACTAAAGCACTCCGTGAAGGAACAAAAATAATATCCCCATCAAGAAGCGTTAGATTATAATGTGAATTTGGATCGATTTGAATTTCTTCGTAAGAAATCCCCATTTCCAAAAGCCGGACTTGCTCATTCTCCACTACAAAATCCTTAGACAACCTAAAGTCATTCAAAACACTAATGCTATCATTCTTGTTACCCAAAATTTTCAACGGATCCTTGCTCGACAAAATTCGATCATTTTTTAACCGTGCAAATTGCTTATTGATTTGATCATATTCCAAAGTCGATACCGTTCCTTCAAATATTGGATCACTAATGAAATTAGCCATCGATTCTTTCCTCCGATATTCAGAACTATCTTGTTTATCATCAACAGTTCCAACTTTTCGGTATAACTTTAAGCCATTCAAATTAGCCGTTGACAAGAAAGAACCGAAACGCTCTTCCAAATCTGATATTCGAGTTACCCCTTGATTGATGATAAATTCACCTGGTTGTGCAACATCTCCTTTGATAATAATCGTTCTTTCCTTAGAGATCAGTGTATTATCTCTAACAAAGATTCTATCTCCTTGAGCTAGAAGGAACTCTTCAATTTTATCTAAAGTCTTTGGTATCTCTATTTGAAAATAATCGTAACCCGTTTCTTCGTCCAAACTTCTTTGCCTCACTATTTCAACACTGCCCATTAGTGCAGACTGTTTAACTCCTTCAGAAAACACCAAAGCATCTAATAAAGTCATCCCTTCATAAAAGGGGACACTACCTTCTTTAATTACGTCACCAGTCATAGTTATTGATGCGGCTTCTTCTAAAACAAGTTTACTCGGTATATAAATCGTACTTCTCTTATTTAAAAGGACATTCTGAAAATTTAACCCGTTAGTACCGTTAACCGATTCCAATCTTGGTTTTAAACCGTCTATTAAACTAAATACAGAGGCCCTATTAACCAGTGCATCCGTTCGAAGTCCTCCAGCCAAATTTATTAACTCTTGCAGGTTCATATTTGAGCTCCAAGCATAAAACCCAGGTTTATTAACTGCCCCAGAGATTTGAATTCGTTCAATATCAAAATCCACCAAACTTCCTACCTGCAATACATCTCCATCTTGTAACTCCGTAATATTTATATTACTCGATACTCTGGTGATTAATTGAGCCGCCCCATTTAATCTTCTTAATGTAAATGCAACAGTATCCGCAGCAACGGAAAAGCCTCCTGCAAAATTCAAAGCATCCATTAATGTGCCTGTTTCATCACCCCTCAATTCATAGATGCCAGGATTCTTAATTGCTCCTATAAGCTCAATCCTTCTTGTATATGTACTTACTACTACTACATCTTCGTCTTGCAGCCAAAACTCTTTGTCAATCAAACCCCGTGAAATAAACTCATAGAGGTCAACTTCTTTCACTAACATATTATGACGAAATACTTTGATCCTCCTTAGAGTTCCATTGGTGGTTGGACCTCCTGCATTATATAAAGCATTAAAAACAGTAGTTGTGGAAGGTACTGCAAAAGTTCCTGGCTTGAGCACTTCGCCAAGTATAGTAAGTTTGATAGACCTCGCATTGGCTAAAGTCATGTCCATAAATACTGTTGGAGTTGCCTTGGTTAGCCCAGCATGTTGATTACCTAGTTTCTGTTTAATTAGAGATTCTGCTGCTCCGAGTTCCAAGCCTGCCAAGGTAAAAGGGCCTTCAAAAGGAAGTGAAACCCTACCCAATTTATCCAAAGTAAGTGAGTAATTTGCATCTGTCTCACCGTACAGTACAACAGTCAGAGCATCTCCAGAACCTAAAACATAGTGTTCAGGAGTTGCTACTGAATTTAGATCTGCAAATTGAAAATCGTTTTGATAAAAAAGTTTAAGACCATATATCTTTTTTTCATAAGCTGTTAATTTATCAAATGCTAATGTTGACAATATAGAATAAGGATCACCTGCAGTTGAAACTTCCATCAGCCGAATCTGATCAGTAATGGTCAGGGCTTCAGAATAGCTATAACCACCCTCCTGCAAAAGTTCCAATACAGTCTTCAAATCATGACCGAGTCGCTGTGCGTTTGACCAAAAGTCATTAAGTTGAGATTCTGACAGCATGCCTTGCAAATTACCGGCTTTGTTCTGAGCCATCACCGAAGTTTCGCTCACCCAGAAAAAAGACAGGATGAGCACAACTAAAAATTTGATTCTCATGGTGTTAGATAGTTTAAACATTTGTCTAATTATGTGCTTTTTCGAAAAGTTCGCAAGGTACTATAATTTTCTTTCTTTTAACAGTCATTTTCAAAGATTGTAATACCTCTTTTATACTGCAGAGGCTTTTAATTCCCGTGCCCCACAAATGGATGAGTAGTTAATGGTAATTTTGCCATGGGATGATAATCTCCAATCATCTCCGTTTTTGCAGAATGCCTTATGTCATGTACAATTTCAATAGCTTGTCTTGTTTCTTGTATGCCATACCCATTTCCAGCCATAATTTCTTGATAGGATGTGGTATGCAAGTCTGTAAAGCCACCACTAAATTCTAGCTCTTCTCCGTTCACGGTTATTGACCTGAATGTTCTTTGACCTTTTCCAATAACTTCTTTAGGCAGGACTTCATCATTAATGGATAAGAACCATCGTACATTGCCTCTTTCTAATTCTAATGTACCGGATGCCCTGTCATGATCATGAAGGTGTATTTTATTAGACTTTACAGCGCCAAAAATCCAGCTCAGCATATCGAAAAAATGCACGCCAATATTAGTCGCAATGCCGCCAGATTTCTGAATATCCCCCTTCCAAGATGTATAATACCAGCTACCTCTTGA
>Ga0307985_10001474_pt1 | contig 13293 bp, 1 predicted proteins | sample EllFjometageno80_FD_203155 | JGI IMG/M metagenome (GOLD analysis project Ga0307985, IMG submission 203155) | Marine microbial communities from Ellis Fjord, Antarctic Ocean - #80 | ecosystem: Environmental > Aquatic > Marine > Unclassified | place: Southern Ocean | collected 2014-10-09 | reverse complement strand
CGTCGTGAAGTACACGAAGAACGACTTTGGCAGGGGCTACGACTGGGCATACTGCATAAACCCGGGAGGCGGCTCTTGGTTGCCTGTACCTGGCGGCGACAATAACTTTGATTCCTTCGAGGCGTGCCAAGGCCACTGCACAGCGAACCCGGACTGCGAGCACTTCAACCACATACACACTGCTTCGCAGCCCAACAGATGGTGAGTGCGCTGGACGTGTGCGAGGGGATTGCGGCTCGGGGATGGGGATTACCACTGACCCACCCATCCTTCCAGTACCTTCTGGAAGGGCGACCTCGCCGACAGCGACTGCAGAGACGTTTGGTCTGATCACTCGAGCTACTCGAAGCACACCGTTTCTCCGTATTACACGAAAGACGGCTGGGGCGCTATGGACTTCGACGGCGAGACGTACTACCTCGTGCGCCGCGTCTCCGGTATGGGGCGTTGGCACAGGGCAACCGACAACTCAGTCGGTGACCATGAGTACGGTGCGTACAACCCCGACCCAATAGCGCCTCGTGCCGACTTTTCGGTCGATTACAACCAGTACGCCGCCGGCAAGAACCACGACAACTTCAAGGTGCTCTTCGCCAAGGGCGACATGGAGAACTGGGTGCAGATGACGCGGACTCAGCAACTCGCCTTCACGAGCCAAACGAACTGCCACAACTGCCTCAATACGTTTGCCGCATCATCTTCGGGCAAAACTTCTACCAGACAGTACATGCGAACGAGTATCGAAGACCCTTGGATCAGTTCCGACAACCACGGAGTTAACGGCTGCAGGACGCATGTTTATGCGGAGAATAGCGGCCCTTGGTGGGGTTGCGCGTGGGAAAACGCCGTCGACGGCGAGATCGATAAGGGCCACAACGTGTGGGTTAATGATGTCTCCCTCCTCTACAAGTACGAGGTCGTTGGACAGCTCGGAGGAGGCTGGTGCTCGGATCGCACTCAGGTTAAGTTTTACAGAAGTCGCGCAGACTGCGAGACGAGTTGCTCCTTGAACCCCGCCTGTTATGCGATGCTGTTCAGGACCGACTATTGGTGCGAGTGGGTGACGGAGGCTCAGTTCGCGTCATGCGACACCGACGGCTACGTGGATGTGTGGAACTGGGAAGTGCCGGGCAACAACCCCCACACCGTGTACCGCAAGGTCGCGGCGACCCACACTGGCTACCCCATGGGTCCTCTGTCCGCCGTGATTTCCGACACGGGCTTCGACAGCAACAAGATCAACGGCGTTGTGATCGGCAATACCCCCGAGGCCACGTGCGTCGAGGGCTCCGGTTTGCAGCTCAATGGCGTTGAAGGCTTCGCGGCCTTCGACCCTTGGACCTTCGGCGGGGCCATGTCTGTCGAGATGGAGGTCAGTATTAAGCAGTTGCGCCACATCCAGCGCTTCTTCGACTTCTCTGCGGGCGACAACGGCAACAACTTGGTTGAGGTAGTGCAGGCGGCCGACGCCAAGTTCCTGTGGTACACGGTTGCTTCTGGAGCGCACCAGAGGACCCCCAACCAGCTGATGGATCGGAACACTTTCTACCACGCAGTCATCACTTATGGCGAAGGTGGTAAGACTACTTTTTACATTAACGGCAAGCGCGTCGACGAGTACACGCACTCAGGATCGTACCCCCATGAACTGCTCCGTCAGCAAATCTACATCGGCAAGAGTAGCTACGGCAACAAGGAAAAGAGTAACATCGACATGAAGTTCATGCGCGTGTGGGAGCACATCGAGTTGAGCCCGGTGCAAGTCGCGTTGGCCGCCAGTGCGGCGTCCTCAGCTGTCCCGGCTCCCCACCACGAGTTCGACTTCAGAGCATCGTGCGATTCCCCCACCTTCCCCGACACCGGTACGGACTCTGCCCCTGGCATTGTTGCCAAGGCTATCAACAACCCAACTTGCGACGTGGGCACTGGTCTGCGTCTCTTGGGAGGTTCAGGGGGTGCGCCTAATTCTCCCTCTCAGCACATCGAGCTCGAGAACTTGCACACCGGCGGCGGCGTTTACACGTTAGAGGCATTCGTCAAGGTCTATGACGAAACCCCGTGGGCTCGCATCTGGGACTTCGGCGACGGCGCGGCCGACAACAACATCCTCCTCTGTTTCAACACCCAGTCGAGACTCTCTTCTTACCACGGTTACAACAGCGACGGCACATCGGTGACGTCGTACTACAACGACCCCATCGGGAGAACGGAGTTCCATGTCGTCTGGGTCATGTCGCTCACTCACTTGAAGATGTACATCAACGGCGAACTCGCCACGGCCACCACTTACACAGGAAACCCCGCCAACAATAAGTCCCCCGTCGAGGTCCGCGCTCACAGCTACCTCGGTCTGTCGAACTGGGCGAGCGACCGAGCCTTCAACGGCGAGTTCAAGTACTTCCGCTCCTGGCAGGGCGTGGCACTCAACGGCAGGCAGGTCTCGTCGCTGTACAGTCGCAGGGACATGGCCTGGGGCGACTACTCGCCGCAGTCGGTGTCTCAGCTCATGACTCCCCCGACCGCCCTCTCTAACACCGTCTCCATCGGCGACTGCGTGAGCCACATGTACACCGGCGGCACGGGGGGAGCGGCTATCGACATTGAAGGCTCTTTCTCGGGGGCCAACCCGAACTGGATGGAGGCACAGAACTTCTACAGCGACACGCACGACACGTTCTCTATCTTCCTCGAACACACCACAGGTGATTGGTTCAACATCAACGAGTTCAATGCCTTCGATTCCGACGGCAACAGGCTCATTGCTGTTTCGTCTGGTTCTCCTTCCTTCAGAACACACCCTACGGCGCTTGGCGCCTGCTACGATGGCGACGACAACACTTACTGTGCCACGGCACCGCGCGTTGGGGAGGTGTTTCTCCGTATCGACTACGACATTAACGATCTTCACAAACTGCACGAGGTCAAACTTACCAACAGATTAGACTGCTGCGCCAACCGCGTTCTCGGTTCGATCATCAAGGTTGTCCTCAACAAACCAACCACCACAGCGGCTTCTAGAGACCCTAAGAACTTGTTGTGGAATGCTCACATGATCACCATCCAACAAGATTACTACTCGTGGATCCCCACTGGCCCTATCTTCGGCGCGCGTAGCTTCACGAAATGCGTGTGCACGCACTGCGAAGAGGCCGAGGAGCTCATGGACAGCGACAGCCACGTCGCGAACGATGGCAAGTACGACAGCTGCACCATGACGCAGGTTGACGGCGAGACAATGTCGTGGGAGGTGGAGCTCGGAGCAGGCTCGACTGTGGACGAGATCAGGGTCGTGAGCGGTTCTGCGGCTACATCGGCGGCCTTCGAGGTTCGGCTGGACGGTGAAGTTGTGGGCCAGACGCTCCGTCGGTTCGTCAACGGCGACGATAAGGCCAACCAGTTCGACGTCGCGAGTTACAAGATGGACACTGACGACTTCACGTTCGTTGTCGACGACGTCGCTGTCATTCCCTCTCTGTGGATCGAGAGCACGAACGAGGCCGGCTGGCTAGAGATTTGCGAGGTTGAGGTTTACGGCGAGCTCTCGTACTTTGAGGCCGGTGGCTCGTACAACCCCAACGTGGCGCTCGGTCGCTCCGCTACCTCCTCTTCGACCACCAGCACGGGCTACGGCTTCGGGGGCGACGCCGTGGACGGCGATCTGACCACGTGCGTGAAGACTAGGACGGGCAAGTTCGGCGCGCTGCGCATCGACTTGGACCCTGGCACGCTGCCCACGAAGGTAGTCGTTCACGGCAGGTCGGCCGGGGACTATGCCTGCGAGGACCAGAAGAAGGGCCTGGACGGCGCCACTGTCTCCATTGGCACTCCGGGCTATGCTGGCACGGCCTTCTCCGAGGCCATTCACCACAGCTGCGACGTTGGCTCGCACACCCTCACTTCCGAACACGACGTGAACGAGCTTTACGTCGTGCTCGAGGCCGTGGACCTGGCTACCGACTTGTGGCTCTGCGAAGTGTCCGCGGTCGTGCAGGATCTCGAAAGCTTCGAGAACGTCTCCGATTTTGACCTCATTGGCCGCCACTCTTTCCAGAAGCTCGAGGGCATGTCCGAGGTCGTGTCTGCGACTTCCGCTAACGACGGCGTCTTCAACTGCTCCGGCATGGCCAATGATCCCATTAACCTGGCGTTGGGCCCAGTTTCCATCGCCATCGACCACTACGCCGTCGTTACGAGTTTGACGCTCGACACGATCGGCAACGAGGGCCAGAAGCTCGCCACTGCCAGGCTCAGCAACGGCTTGGACCTCGGCACGTTCACTTTCGACAACTCGGGGCAGCAGTCCCTCGAGGTCGCTGACGAGAATCTCGAGCCTCAGGACTTTACGCTTGAGTATGCCCTCGAGTCCGTGTCCGGCGACGTAGCCTCCTTCTGCGGCACTGCCGGCTCTCACTACGTCGCCGCCGAGCCTTACCTCAGCACGCTCAAGGAATCTTCCAAGTGCGGCTGCGAGGCCGCGTGCAACGCGGTGTCCCTGTGCAGCGTGTGGACCTTCGTCATGTCTGGCGCCTCCCCCAACCACAAGGAGTGCTACCTCGCGACCAAGTCTGCGCGCAACACCGACCCTATTGACGCGATTAGGTATGTCTCTGGCGGAGAAGGCGTTCTTCAGGGCGTCAGTGAGAAGCAGTTGGAGGTACCGGCGCTCGACCCGAGCATCCCTCCGATTTCCCACCAGTGGGAGTTCCGCACGTGCAATGGCCAGGGAGACCCCCTGGATTGGGCAGCCGTCGAGAGTCTCTACAGTGATGCCCACGACACGTTCTCCATCTTCTATGAGAATGGCGACGAGCAGTACATCGGCCTTGGCGAGTTCAATGCCTACGATTCCGAAGGCAACAGGCTCACCCCAGTTTCTTCTGCTATGTCGAGTTGGTACCGAGACGATCCCAACTACGCCGTAACTAACTGCTACGACGGCAACGACGGCACCACCTGCCACACCGATAGTGCTGATCGAGGGGCCGTGGGCAGCGAACAGTGGCTCCGCATCGACTACAATCTCAACGACCTTCACAAACTGCACGAGATCAAAATTACTAACAGAGTGGATTGCGGGAGCGGCCAGGAGCTTAATTGCTGGTTACGTAATGTTGGAGGTTCCGTCAAGGTCCTCCTCAACGAGCCCGCTACGAATCCGAACTCTCGCCAGTCCAGCTACTTGCTCTGGGAGTCTCCTACTATCAGGAATGCACAGAAGTACTACTCGTGGTTGCCGACGAGCCCATTCCCCGAGAAGGCTATCGAGAACGACCCTAAGGTTGATGGACAGGCTTTCGAATCCAACGGCAGGGGAGTAATGAAGTTTAGGGGCGAGACCTGGTACCTCGTGAGGCGCGTCGCCGGTATGGGTAAATGGTTCGCCGCCAGTGACGACCTTGTGGGAACGGCCGAGTACGGCACCTACTACGCCGATCCGAACGAAGACGGCGTGGACTGGAGCATCCCGTTCGCCAACAGCGGGTGGGACAAGATGCTCATAGCCACAGGTGACGCGGAGCATTGGATTGAGTGGAGCCCTCTTCAGATGTCACAAGTCAGGAGTGCCAACTGCCATAACTGCTATCTCACGCCCAACGCGATGAGCACCGGTCTCACTAGCGCAAGGATGTACTCAAGACACGGAAACGGGGGTGAGGACCCTTGGCTGACTACGGCCGATCATGAGCAGGGCTATCATGGTACTGCGGGAGCGGTGGTGTATGCCGAAAACTCAACCCCGCATATGTCTAACAGATTGAGCGCGAGTGGGAACAATGTTTGGGTGAACTCGCGCAAACTTGAAGGGGAGCTGGTCGGCGAGGAGTATGAGGACACGGGCAACCTCGAAACCAAGTCACTTGCTACTGTCGTGGGCAAGTACAAATGCAACGAAGGCAGCGGGCTGCGGTTCGATGGCACCTCGACATACATCGACTTTGAGTCGTGGTCGTTCGGCGGCGAGATTAGCTTCGAGTTCCTTCTCAAGTTTGATCACTTTGGGGCAACCCCGAGTCGACTCTTTTTCTTCGCCAACGGAGCAGACACCGACAAGTACGGCGTTCAAGATTCAATCGGAGGCTATCAGTACGACACGAGGTTGCAGGCCTTCGTGAGAAGCAACCTTGGAGCGGGCCAGTCGTGCACTTCGGCGAGCGCCTCGCTTGGGACTGTCGGTGACTGGAAGCACGTCGTGTACACGTTCTCGGAGGACCACCTCAAGATTTATCTCGACGGCTCGCTTGCGCACACGTGCGACACGAGCACCGCGCTCCCGGTGATGGCTCGCTCGCTGATGTACTTCGGCAAGAACTATGGGGTCGGTAACTTCCAGGGCGAGCTGTCTTACTTCAGGATGTGGGAGAACACGGTTCTTACGGCAGAGCACGTCGTGACTCTGTCCAACAGCAGGGCTCTCGGCAAGAGTCTTCGCATAGAGAGCGACGACGGCCACGCCTTCGAGTTGGCCGAGGTCGTCGTTCTCGACAACTCGCTGCCGTCCGCGCTCAACGAGTTGATTTCTAACCACTTCCAGTCCCAGTACGTCTACCTGTTAGGAGAAGAGGAGGACCTCAAGCCTCCGGTTGTCATCGTGCACGGCGGCTTCGTCATCGAGTCGCAGGGAGTGCCTTGGGCCGTCGGGGACGAATGGGAAATGTACGTCGAGGAAGAACAAATGGGCAACCTTGACGACGTTACTAGGTCAAAGTTCGGCTTGCACCCTCTCGCGCACACGATCTCAGGGTACGACCCCGTTACCAAAAGGGAGGACTTCATGATCAGTGATTATCTCTTCCCGAACTGCGTTAAGACGCCGAGCCCGACCCAGTATGTTTCGGACTGGGGCTTCGACCCTGTGTCTTCTGAGGCATACTCCGGCGGGCTGGCGCGCACCAAGGATAGCTACGGCGTGGAGATCGAGTCTTTGACCATGTGCCGTCGCATGCAGACGGCTGCGAATGCGCTGAGAAACCTTGAGCCGAGCACAGTGTGCGGCATCAGCAAGTGGGATTTCGAGAACCCGACGTGTCAGCCCACCAAGCTCACAGCGACGTGGACCGGCAATGGCATCAGATTTAAGTGGCTACCAGGCTGCAAGAGAGCGGACAAGTACCAGCTCGTGAGAGATGGCGTGGATCAGATCGGGCAGGATTTCGAGAAGGTTACCACCGATCCCGACCAAGTCATCGGAAAGACCGAACAGAAGGAGTGGTGCGAGAATACCTGGATCGATGGTGCCTCTGATCTGATGGACACCGACGCGGATCTGTTACAGGACACGGGCAAGGAAGTGCAGTACTGCATCAGAAGCATGATCCCTCTGACCGAGGGTGGCATCGTCGCGAGTGATTGGATGTGCGCGACCGTGGTGATCGGTTGGTACGCCTCCGTCTCGACCTTGATCACGCTGGAGAAAGGTGGCGGGGTTGAGGAAGGCGTGATCATCGACACCCTGCTGTGCGGCTCCGACGGACAAGCGAGTTGCGTCGACAACGCCAAGACAACCGACCTCGTTCACGAGATCGGCGACGAGGGAGAGATCCTTGCCTTCTCAGCTTACTCTACGAGCTCCGAGTTGGTTGAGTACAACGCCGAGGCCGCCTCGGCGTGCAAGTACAGGGCTGATGAGAAGGTCGAGAAGGACAAGCCCGACTTCGTCGCGCTCGTTGATGGCAAGGAAGGCCTGGCATGGTTCGCCGAGACTCCCGGTTGCTTCCTGCACGTGACGAACTATGAAGAGAAGGGTACGGTTTTGACTGAGGACGGCACTTTTAAGACGGCCGCGTACTTCGACGTGGTGAGCACGGGCGGGGTGCAGCGCAAAGACGCCTTTTTGGGCTTCGCGCACCACATCCAGATCAAGAGGGCGCCCAGTTGGCTCTTCATGGCCAAGAACTGCAGAGAGACGTGTGCGTTGACGGGCAGGACGGTGAGCGTTCGCGGCGAGACCTTCAGCACGCCCTACGTGAAGGACCTCAAGTCGCCCGAGTTCTGCTCGGACTGGCAAAAGGCAGGGCGCTGTCCCTCACTCGCAGCGTTGGGGCAAATCTCCTCAACGCCGGAGGGCAAGGGCGCCGTCATCTTCGGCAGTGACGTGGATGACGACGGGTACAGGAACATCAGGTGCTCTCCGTACAAGAACCAATTCGCATACTTCGACCAGGAGCACGAGGAGTACAAGTGCTGCGAGAACTTCAAGCCCTCGGCATGGGACAGCTGCTCGAGGCACTGGACGGTGTGCGACACCAGTCCTGTCACCGGTAACGTCGCGGAATTCTCGGCACCCACGCCCGATCGCCAGTTTTACATCAAACTCGACACGGCCCAGCCGGTGCCCGTAGACGGCCTGTGGAGTGGTAGAAGATCGAACGTCCCCAACTCGGGCGACAATCCGGAACCGGGCTGGCTCCCGTTCACTGTGGGCAAAGACAAGACTGACAAGGACGGGAAGAGCGTCGTGACGTTGGTTGATTTGGAGGGCACGGAGGTGAGGGAGGAGATCAAGGTCTCGAACGCGTTCGTCGGCGCGATCGACAAGTTCTACACGACCAGGACAGACAGGGACGGCCTTGCCGCGTTCTCGCTCAGTGACGGTTCGGGGGGAGACTCGCTCGTCAGGACCGTGGACGTGCTGCCCTTTGCGGCGAGCGAGTTCTTGCTGAGTAGTAACATGGACTTCAACCCGCTGACTGACGAGATTGAGGGCTCCGTGAACACTACTGTGCACAGCTTCGTTAAGACCGGAACCGCCGGTGGCTCGACAGGCGCGGCGGATGCAGAGAGCGCGATGACTAGCGTGATCAGTTCGGCAGGCCTGGCGAGTTTTACCATTGCGGATGTCACGAGCGTGGAGGTCAACGTGTTCGTGACTCATCCGCAGGTCGGCACGGGGCTGAGCTGCGGCGCTAACGGGCACTACATGTGCGCCTTCAGTGTGGACGGGAGTATGACCAAGTACGACTGCGACACCACCGACGAGTTCGGTTTCGCGTCCTTGAACGTCCCTGTAGGCGTGGACGTCGATGTCAGGAACGGCTGTCCTTATGACTGGTGGGACAGGATCTCCGCGTGCTCGGAGGTAACAGGCGTGAAGGTGGGCCGGACTGTTGAGAAGTACGAGCAAGATGTGTACGAGAGGAGGCCGCAGATCAAGCGCGTGGCAGCCGACTCGATATTGAAGGGCGCGGAGCAGCTCTTCGTGGAGGTCAACTCGAGGTTCGTTGACGTGGTGTACGGCGCGGGAAGGTTGGACTTCACCGTTGAAGGCACTGGAGAGACTTCAGAGTTGGGCGATGACGAGAAGATGGCGGCGGAGAGAAAGGCGAGGGCCAACTTCTTCATGCTGAGCAACGATATCCAGGCTAACACCCAGTTCGAGCTGACGAGTTCTGAGAGAGCCGGTTGCAGCGGCATGACGGACTTGATGACTCTGTTCTCGGAGGAACTGTTCGACAAGAAGGCGGATTACGAGGAGAACAGGCTGTTCAAGCTCCCGATCCCGAGAGACCTCGTTTTCGATCTGAAGCTCTCGGTGAGAGATGACAACTTGGATTTGCAAGGTGCGCTTGATGCCAGGGACTATCTGAACAATCTGCCGGCAGTGAAGTTGTTGGGGACTGAACCCAGTCCGAGCGGGATGTTCTTCTTCAGGACCAAGGCGAGCATGGAGATTGTGGTGGCGGAGAAGGACGATGCTGCTGAGTTGTTGGGATGTTTGGATCTCAACGACGACATGCTGTACGGCGTGGCACAGCAGAATGCTGACAGTAATCTACCGACGCAGTTGGACGTGAGTGTTTTGGTCACGGAGGTCTACAATGAGACGCAAGGCGCCGTATTCGCGGACGCGACGATGTTCTTGGTGCCAGGAGAGGTCAAGACGGAGGACAATTTGGCGGCTCACACGGGCGCACGCCAGAAGGTGCACATGGACTATACTGCCGATAAAAAAACCAAGAGTGATCTGGCTGGAAAGATTACCGAAGATGCAATGGAGCCGTGTTTGTTGAGCACAGGCTGCGCGTTGGCGGGGCCCACTAAGATGACGGACACGTACTCGGTGTGTATTCCGGAGGATGCGGATGTCGTAAAACGTGAGGTCTTGGTTAAGAACGAGTGTACTATTGCGGGAAAGACGACCAGGGCGGGCAGTCTGTACCAGGAGCGCATCACTGCTTTGGGATCGCCGGAGAGGTACACGCCGTACCAGAAGATTTTGAGGTACAGCTTCACGCCGAGCCTGGAGACCCATTTCTTGCCTGATGCGGCGCAGCAAGCGATGCTTGCAACGGATCAGGAGGAGGTGGCGATCATAGTGACGGGATTGGTGCCGCTGACTGCCAACCAGGCCATCAAGCTGCCCGAGTACGTCCCATTCGTCATTTTGAGGGATCCGCCAGGAGATGCCAGTTTCTCGACGTGGCACAAGGGATCCACGCTGAGCATGGGGCTCGACGTCTCGATCGAGGACGAGAACGGAAACTACCAATCGCAAGAGATGCACGGTGGTGCATCGCTAGCGTTTGGGAAGGCTGCAGCTGTGGGATTAGGAATAGGCGCATTCGTTGTTGCGGGGGTGTCGGACGAAATGTTTGAATCCGAAATTCAGACGGGCTATGGGGAGGAAATGTTCAAGAGTACGACGAAGAGGTGGGGAGGAGGGAATGCGGTGCACTTCGAAGCGGGCGTTACTTATAGCACGTCGCCGGAGTATTCGGGCGTTTACGCGGATCTGTTCGTGACGCCTACGTTGGCAATCAGGACGATTACTAACTTGCCGATCGAGTTTAATAATCCTGAACCCGCGGATCCGGCACAGTGCATGGGCAAGGAGATGGGAGAGGTCAGCACGTGGCAGCTCTTGGACGGCAGTTCTGAATCAATGAGCGATGTTCTGGGAAGTGAGAAGGGATATAGGACTAGAGACCGGCAGCCGGATTACACTAACACAGCGCTCGATGTCGGGTTTGCGGAGCACAGTGATGGCCTGTTGAAGGGCTGGCCTGATTTGTCGAAGCCGGTGTTGAAGGGGTTGAAGGTGGAAGCAGCGGAGGCAGTGGCTGATAGCAACTGGAACGCCTTGGCGGTGCACACGGTTTACGACATTCTGCACGGCAGGATCCCGCAGCTGCAGGCGCGGTGCTTCGAGGAGTGGAACAACCTGAAGTGTAACTGGGCGAATGATGGGCTGAGTGACGTGAGGACTCACTTCGGGGCGGCGCAGGTTCATGAGTGGTGCGGCGTGGTGGAGTCCAGTAATGCTGATCACGACTGTACATTTGTGTCTGCCACTACGGAAACCAGCTCTAACCTGAGTGCGCTCAGGCTGAACGCCTGTTTGGAGGGCATCAACGGGTGGGGCAAGGCGCTCAGGCTGAACACGGATCTCAAGGAGACCGCGGTGGCGCTTGGCGCGGACGAGCTGGTTGCGTCTGCATTGTTTGACTTGCCCATGAGCTTCGGGAGTGTTGCGGATGCGGAGGCAATCAATTTCGAGAAGTATTCTGATGCGCAGATCCAGCAGCTTGCGGACACGTACTGGCCCCAGGTGTATGGCAAGCCAGGCCCTCCTGGTCTGTTTAAGGACATGAATGACAGGATGAATGATGGACACGGCATGACGGAGACAACGAACGGCTACGGAGCAACAGGGTCCGACTCGATGGAGCTTGAGAGCTGGGACGATACTGTTAGCAAGTACAGGGAGTACTTGACGGGCAAACCGGACGTCACGCTGAACGCAGATTTTACGATCGACGTTGAATACAACGGCGGTAAGCAGGGCAGCGCGAGCATCATTGCTTTCTCGGGCGGAGGGACCGAGACTGAGTACAGCACGGAGAGTGGGTCTAGTAAGAGTTTGAGTATCATGTTCGGGACGGATAGCGGGTTGGAGAAGACCGTTGACGTGGGCTTTGATCTGACAGCATTCATCATGAACTTCGGCATGAGCGCAACCGACGGCGTTTATGGTGGCAACGTGATCCCGACTTTGGAGAAGGAGGCGAGTAGGGAGGAAGGGGAGGAGAAGGAGATCACATTCACGTTGAGCGACGGGGACATTGGAGACTTCTTCGACGTCAAGGTGAGCAGAGATGAAGTGTACGGCACTCCCGTGTTCGAGACCTTGGCGGGCAGGAGTCTGTGCCCGCACGAGCCCGGGACCGATGCGAGGGAGGCGTTCGACGTGGTGTTCCCGATGACGGAGAACAAGCTGGACATGAGCGGCAGCGATGTTTACAAGAAGGCGAGGAACATTCAGAGGCCGAATGGGGCGGGGGCGGGAAGCTGCGCGAGCGCGTACGTGGAGGTGGTCAACGAGTCACCGTACGGTGACAACTTGGAGCTGATGATGGAGCTGGTGGCGGGCACTGATAGCGGTATTAGTCTGGGCGATAACGACATCACAGGTTTGCAGCTGCAGGCCGATGGAGTACTGATGCCGCATTTGGACATGCTAATGGACGACGAGAGGAGGAGGTACAGGATTACGCTCTGCCCGTCGGGCGGGGACGACAGGGATTTCGTCGCGAGAGGAGAGAGGATGGATGCTGTCAATGCGGACGCGACGCTGGACAACATTCATCACGACAAGCCCCCACAAGCTGACTGGAACAACGGTTATGTTTACTGCAACGTGGGCATCAAGGTCTGGAGTGTGTGCGAGTACGAGTACTGGGCCAGCAGCTTCGTCAAGGGCAGCGAGTACAAAGCAGGTATGACCATGTGCAGCACCGCTGATCCGAAGAGTGGCACTTTCGAGGAAAGTGCGAGTTGCTGGAACAATGTCCTGCCTGAGATTTTCGATGGCAAGTCAGGGAATGCGGATACAGGGTACATCGAAGAGTTCGGGGCGAACACCAGGTTCATGTACGAGGAGCCGCTGTACAGGATGGTCCACATTCCGTGCTTGAGCTTCGACCCGAGCGGCGACGGGTGCGCGAGCAACCCGTGCGAGGGCTTGGCGTTGGAGGATTAGGATTGGGGGGAGAGGGGAGGGGGGGGGGGAGTAGGAAGCGTAGAATCCTACTGGAAAAGATAACGAGACGCCTCGGGTTTTGGCGTAAAGCTGTGTTTATTTTTGTTCTCGTCTTGTCTCGGTTATCTCGGACGGCGGGCGGCGATCCTCAAGGACAAGGTCGGGCCGTCCATGATGGTGTTGTGGGCAGGTTAAGTCACTAGAGGGTGCCTACATCGTTGTTCAGGTCACTAGAGGGTGCTAGAGGGTGTTTTGAGGTCACTAGAGGGTGCTAAGCATTTGTGAGATATAATCGGGGTCACTAGAGGGTGGTGTGA
>Ga0307985_10001470_pt1 | contig 13297 bp, 9 predicted proteins | sample EllFjometageno80_FD_203155 | JGI IMG/M metagenome (GOLD analysis project Ga0307985, IMG submission 203155) | Marine microbial communities from Ellis Fjord, Antarctic Ocean - #80 | ecosystem: Environmental > Aquatic > Marine > Unclassified | place: Southern Ocean | collected 2014-10-09 | reverse complement strand
TAGGGTCCGCGCTGATTAGGGGGGTAGGGCAAGGCTTAAGTTTGAGCCACAAAGCACCCTTATTTGCCCAACAAAAAGTATGGATAGGCCTGTTACGAACAATGTTGGCCGAGCCTTTGAATGATGGAGACTTGGATTGTTTGCAGAATAGCTGGTTACAGGTGCGCGTAACGGACTTGAATGTGAGTTGGTACTTTACCTTGGGCCTCAGCGGCTTAGCTATGAGCGTTAAACAACCTTACGAATTTGAGTCCAACAAACACTGTACCATCAGTGGAGAACTCATGGATCTAATCCGCTTGATTAATCGGCAAGAAGATCCTGACACCTTATTCTTTCAGCGTCGCTTATTACTCACTGGCGATACCGAGCTTGGTCTAGAGATAAGAAATGTACTCGATGCTATAGACGTGGATGATTTGCCTGATAAAGCCAAAACTCTAATGCAGTGGTCAGCTCATTTAACAGCCATGCCGGGTTCACCAAACCAATAACCATTACAAATGCGGTTACTGTTGGACACGTCCATTAGGGGTATAGTGGGCTCTTGGGTTGCCACCGTGCCATCAATGGCTTGTTTAAAATGGGTTATGGCCTCGGCAGTTCCTTGGTATAGAGGGCTAATGCGTAGACTATCCACATTGAGGTGTTTAAGGTCTTCTATTTGAGTTGATAGATCGTACACTTTGGCAGACATGGTTTGAATGCCGTTAAGGGTAAATAGCTCTTCCCCATCTTGGCTTTTGACGTTAATGCCTTGCGGTGTTTCAATGCAGCAAAAGCCACAATCATCTTTGGCTAAATTGCGTTGCCGTGCAGTAAAGCAACGGGCGGAATAGGCGAGGGGGAGCTGCCCATAAGCAAACACTTCGGTTTCTGGAAGTGGTGCGTCATCAAGTTCTTTGGCTTGCATTAACGAGCTGCTTAACGATTCTCTAGACAGCTCAACAGGCATGGTCCAGCGGGCTAAACCTAGGTTTTGTAATAGCCGTAAACTCCGGCCGTTGTAGATATTAATAGCAGGGCCGGTAGTAAACGGTTTGCCTTGTTGGCTTAATAAATTGACTGCACCCATATCATTAGCTTCTACCAAAAACTCATCTTGTCGGCACAGTTTAATGAGTTGTTTGAGTTCTGATTCGGCTTCGATCAATGTAAGGGATGATAATACGGCTTTAATGCCATGGGATTCAACAAAACGGGCAAGGTCTAGCCAGTCTTGCCAACGCATTTCTCGGCGTTTACTGCACACAGTTTCACCAAGGTATATTCGATCTAGGGGCTGCGTAACCATGGATTCATAAAAATCCAGCAGCTCTTGTTTGGGCCAAAAGTAAGGTACAGGGCCTAGTGACAATTGCATATAATTTATCCTTTAAGGTAGTAGTTACTGCCAGGGCCGGTGGTAGGCGCCAAGGGTGGTTTGGTGGCCTTCAGATAATTCAGCCAAGGTAGCATGCCACTGAGGTTTTGGTGCAGCGGAAGTGCCTAGCTGATCAATGGCTTGACGCCAAATACTTGCTACCTGGCTGATGTAAGCGGGGCTACGTTGACGTCCCTCAAGCTTAATGGCGGCAATACCCATGGCTTTAAGTTGTGGTAGTAGGTCTAAGGTGTTTAAGCTGGTGGGTTCTTCTAGCGCGTGGTAAATGTCACTGCCCACCTGGAACCGGCCCTTACAGAGGGTAGGATAACCCGCCTTTTCATGGGGCAAAAAGCGATCTATCAATACGCCATTAAGGTGAGTTTCTTGGCCCTTTGGGGTGTCGCTCCACTGTACATCTTTTGGTGGAGAACAAACCCCGCCAGTATTTGGGGATTGATCTGTAACGTAAGATGACAAATAACAACGGCCTTCGGCCATAATACATAAGCTGCCAAAACCAAATACCTCAAGTTCCACAGGGCTGGTTTTAGACAAGTGCTGTAACTGGGCCATAGAAAGTACTCGTGGTAAAACGGCGCGGCGGATACCAAAGTTATTTTTGTAAAATTCAAGGCTTTCTCTGTTGGTTGCCGATGCCTGCACAGACAAGTGAAGGTTGATTTCTGGGTAGGTTTGCGCCACATAATCGAGCACAGCGATGTCACCAGCAATAATAGCATCTACACCCAGTTCAGCGGCTTGGTCCACGGCCCGCTGCCAACGTGGCCAGCTGTGGGCTTGGGGGTAAGTGTTAATGGCGACAAATAGCTTGGTAGCTTTGTGGCTACTGCTGCCAGAGCGAGCTAGCTGAAGGGCTTTTAGAGCCTTGGCATCGGTGAAATTTAGTCCCGCAAAGCTACGGGCATTAGTGTCATCTTTAAAACCGATATACACAGCATCGGCACCGGCCTCTATGGCTGCTTTAAGGGCCGGAATACTGCCTGCGGGACAAACGAGTTCCATGGTCACTTCATCTTAGTCTATGAAGTGGGATACTTTATCGATTTATTTTATGCGCGTATTGATGTTCATCAAGCGGAATGAAAGAGGGCCATAATGTGGCCTATTTAAGAATAAAAAATGACCCCAGGTCAAAATAATAATCTTGGCGAACGCATCGATAGAACAGCCGGTTAAAAAACCATTGAGCTCTATATTTAAATCACATGACCTACGTCAAACACACTATGTTGTGTTTATTTTTGTATATAAATACAATATGTTGTGTTTTATATTCCCAGAGTAAGTTATGACAGCGCATCTTAAAGTTACAGATTCAGTCTCTATTTCAGCTAACCCATTAGCAGATTCCTTGCCTCTTCAAGTGACATCGGCAGAAATATGGCATCAAAAATATCGCTTAACAGATCGCCATGGTGTAGCCATAGACCAAGACATGGATGCTACTTTGGTACGGGTGGCTAAAGCCCTGTCTGGGGCAGAGCAGGGCCGTAAAAAACAGGACTATTGGAATCAGCGTTTTCTTTGGGCATTACGTCAAGGTGCGATGCCCGCTGGGCGTATATTGTCCAATGCAGGGGCTGAGGCATATAAACCTGCAACATCTACCATTAATTGTACCGTCTCTGGCACCATTGAGGACTCAATGACAGATATCTTAGGTAAGAATTTAGAAGCAGGTCTTACCTTAAAAGCAGGCTGTGGTATTGGTTATGAATTCTCTACTCTGCGCCCCAAAGGTGCCTACGTTTCTGGTGCGGGGGCTTATACTTCTGGGCCTCTATCGTTTATGGATGTGTTCGATAAGATGTGTTTTACCGTGTCTTCTGCGGGTGGCCGGCGAGGCGCGCAGATGGCCACCTTTGATATAGGCCACCCGGATGTAGAAGACTTTATCTGCGCCAAACGAGAAGATGGCCGCTTGCGCCAGTTTAATTTGTCTTTGTTGATTAGTGATGCTTTTATGCAGGCCGTAGCGCAGGATTCCGATTGGCCTTTAGCTTTTCCTATTAGCATTAAAGAAGATATTGGCAGCTTAGACTTAGCTGACTCGTCCAAAGTCCTCTGGCGTGACTGGCCTACAACGAAGGGTTACGTTACTAATGAATCTGAACAAGTTGCTTGTCGCATTGCCAAAGTGGTGCGCGCGAAACGTCTGTGGAATCTTATTATGAGTTCTACTTACGATTATGCGGAGCCTGGTTTTATTCTCATAGACCGAGTTAATCAGCTTAACAATAACTGGTTCTGTGAAAACATTCGTGCCACCAACCCCTGTGGTGAACAGCCGTTACCAGAGTACGGAAGTTGTTTGCTGGGTTCGGTCAACTTAACTCGCTTTGTATTACAGCCTTTTTCTGGACACGCTAATTTCGACTGGCCTAATTTCAAAGATGTCGTAGCAGTATTCACCCGTATGTTAGATAACGTGGTAGAGGCCAATGGCCTCGCCTTACCTCAGCAAGAAGCTGAATTGCGGCGTAAGCGGCGTCACGGCATGGGATTTTTGGGGTTGGGTTCTGCCTTAACCATGTTAGGTATGACCTATGGTGATGAGGATTCCATTGCCTTTACTGAAAAGGTAACGATGGAACTGGCGCTACAAGGATTTCGCACCGGTTTAGAATTGGCCCAAGAAAAAGGCCCAGCCCCTATCATGGAAGAGCGCTTCGAGGTAACAGCAGCTATGTTGAGACAAAGGCCTGCCATGTTAGCCGATGGTTACCAACTAGGGGATCAAGTATTAGGACGAATTCTGTGGGGGCATTATAGTGAGTACTTACAACGGATAGCTAGTGTTGATAAAGAGCTGCATCAGCAGTTAATCGATCAAGGCTGCCGGTTCACCCACCACACCTCCATTGCTCCAACGGGCACCATTGCCTTATCCATGGGTAACAATGCCAGTAATGGTATAGAGCCAAGTTTTGCTCACCATTACCTGCGTAATGTCATTATGCCGGGTAAAAAAACCAAGCAACAAGTACCGGTTTATTCCTATGAACTGTTGGCGTATCAACAGCTGGTGGATGCTAATGTTGATCCTGATCATTTGCCGGAACACTTTGTACAGGCAGATCAACTCTCACCTCAGGCTCATGTGGCCATCCAAGCAGCGGCTCAAAAATGGGTGGATTCATCCATTTCTAAAACCATTAATGTGGCCACAGATATCGACTTTGAAGAATTTAAACACATCTACCAAATGGCCAGTGAACAAGGCTTAAAGGGTTGCACCACCTTCCGTTTTAATCCAGAAGTATTTCAAGGCGTGTTGGTGAAAGCCAGCGACCTTAAACAAACGCGTTACCGCTTTGCCATGGCCGATGGCTCTAGCGTAGAGCTAGCCGGCGATGAAACAGTGAAATATGACGGTGAAGAACATTCGGCCGCTAATTTATTTGATGCATTAAAGGAAGGCTACTATGGAAAACACTAACAAGGTCACCCACATAAATCAGGCCATTGTTGCCTATGAAGTGGTAAAACCAGAGCTAGAATCAGCAACAGTGACAGAACATTGTTTAGAACAAGTGCATGAAAACCTAGATAGGCCCGAACACCTACCAGGTGCCACTTATAAAATTAAAACCCCAATGTCTGACCATGCGTTGTATGTCACAGTGAATGATATTTTGCTTAATGAAGGCACAGAACATGAACAACGGCACCCTTATGAGGTGTTTATTAATTCAAAAAACATGGATGATTTTCAGTGGATTGTGGCCTTAACCCGAGTTATTTCAGCAGTCTTCCGAAAAGGGGGTGATGTGACCTTTTTGGTAGAAGAGCTTAAAGCGGTGTTTGATCCAAAAGGCGGTTATTTTAAAAAAGGCGGGCGATTTATGCCTTCTTTAGTCGCTGAAATTGGTTACGCCATCGAGTCTCATCTGCAGGCCATTGGTCTGATGCAGGTGCCAACTTTGTCCCCAGAACAACAAGCTATGGTGGATCAAAAGAGTGCCCAGCTTAAAGAGCTGACCAATAAAACTGCAGAGGATAACGGCGGTGGCAGCAGCTACCCAGCCAGTGCCAGTCTGTGTGCTAAGTGCCATACCAAAGCCAAAGTTGTATTGGATGGCTGTGCCACCTGTTTGAACTGTGGCGACAGTAAGTGTGGGTAAGCGCTACTGGATAAGGAGGGTTCCCTGCGTGTAATACCAACGCTCATCCTGCCATACAAAGTCACTGTTTTCGTGTAAGCGATAAGCTCGGCCGTGAATTTTATAACGCGCTATAAATTCCACCTGCCCGTGGGAATCTTCTTGCCTGCCATCATGAGTGGTTACAATTTTAAGGCCAAGCCATTTCTGATGGGGTTCAAATTCTAAACTTTCAGGGCGGGTGCTTGGGTGCCAAGTTTTTAATAAGTAGTCCTGATCATGCAGACAAAAAGCCGTATAGCGTGAGCGCATTAAGGCCTCTGCTGTTTTAGCTGGGTGGGTGCCGTTGAGAGCAGGGCCACAACATAATTCAAAACTCACACCAGATTTGCAATAGCAATGGGTGTTTTGTGACTTAACAGAGTTACCCTTTATTTTGCTCATATCAACTTTCCAATAGCACGGGTTAGGCGCCAAGACGTGGGTGATGTCCACTGGCTATACCTGCCAATAAACAATGTATAACGCGGCGTGTAGGCATAATAAGAGATAACTACATATTTCTTTATAACCAATATGTATAACAGATGGTCATAAGGGCTTTATTTTGGAATAAGAAACTTGATATGCTCAAGCAAGTGTTTTAATTCTACAACAAAGGAAGCATTTCATGAAGTTAGAATCTTTGGCGTTACATCACGGCTATACATCCGAAGCCACCACTAAGGCTGCGGCAGTGCCTATTTATCAAACCACCTCGTATACGTTTGACGACACTCAACATGGTGCCGATCTATTTGATCTCAAAGTAGCGGGCAACATATATACTCGAATTACCAACCCCACTACAGCAGTATTGGAAGAACGTGTGGCGGCAATGGAAGGTGGTATTGCGGGTTTAGCGGTAGCCTCTGGCATGGCTGCGATCACCTATGCGATACAGTGTATTTGTGAAGTAGGTGATAACATTGTGAGTACTAGCCAGGTGTATGGCGGTACTTACAACCTGTTTGCCCATACCTTCCCTCGTCAGGGCATTGAAACCCGTTTCGCCTCCCACGATGATTATGCAGCCCTTGAGGCGCATATCGACAGCCGTACCCGCGCTATTTTTTGTGAATCTATCGGTAACCCAGCGGGCAATGTTGTTGATATTGCAAAATTGGCAGAAATTGCCGAACGCAACGGTGTGCCCTTAATGGTAGATAACACCGTAGCCACACCGGTATTATGCCGACCTATAGAACACGGCGCGCATATAGTGATTCATTCCTTAACCAAATACATTGGCGGCCATGGCACTACCATTGGCGGTATGATAGTTGATTCTGGTAAGTTTGATTGGGTGAAGAATAAGGATCGTTTTGCCGTGCTTAATACACCAGATCCTTCTTATCATGGGGTGGTGTATACAGAAGCTTTGGGCGCAGCAGCTTATATTGGCCGTTGTCGCGTGATTCCATTACGTAATACTGGCGCTGCTATATCTCCCCACAGTTCATTTATGTTGATGCAAGGTTTAGAAACCCTGTGTATACGTATGGAGCGCCATTGCGACAATGCCGAAACCGTAGCTAAGTATTTACAAAACCACCCTAAGGTAGAGTGGGTAAACTACGCGGGCTTAGACAGTAGCCCTTACAAAGCGCTGTGTGAAAAAATCTGCGGTGGTAAAGCCTCAGGTATTGTAAGCTTTGGTGTGGCGGGCGGGCGTGAAGCGGGTGGCCGTTTTATAGACGCCTTAGAGATGATTTTGCGGTTAGTAAATATTGGTGACGCTAAGTCTTTGGCGTGTCATCCAGCCAGTACCACGCACCGTCAGTTAAATACAACAGAGCTTGCTGCTGCAGGTGTATCAGAAGATTTAGTGCGTATTTCCGTGGGTATTGAACACGTGAGTGATATCATTGCTGATATTGAACAAGCACTAGAAAAGGTATAACCCACTGTGGCCACACCGCTATCTACACCAACTGCTATGCCAGAAGGTAACCCTTCGTTACGCACTATTGCTATGCCAGCCGACGCTAACCCCGATGGCGATATTTTTGGCGGCTGGATTATGTCTCAAATGGACATTTCTAGTGGTGTATTTGCCGCTCATGTGGCTAAAGGACGAGTGGTTACGGTAGCGGTGGACGCCATGACCTTTCACAAGCCGGTGTATGTAGGTGACGACGTGAGTTGCTACTGCAGCGCGGCTAAGCGCGGCAATACCTCCATTACCGTGCATGTGGAAGCGTGGGTTAGACGTCACCACAGCGACACAGTAGACAAGGTTACCGAAGGCATGTTTACCTTCGTAGCAGTAGACAGTGATGGTAAGCCAAAACCATTGCCTAGTATTTAATCACAGCGTTTATTTTTTGCTACAATTTTGGGCATTTTTCTGGTGAGGGAATTATAGTGATGCAAGAAGTGACGCAGAAAAACATACTTTTCATCATGTTAGACCAGCTACGAGCCGACGCCTTGTCTTGTTATGGTAACGGTGTAGTGGATACGCCCAATATAGATCGTTTGGCACAGAACGGTGTGAAATTTAACCGCTGTTATGTGCAAGGTACTAGCTGTGGTAATTCCCGTGCCTCCTATTATACCGGTCGGCATGTGCGTTCTCATGGTGCGACCTGGAATGGTTGGCCGAATAGAGTTGATGAATTGACTCTGGCAGATCATTTGGCAGCTTGTGGCATGAGCACTACTCTCATGGGTAAAACCCATATGAAACCAGATTTGTCTGGTATGCGCCGCTTAGGTGTTGAACCACAATCTGAGTTAGGGCGGTTTTTGAGCAACGCAGGGTTCGGTCTAGGCGAGCATGATGATGGTTTGCACACTGTGGGTGTTGCGGGCGACTATGGTAGTGGCACACCGGCTTATTTTGACTACCTGCGCAAGCATGGGTATGCAGCACAAAATCCTTGGGCTAATTGGGCTAACGCCATGGAGGACGAAGGTGGGGTGCTGCGTAATGGTATGTTTTTAAAGCATGGGCACCTTCCAGCAAGAGTGGATAGGGCCCACTCAGAAACGGCCTACACCACTGACCGCGCTATTGAAATGATTCAACACATGGGGCAGCAAAACTGGTGTTTACATGTGTCTTATATAAAACCTCATTGGCCTTTGGCAGCTCCAGCGCCTTACCATCAAATGTACCGTGGTGTGGACTTACCACAAGCGAGTAAATGCGAGGCCCAAAAACACAATCCCCATCCTATTTATCAAGCTTTTATGGCGTTACCCCAAAGCCAAACCTATGCTCAAGATGAATATCGTAATCACGCTTTACCAACCTATTATGGTTTAGTGAAGGAAATTGATGACAACTTAGGCCGCCTGTTTGCTAGCTTAGAACAACAAGGGCAAGACAAAAACACCATGATTGTGTTGACGTCGGACCATGGTGATTTTTTTGGAGACCATTGGTTAGCAGAAAAAGACTTATTTCATGACGTGGTGACCCGTGTGCCATTGCTCATTATGGATCCTAGCCCAGAGGCTAACTCCAGCCGTGGTACCGAGTGTGATCAATTAGTTTGTGCAATTGACCTAGTCCCTACGTTTGTTGATTGGGCCGGTGGTGAGCCGCAGTGGAACTGGTTGGAAGGTCAATCATTGGTGCCTGTACTGCATAAAATAGCTGCTATTGACCGAGGTTACGTGGTGTCAGAATGTGACTATGGCGTGATGGGTTTTGCTAAACAGTTGGGCCGTACTAGGGACAATGCCCGCATGACTATGTTGTACGATGGACGTTATAAATACGTTCATTGTTTAGGGTTTAAACCCATGTTGTTTGACTTACAAGAAGACCCTCAGGAGTTTTCCGACTTAGGCAGGGATGAGGGTTATGCGGCTATCCGCGGGCAGCTCGGCGAACAGATGTTAGATTGGTCAGCGGGATTGAAGAACCGCGTTACCGTGAGTCAGGAAACCTTTGGTCAGCGTGTAGGCAAGGCTGGCGAGGTAGGTATTTTAATTGGTTATTGGCAACAAGAAGATGTGCCTAAGGCCCTGCAACTGGACCCAGAGGTACCTCATAAATAGGCTAAGGGGGCACCTGTTAATCGTTCTCCGCTGCAGTGATCAGGTCAAACACCTGTTCTCGTTCGGATAACACTAGCAATAATGCAAGGTCACCTGGTTGCAGCTGATCTAGAATTTGCTGAGCGCCTACTGCGGGACCATCAGCTAGCATAAGTTGGTGTGCCAACATGCCTTGTTGTTTGGCTTGTTGGTGAGTGAGTTGGGTCGTATCGCCTAGCTCTCTACCACGCAAATATTGCGGCAATTCAGCAGCCATTAAAACGTCTGGGTTAAGGGTCAGAGCACTTTTGGTGGCGTCTAAAATGTCTCGGTTAGATCGATCTCCAGCATGACTAATCATCACAAAGCGTCGTTTAGCTGGAATGCTAGCCATGGCGTTTGTTACGGCCGAAATAGAGTGGGGGTTATGGGCAAAGTCTACAAATACACGGGCGCCGTGTACGGAAAATTCATTGCAACGCCCTGGGTTATCTTTGGCGTCATTGTTAAAACCACACAGGCCCGCTGCAATGGCATCATCATCAATACCCATAGCTTTGGCTAAGCAGAGCGCACCTAGTGCGTTACGGATATTGTAATCGGCTGCACCACCCATAGTTATGGGGATGTCTTGAACCTTAACGATTGAGCATGCTTGCTTACCATCAAAATACACCAGATGATCTTTCTCTAGCCATGCACATGTGAGGCCTTTATTTTTGGCATCGGCAATGAGGCTATGGGCAGGGTCAAGTGAAAACCAGCATAAATTGGCTTGGGTTCTGCTGGCTTCATCCACAACGTAGTTGTCGTCAGCGTTAAGCACCAGTATGCCACCAGAGGCTAAGGTACGGTGTACGGCAAACTTAGCAACAGCCAGTTCTTCTACGGTGTTAACACCGTATTGGCCAAGATGATCGGCAGCAACGTTAGTGACTAATGCCGCTCGAGCTTGACGCAAGGGCAGGCCGCGTCGCAATATGCCACCTCGGGCTACTTCTAAGAAAGCCACTTCTAAGCGCTTGTCTCTGAGCAACATTCGCGCCCCACCTGGGCCAGAGTAGTCGCCGTAATCGAGTATGTCATCACCCACTCGAACAAATTCTGTAGACGTGATACCTGCTGTTAAACCTGCTGCAGTGCCAATGGCCGAACATAATCGAGTGCTGGTGGTTTTGCCATTAGTACCCGTGATTAAAGCCACGGGTACATCATGTAAATTGGCCCAGTTCACATCCTCGGGTTGGGGTAGATCGAATACCGACCATGTTTGAGACCCGATGCCGTGGCCTAAAGATAGCTCATCATCATCACATAACACATCAATTCCGCGGCTGTTAGCTGCGCTGATTAGAGCAATCAATGCAGGATTAGCTTCGCGCTGACTAACCTTGATAAGGTCGTCAATCATGATGTCAAAATTGTTTGGAACGACGTTTAATAGTTCTGCAGCCGTAAAGTGCCAAGCTGTTTGACAGGCAAACATTGCGGTATAAAGCTGATCCATCGGAGAGGACACAGCAAGATTGGCACCAGTGTCGAAACGGCGATCAATCATTTCCTCTTGCTCCCAACCTATGGCATCAAGCACTCGTCTAGCCTGTTGGCGCCAAACAGGAATCACTTGATCAAGGTGTTCGCTAGGACACAGAATATCTAAATTTGCGCCCACATGACTCCATAATAATCCTGGGCCAGTAAGCCTACGAAAATCATCAAGTATCAGTTCATCACTTGAGCTACAGCGAATATCTAACGCCGCTTCAATTGTGTCTGCAGCTTCAGCCATGATCTAGTCACCGTCTTCGTCGTTGTTTCTGGCCAGGCGCACTCCGCGCTCATCCCGGATGATACTATCGCCCTCGCCCAGTAATTCTTCCATGGCCACATCGTTACTGTTATCCATGGAAGGGTGAACGTCAAGATCCGTTTTCTGTTCATTCTTTAGGTAGATGATTTGTTTCCAGCAACGGGTGATGTTGTCACCAAATACCATCAGTAAATCACCATCTTTGGCCATGTGTAATGCAGTATCTACAGCCTCTTGCTCAGATGCAATGACGCTGATGTTGCATGCATCGACACCATGATTTAGCAGCCCTTGTTGTAGCATCATGGGAACTTCGTCATGGCCTCGTTTACGACGATTATCGTCGGCCTTGCAAATGTAGTGATCAAAGTGGCCCGCCAAAATTTCTGCAGCCTGGTAGATGTCTTGATCACGACGATCTCCAGGTGCCGATAGCACAGCAATGCGGCGACCCTTCACATCTAAACGTGTCACTAAATCTGCCATTGCGCGGAATGCTGCAGGGTTGTGGGCATAGTCTAGAATAACTTTAAATGGGTGTTCGTTAAATACGTTGGTGCGGCCTGGGGCTTGGAAGAAGTTAGTATCGAAAGTGCGCAAGCCGTGGCGAATGTTGTCTAATTCCACATCGAAGCTGTAAGCCATAGCAACGGCAAACATGGCATTTTGCACGTTATGCATCGCCTTACCTTCCATAGTGGCTGGGATCAAATGTGACCAAAGCACAGGAATGTGGGTGCCTTTGTCATAAATAGCGATCATGTCGCCGTTCATGCCTTTTTCCAGCACTAGAGCACGGCCGCCAGCACGAATATGTTCTTTTACTAAGCTGTGGTCGGAATTCATAGTGACGTAACAGATGCGTTCGGCACTGGCAAAATCGGCCATCCTTAAACAGTGGATATCGTCGGCATTGAGTACAGCGGTGCCGGTAGCAGATTCCACTACCACACGTTTTACAACAGCGAGCTGTTCTACGGTATCGATACCACCTAAACCTAAGTGATCGGCGGTGACGTTAAGGCAGGCAGCTACATCGGAACTTTGGTAGCCCAAACCACTGCGCAATAGGCCACCACGAGCGGTTTCCATTACGGCAAAATCTACTGTGGGGTCACGCAATACAATTTGTGCAGAGGCTGGCCCTGTCATATCACCTTTAACGCTAAGCTTACCATCCACATATACCCCATCAGTAGACGTCATGCCTACAGTATGACCACTGGCTTTCATGATGTGGCCAAGCATACGGGAGGTGGTGGTTTTGCCGTTGGTACCAGTGATTGCGGCAATTGGTATTTGAGTTAATGCACTTGATGGGAAGAGCATGTCGATGACTTTACCTGACACGTCCCGCGGTGTGCCTTCGCTTGGGGCTACGTGCATGCGGAAACCGGGTGCTGCATTCACCTCTACAATGGCTCCGCCAATTTCCTTATAGGAGCGACTAATGTCATCCGTAAGAAAATCCACACCACCCACATCAAGGCCAACAGCCATAATGGACCTCACAGCCATGTCACGGTTGTCTGGGTGCACTACGTCGGTTAAATCGATGGCAGTACCACCGGTAGATAGGTTGGCAGTGTCGCGCAAATAAAACAGCTCACCCTCGGGTAATACAGTATCTTTGTTCACGCCGCCTTCTTCCATGAGTCGGGTGGCTTGTTTGTCCAATGATAGCTTAGTGAGGACTTTTTCATGGCCAACACCGCGGCGAGGGTCGCTATTTACAACCTCAACAAGTTGTTCGATGGAGAGTTGGCCATCTCCCACTACATGGCCCGGTACACGTTTGGCCACGGCAACGAGTTCGTTGTTGACAACTAACATGCGGTGGTCAAAGCCAGTGACAAAGCTTTCCACCAATACCGCACTGCTGGTGCCTTGATCTTTGGCAAATGCAAACGCAGTGATCACTTGTTCATCGGTGGTTAAGTTGATCGATACACCACGGCCGTGATT
>Ga0307985_10001466_pt1 | contig 13307 bp, 8 predicted proteins | sample EllFjometageno80_FD_203155 | JGI IMG/M metagenome (GOLD analysis project Ga0307985, IMG submission 203155) | Marine microbial communities from Ellis Fjord, Antarctic Ocean - #80 | ecosystem: Environmental > Aquatic > Marine > Unclassified | place: Southern Ocean | collected 2014-10-09 | reverse complement strand
AAAGATTGGACACCCCCACTAGCATTGTAACCTCCTTCACCCTCAAACCTATGTGTAGCGCCGCCGCCTGTTACTATTTGCAAACGCAAATACGGGTTACCTGCCGCAGCTTTGCCACATCCACCGACAGTCGTAAGTATCATTACTTTGCTGCTAGTGGACGATGGAGTAATGTTTACAGTAATTCCTGTATCTGAGAACGATGCGGATGTAGAGGATACTGCTGTGTTATGTGTCATATACTGTACTTGCAACACTGAGCCAGTGGGTAAAGTAGTCGTACCCTGTGACTTCAAGTCTAAGGTCTTACCTGCTGCAATCTTGATTACTTCACCCGTAGGTGCGGAGAGTTCTTTAAGCGTTAACGTACTCATACGATGCTCCAGGTGCCATTTAGAATTATTGTGTTCCCATCTGCAATCGTAATCGGCCCTGCTGACATACCATTGGTATTGGCTGGTATTGTGATGTTCTCACTGATGGTGTTGGCATTAGTTCTGATGATTGAGTTAGTGCCTAAACTTGGACCACCTTCTGCTGCTGAGATTGACTTGTATAAAGAATTACTCTGGGCTTGGGTGTAGTGGTTAGCAATTACAAAATCATTGAAGGTTAAGATAACTACTTCACTGCCTGTAGCAGCACCTGTTGTTAACACTAAGCTGGTTTGGTTAGTCGCTGTAAAGTCAGTCTCGTCTAATACAATGCCGTTTAAGGTAACAATAATATTAGACGCTATGTAAGCTAGGGTATTCCCGTTAGCATCAGAGCCAGTAAATGTAGTCTGGTTGTTTGTGGCTACAAACTTGTACTTTGCTAGTGCCGATTGGACTGATGAAAAACCATCAACATGACCTATGTAACTCATCTAATGCTCCTATGCGATCTCAAGAATGCTTGCGAACACTTCTAAGTCACCAGCAACCGATGCTGTGAGTCCGAGAATGTCACCCGCTTCCAGGTTAATCGGCTTATCAAGAACTAAAGTAGAGTCCGATGGCACTGGGACCGTCTTACAAATGTGTCGATAAGTTGTGCCGCCGTCTATGGTAACTTCGACTGTGACATCAGCATCGTTCACGCCGTCAATGTTCGAGATGTACAAAGCATGTATTACGGACTGAGTTGCCGCTGGTGCGGTGTACAGCGTAGTACGAGAAGTACCGATTGCCACGCCTGCATTCTTAAATGTATTCGCCATTGGTTAGCCTCCTAATGCGATTGCCATGGCTACCGAAGTACCAATGGGGTCGTATACTGTTGAAAGATTGTTAACTGAAGTCGTTGTTGCTCTATCACTGAGCAGATTTGTTATTAGTCCTGCAGTAATTCGCAGCTGTACGTGCGATCCAGCAGTCCACGACACAGCAGTTGTGCTTTCATGTCCTCGGACAACGGTGAACGTAGTACCCGACACTCCAGTACACTTCACAATCTCGTTAACACTGTTAAGCGGATCAGCAAGCGTCAAATACATTTCATCGCCTGCACTTATTGCTGGAAAAGAACTTGCGTTAGCCACAGATAGCGAAGTAGCCGATGACGTCAGAGCAGATGCCAGTGTAGATTTTGCGTCGTTAGCGTATTTAATAGTCATCGTATTCGCCTATTAAGAGATCGTTACAGTCCACGAAATCGTAATCGTGTCTGATGCACTTTTATTAACTACAGAGAAAACAGTTCGAGCCAACATCACATCGGCTGCACTGAATAAACCTGCTTCAGTTATTGCCCCTGTTCCATCGCCTGCCGCCCAAGTACATGCGTACGTCACCCCTGCCCCTGATAACGTGCCGCCTGATACAGTGAGTGCGTTAGTATCAATTGCTGTGCCTAATGCAGTGTCGCCAGCGGCAGCAGCAGTAGATCCTGAGCCAACACCCATTTTCGTAATTGGAGTCGATACTCCTGACAAGCAACCTGCCACAAGTCCTTTACCCGCAGTGACCACTAGGTTATGCGTATCTACAATAACCTCGTCGTTCTTTGTAATAGTTAACGCACCTTTTAGTGCGATTGTTTCGTTAAACATAATGCTCTCCTACCCGAAGGTCGACTGATTAAATAAGGGCCGATTGAAAATTTTACCCTCGCCTAAGTAATGTATGACTGTAGCGACATCTGGCGCACTGACTGTATCCGTTTGTACTTGCTCTAATTCAAGATTATGGGCATCGACCAACGATATTGTTTCTGCTTCTGGGTGAGTAAATGCAAAATCAGAAACATCATTAACAAAAGTGACGTTGTTATTTGTCTGGCTATGATGTTGTGAAATATCAAAAGCATCATCAATCGCCACGGCATCTGTAAATTGTCTAAGGTAAGTTACTTGCCTGGTTAATACGTCCGAAACGCTTATTGATTCGCTAGCAGCTTTATTGACGCTTAAAGCTGCAAGCTCCAATACACCAAAACCATCGTCAAGAGATTTCAATGTCGCCAAAGTTGCCGTGTCTAGAAAAGACGTTACATCATTGAGGACTCTGTTCTTAGTGGCTGAATCTGTAAAAATACCTGCAGCCACCATGTTTCTATAGACGCGTTGAGCTAACTCAGCTTTAACTACATCTGTTTGAAGCTGTGCGTCTTGGAGAACAATTTCAAGCCGTAGAGCCATTAGTAATCCCCACGCACCTTAAACTTCAGCTGATCAAAAACTGTCTGAATTCCGCCCCCGTCGTATGAAACTTCTACTTCCCCTGTAAACGTACCAGCCGTATCCAAAGCGCCCGAAGGCCATTGCATAAAGACTTTGCCATCCGTATACGGAGCATGCTTTGTCATGGTGATTGTAGATTTTAAAATAGCAGAACCCAGTGCTTTAAATTTTAAGCGCACTGTAGTGTTCGTGAGGTCAATGGGAGCCCAAGTTAATATATTGTCAGCGTCAAGGATTTGACCCGCAGCAGCAGTATTAGAATCACGCAATGTCAGATTTATCTCAGGCAGCGTGTCGCCTTTTACTAATTGGATTGTATCGTAATACGCCATTTTGACCTCAAGTAAGGGTTATTCTCAGCATTGACATGCCAAGCAATTATATTAGCTCAACTACTATTTCACTAACTATATTTAATCATATAGTCCGCCCAACGCTTTTTGAGAGTAAAATGGTATTAGACGCTGTAGTTTCTTATCACCACTAACATCTGAGCTAAGCATTGTTTCTATAAAACCTGTAATCGGTGTTGTTGAAGCAACAATAGAATTGTTCCATTCGTATGCTTGGTGCATTGAACCTAACATCTCAAATGGACCTAAGCCGCCTGTCTTTGATAATAGATGCTTTGCATATTCCCCTCCACGCATTCTGTCAGTACGACTAGTACCTTTTATAAGTTCACGCAGTTCTTCAGACAACCCAGCAAGCGGCATAAACACAAGGCCTGCTATAAGTAGTGGTGTCGATGCCATAAGCGCGGCAGCTGGAGGAGCCGTGCCGTTCTTAACTGCTTGCTGATAGTTCTGATAAGTATGCCGAGCAATACCCCCAACAATAATTGTGCCGTAAGAATAAAAGAATTGCTTCAAGTGCCAGGCTAATTTCCAGTAAGGGTTATTACCCCACTTAGTTGCTTCAAACTTAGAAGGCATAATAGATGCTTCGTACACAAACTGAGTCAATGCCTTATTGATCTCGTGATTATCACTAGGCATACCATCTTTAACCCATTGATTAACCTTTGCTGCATCAGTTTGAATCATTGCTAATTCATCGACTGCCGCTTTGTCGCCAGCGTTTACTCGTTCAGCCGCATTCACTAGAAACTTCTTACCTGTTGATAGAGCTAATGTTCGAGATAACTTCGTAATAAAGTCTTGCCCGTTTATTTTAAAAAACACTTGACTGATTTTATGTTGCATTGGGCTAGAGTATTGCGCACCCATCGTTTCAAGTGCCATTTGTGAAGCGCCATCAGTGAGTATTAAACCCACATCCAATGCAAACTGCCTAGCGCCTTTTAAGTCTTTAATCACATCTACAAAATCAGCTGCACTTAATTGGCCTCGAGCACGAACCACTGAACCAGCCAACTCTGGTAATGAAGCCACTCCTGAGAATCCTAATAATGTGAGGTTCATCCATGTAGTTACCCAATCAAATGAGGTGCGCAATGATGATGGAATGTCGTTACCCGCCCTGCCTAACGCGCTGTCTAATAATTCTTTTACTTCTTTAACACCAGATTCACCATAGTCAGTTTTTACCTGTTCCATGTATTGTTGGATACGGTGATTAGGAGAATAGAATAAACCATCTTTCTCTAAACCTGCTTCGAGAGCTAATGTTTCTGCTTCCTTAGCACCCATACTTGATACATCGTACCCAGCTTGAGAAAGCAGACTATAACGAATTGTCCTAGCATCCCCTTTATACTTGTCTGTGTAACCACCGAACTTAAACTCCCACGCCACTCTCTTCGCGCTTGTCCCAATGTAATGACTCATAATAGCGTGCGGGTTATCTAACAAGAACCCTGCATCCATTAACTTCTGCGAACTAATCACAGTTAAGATTTGATTCACTGACTGATGCGTACTAACAGCCCTGCCTGGTGCAAGACTAAAATCTGTAACTCCTTGTGAGTACAGTAAGTCCTGAACCATTGTTGTTACGTCTGCGCTACTAACAATACCGGCATCAACCAGCATCTTCTCAAACACAACACGATTCTTTTCAATAGCCTCATGATCAAAAGCTTCAGGCATAAAGTTTTTCCTGAAGTGCATCGTAGGTACATAATCTTTTAAAAGTTTGTTCGTACTGTCAATCACCTTCCGTAAAGCTCTAGCATTAGCGTTCAGATTCCCTGCTCTCAAATCCACAAAGGCTTGCTTCAAGTCCTTGTCACCTATTCTTCGCTCTAGCTTAGAGAATTCACCCAACATTTCGTTATTCAAAAACCGCTGTAACTGCTCATATGCCTGTACACCTTTAGTCTGTGACTTCTGGTATAACTCAGCAGATAGGTCTTTACTGTAATCAGATAGCCGTGAATAAACAGAACGCAAAACCTTAGTAATTGGACGCCAGCCGCCTTTCATTGCTTGCTTAGCTCTAGCGCCCGTTGACCTTAGTTGCTGAACAGCTTCTTTGTTAGTGAGATTATATAAATTAGTATTAGGAACATTTAGACGGAATGCAGCATCACGTTCTGATATTACTGAATCAAAATAATAGCTAAAATCAATGTAGACTCCGTTTTCCATTAACGCTCTAGTCGCAGTTCGCCATAGTCCTACAAGTGCATCTGCAATCCTAGCAATCGCTTTAGTAAACTCATTGGCATTACCTTTCATCGCGGTCATACCGCGAGCTGCAATGTAATGCGCTACTTGATCAGCAACCCATTCACGCATCTGCTTACCGTTACCTTGATTCCCTTGTTCGGTATACGCCTTTTCAAGAATTCCTTGGTAGTCAACTGACATACTCTCGAATACAGCATGCCCTATTTCATGACTCATAATAGCAAACACGTTAGCGCGGTTCTTATAAAACGAGTTGTATGCAGGGACTCTTAAAACAATAATGCCGTAAGTACCCATCGACAAGAATGCACCGTTATGTCCATTTGCCATGTTGCGACGCAGCTTGTTGATTGTTTTAGCATCTAACTCGGGCAAACTCTTAGCGTTCAAATCACTTTCAGCAATAACAACCAGCGGTAACTTCAAACCAATCTTTGAAGATTGCACATAATCTAGTAGCTGTTGTATCTCATTAGTAAACTTACTTAGGCCATTACCCAAGAACGTAGACTTAGCATTTGGTTTGTATGCAGCAGCTTTAGCAGGAGTTGCCTTTGACTCCCCTCTGGTTACTGGTACACCTAAAGTCCCTTCTCTTCTAGGTCGCCCTGTCGTCGGTGCGGTTGACGCTTTAACGTATCCCTTTTTCTGTTCTTTTGCCGACTCTGCAGCAGCAGTGCCTTCGCCATAATAGGCTTCAATCTTATCTGAGTCAGGATCAATCTCTTGGTTCTTCTCATCGTAGTCTGGATCTTGGTTATCTCTAGCCTCAAAATCCCCAACCAATCCTTGACGGCCCTGAACCCGATCCACATTATCAGGACTCTCTACGTCTTGCGGAGCGTCTTGATCCATCCCCATCGTATTGTCGTACACAGCAGTACGCGCACGATTCCAAACCTGCACAATCGCATCGTTAATCGCTTCTACATTAGGGGCATACTTCCGAATGGCTTTGCGTTCTGCTTGAGTTCGCTCCAATCCTTTATTCTTAGCCTCCTTACGATCAGAATCATAAGCAACATTGTCACCAACTGGATTAGCAGACGGTTGATCCATACCATCCCTGTCAGTAAACCGCTCCATTTGGCGTTCCATGTAACTGACTGCATGCTTTAGTTCAGAGTTTTTCGGTTCCAATTTTAACTTAGCGCGTAATCGCCTGTAAGTTTTGCCTAACTCTTTGTTAAGAAGATCAACTTCATCTTGTATAGCTTCACGATCAATCCCCCGCATCCAACTAGGATTATCTGGGTTCAACTTATGATCTGCTCTTTTAGCCTCACCTAACGTGACCGCCTTGCCCTCAGTATCTATATGGATTACAAGATCATCAGTCACGTTATTCGCTTTGTACAGCCTGCGTACATCCACCCCGTCAACTTCTGGCCCCACACTCATGCGATCAAGTGCTGTATAAAAACCACGAACCAGATCACCCATCGTGTGATTAGGTCTACTATCTGATCCAGCTTCTTTACCAAGTCCCATCTGAGTTAAACGGATAGCGTCTAAGAATAAATACCCACTCCAGTTCTCAGATTGCGCGAAAGCCTTTAATAAGTTTTTGCCTTTAGCTACCGTAGTGTTGCGAAGTGCTGGCCCTGAGTTCTCGTCGCTAAACCCAATAACATTGTCTCTGCCTTTAAAAATACGTCCAAACTTAAACTTAGGTGCTGAAGTTGAAGCAGACGCTACTGGTGCATCCGCAGACATTACTCTGATGCCATTAACAACGCTCTCACTCATTGGCGAAGGCGTGTAATCAAGTAAATCATCAGTAAGCTGAACTTCATCAAGCGTATCGTCATGTACTTCTAATCCGCCTAAACGATTAAAAAATGACTTTACAGAAGCTTGTTCTGGACTATCTTCAGGAACAGAAACACCAGGATTAACTTGGCGAGCGCCCTCACCTTCATTAACTTCCCATAAAGCCTGTTCACGTTCACCATCTAATAAGGCAGCATCGTATTTGTATGTAGGCCGTTCAATAACACTTACGTCGTCACTATTCTTTTTAAGTAGTATCTCAATCCGCTTTTGATCATTAGGTGCTTCCGCAAGAACTTCCATCAGTTCGGCTCGATCACTCTTGGTTCCAAGTAAACGACGAACATGACTTTTTGAAGCAGGTTCCTTAGATTCAACTACGACTCGAGCTACTATGTTTTCAAAACGTAATCCTTCTGATTCAGGAGTCCATCCCTCTAACTTCATGTAATCAGGTTCTGGTAAACCTAACTCTTTCCAAATAGCTCTAACGACTGCTAAATCGAATGCTTTTGCTCGGAACTCTTCAACCATAGTCCGTTTGTCTGGTGTCATGTACTCGTCAGTATTATCAATCTCCTCTTGCTCTACCTGATCAATGGGAGTGTTCTTCATAGCATCTTCTAATTGCTTAGCAAGATCCTCAGTAACCTCTACTTTATCGTTTGCCTTGAGCTTTTTAGCTTTAGTGTTAGCGGCCTTTTGTTTAGCTCTAGCTGCTTTCTCAGCAATCACTTTCTTATCTGCTGCCTCGCCTGCTTTCTTTTCTTCAGCACGTTGCTGAGCTCGCTTAAATTGCGTCGCTGGCCCCGACATTGCCTGCCCTTCGTCAGCAGTTTCTTTCCTACTCTTATTTTCCTGTGGGCCGTCATACACATCAACTAATTGCTGAATACGAGCCAGTGCAACATTCTTTTTACTGTTACTTAAAGAACCAGGCATACGTTCTTTAGCTGAAACTTTCACACCAAGTACACTGCCAATACGTGCTAATTCTAACTTACGCGCATTAGTGTCTGCCTGATCTTCTGTATCAAACTTACTCAGGTGATCCATTAAAACATCGCGTACGTTCTTTTTTGGGTTAAGCCCCATCGTGTAAAGTAATCTTGACTGCGTACCTCTTGTTAATTTTTGTACAGTATTATTAAATAAAAACGCAACCTGACTTACATCATCAGGTATTTGTCCTTTGTTTTTTGTTAACCGCTGTACAATCTTAGCGATCATTTTAACTTCATTGAAATTGTCCTGAACAGTAGGAGCTACGCCATTAGCCTTCGCTAACTCTTGCAGCGCAACGTCAGTAACAGAAGCGTCTGCTAAAATATCCTTAGCGTTGCGGTATGGATTAAACTTCGCTCTCTTATCATCCTTTGCGCGCATCAATAACGGAGATGTTACGCCAGCATCAAGCAGACTCGCTATAGTCGCTTCGCGATCCATAGCCACTTCTGTACTGCTAATGTCTGCGGCAGTATTAACACCTAATCGCTTCAACTCAGCGGTCACTGCTTCGTAAGAAAGTTTACCTGTCACTAAATCCTTAATCAGATCTACTGTCCGACGAAGTTCACCCTTATCGTTTGTTAGAGAAGCAGTACCTTGCTCAGCTTCAGGAACAGGTGTTAAGTCTTGGCGATTAACAACTTTCGGTGCTTCTTGTTCAGGACTCTTTGGTAACTCCAATGACGCAGATTCTTGACGATTAAGTTCAACATCAGCTGCCGATTGATTTTGTGCATCCACCTCATCTAATTGCTTATTGCGTTCTTCAAGTACTTTGCTTTGATCTTCTTTAGTAATCTCTACTGTGTCTGTTGGCTTAGCTTCAGCTCTAGCGTTAGCCATTGCTGCTTCCGTGTTAGATGCCCCTACCACTTCAGAGCTCAGTTCATTACCCGCTTCATCGCGACGAGTGACTACACTTCTTTCTTCGCCTGACGCCAGCATCTCTTGTTTAGATTGCTGATAGCCCCGTAACTCTTTAGCCGCACCCATGCCTTGTTCTTTGTGCAGATCCGCTTTCTCTTGGTTAGATGTAACAATCACAGACCCGTCTTCGGCCTCGCTGACAATTAATTCTTCAGGGATATTTGTATCTTTAATTGATTCCTTATCGGGGAATATGGCTGTATCGCGTGTAGTGTCTGTCGAATCCACTTCATTAACTTGGGCTTGCACAGCTTCGCTAGTTTCAGGAACAGTATTAGTGTCTATGTTTTCAACGCGACTCTTATTTCTTAAATAATTTGTACCGCCGCCCACTGTGCTAGATACAGTCGACATACCGCCGCCTGCAGCCATACCTGCAAAAAATGATTCAGTAAGCATTTCCCAATCAACTTGATGCTCAGGCTTTGCCATCTTAATCGCTAATTCGTTCGTTAACCCCTGCAGCCATTCGGTTCCGCCTTCAATACCTGTACTAATCGAGGCTCGTTTAGCAATATGTTTAGCCAATCCTGCTGCGTCAGTTATCTGACCCTTGGGCATAAAGCCTTTCAATATGCTTTGCAGTCCCCTATATTCAAGTGCCGTGTTGACTGCACCCGCACCTAGAGATAGTAATGGATTATCCACCCCTGCCGCTAATTGAGTGTTACGAGATTCACCCGTCATCTGCGCATACATAGATCCAGTAAAACCAAACTTACCTGCGGCTTTCCAACCTACTTTTCCAACAAATGACTTACCTATACTCGCCAGCATAGCTGGAGCCAACACTGCAGATGCCGCACCGCCTGTAGCCACAGTAGCAACTATCGCCCCAGCTGCAACGCCAATGTCAGCTAAAAGATTAGGTGCATTCTCCAACGTTTTCTCAACAACGTATTTACCTAAGTCAGTGAGCGATTCTATGTCGTCGGTTGTTTCAACATCGGCAGGACTCAGGGCAGCTTCATACATATTACGCATGACCCCCTCTTCACCCCACTCCTTCATTGCATCGAAACCTGTCATCTCTCCCAACAACTCACCGAATTGATGGTAATTCATCTGCATCATGTCTGTGCCACGATCAAATGCGCGCTCTGCAAAACCTCTTTTATCTATCCAAGTAGACTCTATTACAGGTGCTTGGATATTGTAATCCCGCATTGCCTCTAAAGCAGGCGTAGTGCCTGTTCTATCAAACGTATTTAATGCGTCAAACTGCGCATTAATTGATGCCCCTTCTGCGGTTATAGATGCATCGTTTCCGCCATAACTGGTAGGCGCTGCATAGCCTTCGCGAATCAACTTAGTCATTGCTGTCTCGCCGTCTGCATTCACATAGCTAGTTAAGTCACGACCATAGTAACCCTTCTCTCCACTCGCTTTCTTAGTGTATTCGCCTGAGTTTAATAACTCCTTCATGCGCTCTTGTGCTTCAATCGACAATGGTTGAGATGATCCATCCTCACTCTTCATCTCAGAAGTGTTACCTCCTAAAATACGCTGACCACCCTCACTGTCATACACAGTATCGCCATCGTACACATCACCTAAAGCACTCGACTCACTAAAGGCTTCCCCCTTCTGCGTTGCTAGATATGCTTCAGCTTTCGATGCGTTATCTGCGTACTCCTGACTGCTTTCCTGCTGCTGTTGGGCTAAATAATCCTTAGCACTAATCATGATTGTCTAGCCTCTTCAAACGCTTTCTTTGCAGCAATAGCGTTGTCAGACATTACTTTTTTAAGTGCAGCTCTTGCAGCTGGCGCAGTCATGCCAGGATTCATTGACATAAAGCCAGGCAATGAATCCTCAACGCTATGAATCCGATTTCCATAAACATAAAGCCCTGACGCCGCTGCTGGCGGATACTCTGAAAGTATCTTCATCCAATTACCCCCAGACATTGAAGTAAAATCGTCAGAAGTCCATGTATTCTTTTGCAATGCAGATGCAGTAGCTTTACTTAACGCCGCTAAAACAGATAATTCGCCATTACTACCCGTCAGATTGTTAATATCCATCCCGTCGGGTAATACCGATTGCACTTGGTTCGCGTTAGAGCGCATCATACCGATAAAGTAATTTTCAAATCCTGCACGCGGCACAGTGCCGAATGTAGATCCAAACGTGCCGTCTTTTTTAACATTGCCCCCAACTGCCGCCATGCCTATCTCTGCGGCTTGCGTCCAGTTAGTGCCAACAGATTCAATGGTTTTCTTCAATCGCGCTGCCCCATCCTTATCGCCAGCCAATAATAATCTTTGTACCCTATCCTTAGCTTCTTGAGACAATGTTGACTGTCCTTCAATAACGTTACCTAATCCGTCCAGCTCTTGAATATAATCGTAATCGCCGTGCGTAAATGTTTTGGTCGAGTTCGCCCCCATCTTTGCATTCTTAACCCAGTTCGCAGCATCTTTAGCCGTAGGTGTTGGGATCATTTTCTGCTTAACTAAGGAGAGCATTGCTTGCGCTCGTTTACGCTGGGCCGTGCTCGAAGTATCTACAGTAGACGACTTATTAGTCACAAGATTTAATGCTTCGCCTATTCCAAGATCAGGCAGTACTGAAGCCTTGTTCACCACGGCTTGAGTTGATCCTGTATTAGTCTCAATAGCGTTATCAGCGACGGTTGTACCCTTTTTAGCGCTAGTTGTTAGTGCAGTTGAGGTACTAGCAGTATTACCTGCGGTAGTTGTTACTGAATTATCAGCTAATGGTGTAGTCTCTGCGCTGGAACTAAACGCTGAGCCAAATTCTGAAAGTTTATTACCTACTGCATCAGTGATATCTGCAGCACCGTCCGCTATAGCCCCACCTAGACCAACTGCTGCATCAGCAACCTGCCCTACAGCACGACCTGTTGCTTGAGTTTTATTAAGTCCCGTATACCCATCAAAGCTACCACCTCGAGTCTCACTAATTAGTTTTGATGCTTCCGCAATATTTAACCCTGTTGCGCTCATAACATTATCAAGTAAAATGTCTTCGATCTGATCAGTCATTTCCAGACGTTTATTAGCCCCCATCCCTCCAAACCCATCTTTTGTTCTTAGAGTTCCATGCTGAGTTTCGGCCTCAGAAATAAACTGAGCAATACGTTCTTGATCAGTTGGAGGAGTTTCTGCTGGATTAGCTGTTGGAGTTCCTCCACGTATACCATCGTCTGCGGCTGGATTAGGGTTAGCTAGTGATGCAGGCGCTTTAGTTTGACCTGCAACTACAGTATCCTGCGCTGCTGCAGGTTGTGGTTGTGGTTGGCCTAATATTTCAAGATCAGCATTAGTCTGAGCCAAAGTCATCATACTGTTCTGGTCTTGAGTGGCTGAACTGCCAGTTTCTTTCATTATGGCTTGTTCGATGTACTTAATCGTTTGATCAGCACTGAATGCCTCAACAGGATCATCTGTACCCCGAGTCGAGCTTAGCGGCTTGAGTATAGGATTACGTTCTTGGTCAACCTCACCGGTATCAATCATCAACGCGTAACGATAGTTCTTAGATCCATCCTCATTAGTAGTAGTCGGTATTCTCTTAATTCCCGCTACTTCGTACTTTTCATTGGGCCCTTTAATTTGAGCCATTAAAGAAGGGCTGTTACTTATAATTGCGTTTAAAGAATCAATGTTTGAAGGGTCGCTGAGAAACTTATCGCCATTAAAGTCGGCTTGTGAGTAAGCATTCATGACCGAATTCATTGCGCCCTGGTTCCGACCTTTTAACTCAGTATCAGAAATAGTCTTATTACGTGCATCAATAACCTTATTACGCTCATTCAATAAGTCTTGTTGTGTTTGCGCTTTTACTTGTTGATCTTTTGTATTGAGAAACTTCTCTTGACTAAGTGCCGTAGAAGCCTGTGAATTAGCTAACGTCTGATCTCGATAATCGTTAGTTAAAACTTGTTGTGCTTGTGCATCAGCGTATTGATCGTCCGCAACAAGATCACGTTCTCTCTGACGGCGACGGTCTTTGAGACCCATGTACATTGACCAAACATTGTCTAAAGCAGCCATATTCTTGTTCTCTCAGTTACATCATAATCATCATGGACGCTAAACTAGCAGCAGTGCCCATATTAGAAGCGTCGGCAGAAGCCTTGCGGCTTTTATTGCCCGATATTCGCGTAGCCTCAGTCGATGCTGCTCTACGTAATGCAGCTGATCCTGTCTGACCTAAATCGTTATAGGCATTTAAAGAATCACCCAGCACCCTAGTGTTACGTTCATCTTGAGCCAGTACTGCACTGTTCTTTGACTGATCCGTAAACTGTCTAGTGGTTACATCGCCCAATCGTTTTGCTTGTTTTGCAGCTTGTCCGCTTAGTGAAACACCCG
>Ga0307985_10001465_pt1 | contig 13309 bp, 17 predicted proteins | sample EllFjometageno80_FD_203155 | JGI IMG/M metagenome (GOLD analysis project Ga0307985, IMG submission 203155) | Marine microbial communities from Ellis Fjord, Antarctic Ocean - #80 | ecosystem: Environmental > Aquatic > Marine > Unclassified | place: Southern Ocean | collected 2014-10-09 | reverse complement strand
CCCGCTAACTGCTGGTATGGACCCAGCTGCGATGGCAGGTATGGGCGCAGACCAGTTAGGTGGCATGACAGCGGCTGCGATGGGCGGTTTTGATGCTACGCAAACTGCTGGTATGGACCCAGCTGCGATGGCAGGTATGGGCGCAGACCAGTTAGGTGGCATGACAGCGGCTGCGATGGGCGGTTTTGGTGCTACGCAAACTGCTGGTATGGACCCAGCTGCGATGGCAGGTATGGGCGCAGACCAGTTAGGTGGCATGACAGCGGCTGCGATGGGCGGTTTTGGTGCTACGCAAACTGCTGGTATGGACCCAGCTGCGATGGCAGGTATGGGCGCAGACCAGTTAGGTGGTATGACAGCGGCTGCGATGGGCGGTTTTGATGGCAATCAAATGGGAGGTCTAACTAAAGACGCAATCGGCGGTATTTCGGCTGATCAATTTTCTGCGCTAAGTGGCGATGCTTTAGGCGGATTAAAGTCAGAGAACCTTGGGGGCTTAGGAGCCGACGTCATCTCGAACATGAGCATAGCCGACATAGAGAACTTAGACCCGACTGAAGTCAAAGGTATGGCTGGTGAGGATTTCTCTAAACTAGTTACCAATATGAATGAGTTTAGTGTGGCCCCTGATACAGTGGCTACCCTACTTCCTGAAGGCTGGGCTATTGATGCAACGGGCGACCTTACTGCACCACCTGGAGCAGGATTAAGCTTTCAAGCACTGCCAGAAGCGGCGCCACCGGCGGCTGGTGAGCCAACAGTAGCAGCTCTTCCTGATTTGTCTACTAGCTTGGCCTTGGGTGCAGGAAGTGGAGCCCCCTCCGTTTTAACAGGCATGGGTAGCGCGCTAACTGCTGCCGGGGCTCCTGGCCTCGCGTTCTCGCAGACGAAGGAAGGTGTTTTGAATATCGGGTCTGGAGATAGTGGCGCCCCAGTGGCAGCGTTTATTCCTGACGCGGCTAATATGGTGCAGGCTGCTGCAGATGCTGTCCCAGGGGTCAGTGTAGATGCTTTGACTGGTGGTTATGTAATAGTCACGCCTGAAGGTTATCAAATACCACTACTCCCCTCTATCTCGAACCCTGCTGAAGTTGCAAGTCTGTTACCTGATAGTGAGGTAGTGATAGGGGCTGGTGGTCAAACATCCATTAGTAATTTGACAGGCACGGATGGAACGACGTCCTCAATAGCTGGTATTGCCAACCCGATACTGATTACTGATGATCGACCAGCTGGGGCATACACTGACGGTACCGGAGTAGACGCGGTGGTAACAATTGTGTACGCGGATGGTTCCGCGCAAACGTTATCGCCAACGATCCAAGATCAAGATGAATTTGAGGCTGCTGCTGCTGCGATCCCTGGAGTCACCGATCTAGCATTAAAGCTCGATGGATCAATCTCTCTATCCTTTGATGATATACCCATAAATTTAAAGCCTATGTTTGATGTTGTAAAAGGCGTTCCAGGAGTTGAAGTAACGCCAGGAATTTCCAACGAGGATGGCAGGTTCTTCTTCACTAGTGCCAATGGTGATAAGCAAGAATTTGCTGTTGCACCTTCATAATCTTAAGAGCCTTCAAATAATCTTTAAAATCTGCATGAGAGAGTTGGTCAGGAAGTTTTCTTGGCCAACAATTTGCTGAGCCGAAGCGCCCCATTGAAAATGCCATTGCAGTAAATAGTGCTATATAGGTTTTAGCCATAGGTTATTCTCTAAGTTGAACCAAAGTTAAGCTAAAGTATTAATGTTCATTACCCTCGACTTCCTATCCTACTGTACATGCAGAGTCTAACGAGCCTATAGAGCCACACTCTCAACCTGCTGCCGCTGCTTCATCCTTCTTTCTTTTCCTTACTATTTAGCCTGCCTATGGCGACGATGTTTTTCCTCTTCGTTATGCTGCTGCAGACCAATGGCAATATCTTCTGGGCTTCGCTGCGCTTGAAGATACTTATCTCGGTTCTCACGCTTAAGAACATCAATACGCTGGATGAAATCCTGGGTAATATCGAGAAAATTCGCATTACGGAAGCACTGCGAACCAGCAATGGCATGCAGAGGAATGCTACCAAGCTACTGAGTGTTCCGCCATCAACGCTTAACAAGAAGATAGCGAAGTACAAGATCGATGTGGAAACCTATCAAGGCATGAGCGACGTCGAAGCTATTCGATCACGACGCCTCGCTTCCTAACTCAAAAACATCTAGTAACACGCGTTAACTCCATTCCTGTTATATACTCGCCTTTGCTGTAGCGTCGCTGCTCTGTATTGTGTGACGCTTCGTCTAAACCCCACTACAAGGCTGTCACTCGCTTATGTCATCTTTCCCTGCTTGCCCAAAATGTAACTCCGAATACGCCTACGAAGATGGCGCGCTGCTGATCTGTCCCGAATGCGCGCATGAGTGGTCCCCAGCTGAGGAGCAGGAAGCTGCTGAGGAGGTAGTGACGGACGCGAATGGCAATGTGCTCAACGATGGCGACACAGTTTCTGTTATCAAAGACTTGAAGGTGAAGGGCACTTCATCGGTAGTGAAGGTTGGAACGAAGGTTAAAAATATCCGACTTGTCGATGGCGATCATGATATTGATTGCAAGATCGATGGGATTGGCGCGATGAAGCTCAAGTCGGAGTTCGTTAAGAAGGTATAGTTGCGGCTTGTAGAATATTTAATTCCTTTCTTTCTCGGTCAAGAAATTCACAACCCTTAGCATCTCTTGTTGGCTATCTACTGGTCCGGTCATAGACACCAGGTATTTACCGTTCACCACCATGCTAGGCGTGCTGTAGCTGCGCGTTAACGTCTCTGCCTGAATCGTTTCGTTCTCACGGCGAACGAGTCAAACGTCTTTTGTACCTCTTCTTTATCTGCGCCAAATTCGACAAACAAATCAACTATCTGCTGTTCTGTTCTTACGGTTCTTTTTTGGGATACGAGGGCGTCGAAACTTTATCGTGGGTCTGCTCGATAATGCCTAACACTTGCGACATGTAGAAAATCTGCGCATGAAGCTTCATTAAGGAATTAAAAACACAGGGGAAGCGAACGAAGGCAATATCGTCTGCTCTGTTTGCAGCCCAGTCTTTGAGTACGGGTTCGAAGGTGTAGCAGTGAGGCAAGCATGCCAGAATATCTCTAGTGCCTCGATCGTTTCGGCGTCAGCTGTGCGGACCGATGCCTCTAAAACTGTGTAGAGAGTGCCGGCTATATATCTTTCTGCCTGGGCAAAACTGCTCAGGCTAGCAAGGGAGCAAAGCACGACTATGCAGCTAAGTAATAGATTGCGGTTCATGAGTTTTCCCCTTTAGATTTAGTCATCCGCACTCGCCGTTGCGTTGAAGCGCGCCGAAATTTTTTTGTGTGAGCGGGCTAAACTCTGTGTCTACGCCCGCTACAGTATTAGTAATGCCGGTAGCGGGTTCGCTGTGACTCTCGAGACTTGGCGATACTTTTTCCAACGCAAGCTTATCAATATTGCCGTACACAGTGAAGGGGTCTCCGTGTTTTAGGCCAGACGGCCCGATGCCTACGCTGGGTAACTCCATCACCTTGCCCTCGTCAAGTTGCAAGGAGATGACGCCGTCTTCGAATTTTCCTATGGCATTCCAACGGCGCAGAGGTAGGAGTGAGGCCTTTATCTGATAATTATCAGGCGCCTGAAAGAGCGCCCATTCACCTAATCCTTTAAGCTCTCCAAGGTTAAGCGAGTTGTTGCTAGCGACAGCTTTTAGTGAAGCACAGAAATCGAAAGATCGATCCTGGCTCGGAGATATCGTTTGCTTGTAGTTCGCTGCTTGTAGTTAGTTGGGTGTTCTCTGCAGCTCTGATTTGTAGCAAGTTCTATCCGACCGAAAGAAGAAGCGCGGCGATGCGTGTATTCCAATTGGGGTGACTGTTGTTATTTTGGCGAGTGATGTTCATGCGGCGAGACAAATAGTTTTCACTGGGCCTCGCGAACTCTAGTTGTTGTAGTGAAGATTCAAGATTGATGTTTTTCTCGCTCATCAAATTTCTCCTGCAATTGTTGCAGACCACGCCGGCACCAGGGCATAACAGTGTTAATAGGGCTGTCCATTATTTCTGCGATGTCTCTAAAGCTTGATCAGAGAAGAATTTAAGCAGCAACACCTGCTGCTGATTGTTTTTTAGTGTCGCAAGTTTTATCAGGGCCTGCTCTATAAAACCTTTCCCTCACCGTTTAGTTCGATCAGGCTAAGCCGGTCGATGTAGTCCAAATCTAAGCCGGGGTTGTCGAGGCGCTGTGCTTGCCTAATTTGGTGTGGCGCCTTGTTTCAAATTACTCAAGAGACGTAGGCTTTCAAATCCTCGGGCTGGGTCGCCAGCGCGGCTACGGCAAGCAGGGCGACAAAAAATTCACGCTGATGACTGCTGAATAGCCGTTCTAGTTGATTAAAACTAAAGCGCATAGACTTCCCTCTTTGGGGTGTAGAGTGTTTGCAAGATCATATTTGTGCAGGAGTGGTCATTTAATTATTCAGCTGCGGGGTGAATGGGCTGCTTTCCGTTCGAATATTCATAATTTGTTCAGTTTCCTGCCCTCATAATTCATATTAATTAGTAGGAGATTGTTTATTTGACCTGCTTGGGGCGACTACTCGGGATTACTAGGCGGAGAACGAAATGCGGCAATATTCAATCGGTATTATTCCTCCAGTCTATAAAGCTAGGCTCAATGCTTGGGCCCTGTTTCTGCTACTAATTGCTGTGTGTTTTTCGACCAGCAACACGCTCGCTCAACGCCCGAGCCTACATGAGGGCGTGCTCACGCTTCCCTATGTCCTTAGCAATCAGACAGCGTAGAGTGCCGAGCTATCCCTTATTCCAGAACCTGATCCCGTTCGCTTCCAGCTGATAGCGTCGCAGGCCCTAGTCGTCAGTAATTCACTAGATAGCAGCACCTCTGCGGACAATCGGCTATTTGTGACTGATATCGATGTAGACGGCCTTGCCTATTGGGTTGAGTTGGCCCTGATACAGTCCGGAGCCGGCGCTGCAACGGTGTTTCTGGTAGTAGATTTCGGCGCTCATGCTGCAGTAGCCTCAAGCAACCAGCTTGGCCTCTGCACACAGCCCCAATGGCAGCGCTTAGCGAGTAATGCCTCACAGATATACGCGAGGCAGGTAAGCGCTGGCCCGGACGGCCATCCTTGGGTGGCAAGCTCAGAGGACGATATCTATCGCGGGCAGTAGCTCACAGCCATCTTTTTTGTTGCTAGGCAGCTATCATCGAGGTGGATATAGGGTTCTACGCTGGTTATGACATCGAGTTAGAGATAGAACTCGACTCTGGCTTCGGCTGTAAGCCGTAAATAGTAACTAAAGGAAGATCTAGAGGCGCGAATTTTTTTGCGCCTTACTTCTCATTAACGCGGTGCACACTCCCTCAATAAAATAGCGTCCTGTCACGGTTTCACCTAGGCAGGGTATTGCCTATACTGCCTGATCCCGCGAATTAGTCTTCGTTGTCGAGCGCTTGGTTCGATTGAGAGAATTGGCCTGAGCTAAGGGTTTTAAACTATGTATGAAGCAAATTGGATGTCTATCCTTCCTCCGCTGCTGGCAATTGCGTTGGCGATCATCACGCGGCAGGTAATACTCTCATTGAGTATGGGTATCTGGATCGGCTTCTGTCTGCTCGAGTCTGTGAATCCGTTGGCCGGCATTGATCTGGCACTTGACGGTATTGTGAATGTCTTCTCCGATCCTGGCGACACACGCGTCCTGATGTTCACGCTCATTATCGGCGGCCTGATTGCCACTATAGAGAAGCTTGGCGGCGTGCGCGGTTTCATTCATTTGCTAGAGCATCGCAACTGGGTAACGAATGGCAAGCGTGCGCAGTGGTTAGCCTACTCAACTGGTATAGTTGTCTTTATTGAATCGAACATCACGTTACTCATTGCAGGGGCGATATCGCGGCCACTTTTCGATCGTTATAAGATCTCGCGCGAGAAACTCGCCTACATAATCGACTCCACCTCAGCACCTATTTGCGTGCTTATTCCTCTGAACGCCTGGGGCGCGGTGATAATTAGCCTCTTAGGCTCTGCCGAGATAGACAATCCAATCGACGTTTTTATCTACGCCATTCCATTTAACCTCTATCCGATTGTCGTAATACTTTTTTGCGCCTTCGTCATATCGAGAGACGTAGAGATCGGCCCAATGAAGAAGGCGCAGGAGCGTACCGAGGCAGGTGAACTGCTATGGGCGAATGCGACGCCGATGGTCGATCCAGCAATTCTCTCCCAGCAAGCTGAGCGCACTGAAGCGGACAAGGCGCGGTTCATGATCGTGCCTATTGCAGTTATGGTTATTAGCATGCCGTTGGGCCTATTTGTGACCGGCGACGGGAACCTTAGTGCGGGCTCTGGCTCGACATCCGTTCTATGGGCTGTATTGGCAGCGCTAGTTACCTCTTGGGGGCTGGCTCTACAACAGAGACGATTGAACCTAGAAAAATTGATGCAGATATTCTTGAAGGGAGCAGGGGGGCTGCTACCCGTTACGATGATCTTGCTGTTCGCGCTCGCACTCGGTGACGTTGCGAACCTGCTGGGAACTGGCGCCTATGTTGCTCAGCTAGTGCAACAGAGTATTCCATTAGCTCTGTTGCTGCCCTTGTTGTTTATTATTTCCGGTTTTATCGCTTTCGCGATCGGCTCGAGCTGGGGTACGTTTGCAATCATGATACCGCTCGCGATGCAGATCGCGGTACCTCTTGATTTGAATAGTTCGTTATTCCTGGCTGCGGTTTTGTCGGGCTCGGTGTTTGGAGATCATGCATCGCCGATTAGCGATACGACTGTCGTTGCCTCTATGGCATCGGCCACAGACCATATTGATCATGTTAGGACGCAGCTGCCTTATGCGCTGATAAGCGGTGCTATCGCCGCTTTCGGCTTTCTCCTTGTTAGTGCATTCTTACTCTAGCCATACCTCTTAACAGGTAAAGTAAGCCTGCCTAGTCCATCGCCCTGATTTCCGTTATAGGGATCATTTCAATATCTTTAAACTTGCCGCTAGCCTGGCTGCTACCGTCAATTAGATTGCCTACGCTAGAGTAAGTGTCGGTGACAAATACCGACTCATCGTTTTGGGTCTTGCGTGTGATTCCGAAATTAATCTTCTCTCTATTCTGTTGCGGTATCTGACTTAACAGGTTCTTCGTAGCCCAGACTGATCCATTCCTAGCGAAGTTACTAATTCGCGATGCATAGTTTATTGTCTCACCTAAAACCGTGAGCTCAACATGACTGCCAGCGTGATAACTGCCAAACCATTCCAGCCCCTCGTTGAGGCCTATATTCAAAAATATGTCGCTGAACCAACCCTTACGTGCCTGCCACTTCTGAGTGATTCCCTTCATCATCTCCTGTAGCTCGAGAGAGCACTGTATCGCGTTAAGTTTGTAATCGCAGTCAGGTTGCGGGAAGAAGTAATACACCATGCCATCGCTTGCATGCTTGCCGTAGGTGCCATAGTATTTTCGGAAAATTGGTGCGCTTTCCTGCCAGATATTATTGATCAGTTCGAAATATTCTTCTGCGGGTAATTCCGAGCAAATCTTTATCGAATTCTGGACGTCTGCCACCATTGCCGTGACTTCGGTGAGATAGGGCTTACGTTGCTTTAACAGCTCGTTGATAACTTGATTGCGCTTGCTGAGGAACTCGAGGAGGTAGTTGTCGTTCAAGACGACGGGGCTGTAGGTGAAAAATATTCCCTCGCGGTAGAGGCATATGTACAGATCATGAGGGGTGAGCTCGCCTTGGTCAACCAACAACATAGTAGGGAAGTGAATCATTGGCTCTTTCCCCGCGGCTTGTGTTGTCTCATAGACGTCTTTCAAGATGCCTAGCTGATTACCATCTAGGGCCGAGTAGATTTTCATGAGTGCCTGCTGACTCAGGCGTTTCTTGCCAGCTGCGAGATGCGGGATGCGGGATGAGTAATTCATGCATTCTATCGGCATCGACAGCCGATTCAGTCCCGAATAGTAGCTGTAGCAGGTTGCGGGATTCGAGATCGCCTGGCATGTCAGTATTATGATTGAAGAAAAAATGTTGGGCTTTATTGTTCCACCAGATCAACTCGAAGTTGTTGTTGACTATATAGGCTGGGCCGGGCAAATCCTCGATACTGCCATCGAAGGACAGATTCTGGCTCAGAGTAGGGGGGAGTGGCCTGCCTGATGCCCCTTGCCTAGTACCAGCGGAAAAAGCTGACGTATTTCGAATTCTTGTATCTTGAAGCGCGCTCCTGCGCTTCTCTAAGCTCCCAGTCGCGGAAGCTACAATTGCCTCGCTCTGTATATCTTCAGCCAAGGGCGCGCTCAGTTCCTCCGCGATCTGAGCCATGCTCATCCCTTCTTTCTGAGTTGCTGCACTTTCTGTATGCGCTGCACGGCCGCATCGTCGAAGTAGCCAAGGCGGGTTGCTCGGCCTTCATTCTCTCCTGGTGTCTTGATTACAGGGTTAGGGAGGATGCCAAGGGCAACGTAGTTGTTCAGGGTAGCTCTAGAAATTGCAGTAATTTCAATTAGTTGCTTGCTATTGAGCATGGGGCGATCACTCTAGTTACGATTTCGGCAGTATAATTAGACAGCATAGTCGTGCCAACTGTCTAATTAGATGGTGTAAAAGCACTGTCTAATTAAGTTGTCTAGATGTGCGGCTGAGTAAGACACCAGCCTGATGGCATTACTGGGATAGACGGCGTGAGCTGTAGAAACTGCTATCATCGCCTTCTAGGCAGATGTCTTGAGGGCGCGCTACAAATGGAATTTAAGCGAATTGATATACAGGAGGCTCGGGCATTGCTCGACGCAGCGCCAGAGAATGGTTTACAGGTTATCGATATTCGGGACGAGCAATCCTACGCGAATGGTCACATTAGCTCCGCGCTACATATCGACAATAGCAGCGTGCAGCCCTTCGTTGAGAGCGCCGATACCACCAAGCCGCTACTAGTGTATTGCTATCACGGCAATACGAGCCAGTCGGCAGCGGCCTATTTTGGCGAGCAAGGCTTTGAAGAAGCCTACAGTATGGATGGTGGTTTCAGCGACTGGGTAGTCAATTTTACCGATAAGATTGAAGCCGGATAGGGATTTTCGGGATAAGCGGATAAATAGACACCTATAATAGACGAGTAACTAATTGCGCAGGCCTAACCCCTAGGAGTTCGCGGATTCCTCGCCGTCGCGCTTAGCAAACATGCGTTTCGCGGTCATCGCCGTCACCATATAGATCAGGTTAATCATCGCCCAGGCAAATATCTCCAGCGCCCACAGCTCGTGAGTACTTTCATCCAACTGCTTGGCAATTACGATAAGCGCCCCCCATAGAAGCAAGCCGAGTAGCGGTAACCCCGAGACTAGCCCCCAATTCCTATCCCAGTTTCTAATAGCGGCTATATTCAGCACGGCACTACCTGCGGTGGCGGCGAATACTAGAAACGCAATTATCACATCCCAGGTGTTAGTAGAGCTGGCACTATTCGCTGAGGCGGCAATTGCAGAGCTGCTGCCCAGTACGAGCAGTATCAGCGGTAGCCCGCGGAGGCGAGTATTGCATTTTCGGTATTGCTGAGTAATCACAGATGTATCTCTTCGTATTTCGGTTTTTGCTGATGTAGCGGATACGGGATTAGACCAAAGCAATTCGAATTGGGGAAGCACTCTTTTATTTCTTGAAGCCGAGCATGAGACTCACAACTTGTCACAATTGAACTCCAATAGCGCTTGCCGGGTTAGTGCAAGAGTTTAGTACAATGGCCGTCACTATCTGGCCACTGTCCCTGCCTATTGGGAGCGGACAGCTAATCAAGTAATCTTACCTCGGGAGTAAATAATGAATACGCGAGTCACTGCAGGAATAATTCTGCTAGCTACATTAACAGGCTGCGCCAACGGATTGTCCACTGGTCTGGCCCCGGACATAATTGTAGCTGAACGCGGAGGGTTTGTTCCCGAAGGTATCGAGTATGACAATAACCGTAACCGCTTCCTCACCGGCTCGATCGCCGATGGAACAATCTACGAGGTGACTTCAAACGGCAGACTTGTTCCTGCGATAACGTCACCAGATCTAAATTCCTCGGTAGGCATCGAAGTCGATGAATCACGTGACACCTTGTACGTTGCAAACTCGAATACAGGAACTCCCAGTGGAGCGGCCGAACTTGGTATCTATAATCTGGCAACTGGCGAACAGCTAGCCATGGTTGACCTCGCCGCAAGTATTCCAAACAAGCCAGCCGACGCTGCGCATTTCGCTAATGACGTAGCAGTGAGCAAGGCTGGAGTTGCCTATGTCACCGATAGCAGAATGAAGATCGTCTATAAGGTGGACAAGTATTATCGCGCGAGTGTTCTCATCGATTTTGGTATCGATGCTGAATTTGGATTAAATGGCATCGAGTATCATCCTGCGGGCTACCTAATATTGGCATCACCGGGGACCGGGCAGTTCATTAGAGTTCCAGTCGATAACCCGCAGCGCTGGGCGTTGATCGACTTGGATGTTCCTGCGACCGGCGTTGATGGCATAGCATGGGCAGCTGACGGAAGCTTGGCCGGGGTTTCGAATAATAGAAGTAGGGCAGTGAAGTATCGCAGTGACGACAACTGGAGGTCCGCACGACTGACTGGCATGGCTAGTTATTCAGGGCAGTCCACGACGGGCGCCGTAGTTGGCGATGAGATATACGTCGTACAGCCGCATTTTTCTAATGACGAGCCACCAGTAATATTGCGCGCTAAATTTTAGACGCGCATTACTTCGGCTTAAAAGATGGATGCTTAGTACTTCGTGCTAAGCATCCAGGTGTCGACAAAATTCAGGGCTTCGAAGAGGTCCTTGCCGATAGCAGCAACAGACCCTCCCTCCATATCCAGCGCCTGCAGCATCCCAAATAAAGACCAATATTATGAGCTTGCTGGATTAACTCTGGCGGTAAACTTCTAGTGCATTGTCATACGCCTGCAGCTCTATAGTGGCCGCGCCTGACCAATTCCGCAGAAACTCGGTTTACAGTTTGTTCCTACTCTTAGCTCTATAAATCCGATAGTCAGTTACTAGATAGTCTCCGTGGTCTGTTCGGCCATATTGATCTACCGCAAGATGAATTCAACCGGCGCATTCGGTCCTAGTGGCCAACCTAATATTACCCAGATGACTGTCAGCGTTAGGCCTGAAATTAGCAGCACCGCAGAGTAAGGAAGCATCGTTGCCGCAAGAGAACCCAGTCCAAACTCTTTCTGCCAGCGTTGGCAGAACACGAGAATCAGAGGGAAGTAAGGCATGAGAGGCGTGATGATGTTTGTTGCTCCGTCACCCACACGGTAAGCAGCAGTGCTCATCTCAGGGCTGATGCCAATCAACATTAGCATCGGCACGAGCACGGGTGCGAGCAGAGCCCACTTCGCGCTCGCCGATCCTATAAACAGGTTGATGGTTGCACCGAATAAAATGATCAGGGCCATCAAGACGGAATCGGGGAGGCTAGAGCCTTCTAATACGGCCGCTCCTTTGATCGCAAAAATAAGGCCGAGATTCGACCAATTGAACATCGCCACGAAGTGAGCGGCGGTGAACGCGAGCACCAGATAATAGGAGAGGTCTGCCATGGCATCACTCATCATCTTCACGATATCGCGGTGACTCGAGACGGTGCCGGTAGCTGACCCATACGCCCAACCTGCGGCGAGGAATAGGAAGAAGAAGCCGGCGACCAAAGATTGAAACATTGGCGTGAGTCTGGCCTCTGGATTCGCAGCTTCATTTATAAGCGGAGTACCAGGGCCAACTGTTAGGAAGATCCAGAGCGCGATGATTCCTAGGCAAGCATAACCGGCGCGAGCTAAGCCCTTTCGTTCGCTATCACTCAATGTGAGGCTCGGATCTTTGATGACGCCGGCGGTAGTGCTCTCGGCATCACCCGGCTTGATCGGCGCCAATCGAGGCTCGATGATCCTGTCGGTGACATACCAAATCGATGGTAGAAACACGAAGGTCATCGCGATAATGAAGTAGGCGTTACCAGCGATGTTCGCGTCCCACGAAGGCTGGATTGTTTCAGCTGCAGCCTCGGTGATGCCGAAAAGTAGTGCGTCAAGCTGGCCGGGTAGAAGGTTTGCTGAGAACCCACCGGACACGCCGGCAAAGGCCGTGGCGATACCGGCGATTGGGTGACGACCGGCTGCGGCGAAGATAACGCCAGCCAATGGGATTAGTACAACATAAGCAGCATCGGCCGCCAGATTACCCACCATGCCAATAAGGGCGACCGCTGGAGTAAGCAGAAATAAAGGTGCCTTCGATACGGCGCCGCTCATCGCGGAGGCGAATAGGCCAGAACGTTCTGCAACACCCGCGCCGAGCATTACCACGAGAACATAGCCCAGAGGATGGAAGCTGGTAAAGGTTTCCGGCATATCTACAAGTAAACGTTGGATATTTCCCGCCGACAGCAAGCTTTCAGCACTAATCATAATGGCATTGCCCGCCGCATCGACCTGCGTAGGATGGGCAGCGGACACGCCAAATACGGCCGCGACGACGCTTATGGCTATAACAACAGCAATACAATAGAGGAAGATGAACACAGGGTCTGGCAGCTTGTTTCCAGACTTCTCTATCCAGGCGAGAATACCCTTCATTTCATTGGCTTGTGTTTGTATGTTCTCACTCATTATTATTATCTCAGGCTGCTGATGCTTGTCGGTCGGTTCTTATAGATAGTGGCATTTACTTTATGGCAGGGTCCTAACGGAGTAAACGGAAAAATGTGTTTAGCTCGTTTATATAGCTGGCAGGTTGTTCCAGTGCCGCGAAATGTCCACCTTCCTCCATTAGGGAGTAGTGACGCAAATCATACGCGGCCGCCACCCAAGACCTTGGCGTTATAAATATCTCGGCTGGATAGACGGCTACCCCTGTAGGCACATCGATATACTCCATAGGCTTAGCGACAGGTGTCTTACTGTTTTCGTAATAGATTCGCGCAGAAGACGTAATAGTCTCGGTAAACCAATAGATGGCGATATTGGTTAGCAGCTCATCTTTGGTGAAGTAATTGTCTAGATAGCCGCCTGTGCCCTGCGGCATGTCGGACCAGCCGTGAAATTTTTCTACGATCCATGCGGCCAACCCAGCCGGTGAATCATTTAATCCATAACCTAAGCTTTGTGGCTTAGTCCCCTGAATTCGTTGATAGCCAACTTCATTCTGCATATAGGCAGTGCGCGCAGTGCGTAGGCTGCTTTCTGCCTCTGAT
>Ga0307985_10001463_pt1 | contig 13314 bp, 10 predicted proteins | sample EllFjometageno80_FD_203155 | JGI IMG/M metagenome (GOLD analysis project Ga0307985, IMG submission 203155) | Marine microbial communities from Ellis Fjord, Antarctic Ocean - #80 | ecosystem: Environmental > Aquatic > Marine > Unclassified | place: Southern Ocean | collected 2014-10-09 | reverse complement strand
TTGATGAGAGTAATTGGCGGACTGCCACAACCATTTGATGGAGAAGATGAAGCGATGTTGAATCGCTTACAACTGGCTATTGATGGATTTGATATTCTCAAAGACCCTGACGGTGACCTAGTCCAATTGGCAATGGCCATGGTAGACCGTCCTATCAGTATTCTAGGTCCTAACGAACTATCGCCTGCATTGACTCGATTCAAGAATCAATTAAATGAAAACAGTGCTAGATTTGTACGAGTTGGAACTGTTCCTGAAATGAATCATAACGAGAGTGTTGCATGGGGGGGCGTTGGTAATACTCAGGACCCTGATGCTGAGCAACACGTAATCTTACTATTGGCTTGGCAAGGAATTCATCCACGTGTATCGCATAGGATGGATTGGATGGTATCTCATTTCTCTACTGACTTTGCCTGGAGAATTGACGGTGAAGGGAAAACTTTGCTTGAATCGTTGTTATATCTATGCATATTAATGGATTGGATTTCAATTTCTCTCGCCTTTTTGCACGGAAAAGACCCTGCTGAGATAAAACCAATTATTGCATTGAAGGATTTTCTTGCCACTAAAACTGGAAAGTAATCAATATATGTTCCCCAGTATCAAACGTGGGTCTGGGTATTGTTGTAATGCCTGTTGACGATTTTCTCTAGCCACAACACCTTCCAAATCAAATGTTGTTGGCTCTATCAATGAAATTTGAATATGTAAATGTGGTTCCCATCCTCCGTTTTCAGATTTATTGCCGATGCGAGCTAATAATTGTCCACCACGGATCTTTTGCCCGAGTTCTAATCCTTCAAGGCTCTCGGTGGCAAGATGGCCATGTAAAACCCAAATTGTTGTCACTGGATTTATCTGTTGTGAACCTACATGGCTTGCTAATGAGACTTGATGTTGAGTGATTATTGTAGGCCCGTAGGAGCCTTCTTCAGCATTTATTCCAAAGGAATGAATTATTCCATCAGTGAAGGCAAATACCTCTGTTTGTTGTGGCCCTCCAATATCAATTCCAACATGTAAATCACGATTACCAGAAAAGAGTTGTTGCTCATACATTCCAGGTCGCACTTCATCATAACGACCGATTTGATAATCAAATGGGCACTGCCATGAAGTGTCAACCCCTCTTGTGAAGTCAAAAACCCAATATTGCTCTGGTAAATTGACCACTGCATGAAATCCATTTGGTGGTTGGACCATACCCCTGCGAAGTAGTGATTTCATATGATGATTGGCGAAGAGGTCAAAACCCATTACTAGAGGGAGCAACTATGTTGCTCACTGTGGCTCTCATCGTAGTAGTGAGCATATTGCCAGGGTTTGCACTTGCAAGAATACTAGATGCTAGTTCCGATCGCTTTCGTAAAATATTATTGGCACCAGCACTAGGTTTATTACTGATTTACGGAATTAATGGAACGTTATTATTGCTAAATATATGGTCTGTATTTTCTACATCATTATTTTTGATAATTCTAAACACAGCATCTGTGTGGCACATAAAATCCACCAGTGATGGCAAATTATCACCGTGGAGAATCCTAGAATCGGCAATGGGCGATAACTTCTCATTATCGGATAAGGAAATTGGCGATGAGGTTGCTGCTCAAAAATGGATTCAGGCAAATAGAGTAAATTGGAAAACGATTATCGCATTCATAATTTGCTTTAGCGTCCTCTTGATTCCAATTATTCAAGACCTTCCATTCGGAGTAGACTGGATCGGTTTCTCGGTCCTAAGTGGTCAAGTTGGCCTCACTGGCAGTTTGGATTTGACTGGAACAAACCTCGGATACTGGACATATCCTCCTGCTTATCCCGCATTATCTGCATTCATCGCCAGCGCATTGGATATTGATTCTGCTGTCGCAGTTTTTGAGTTAGGCCACTACTCATTATTCGCAATCATGCTGGGAATATGGGGCGCAATGGACCGTAATGGCGCAGGTGTTGAATCTATTTTTGCAATGGTATTGGGTTTGGGTATTTTCGCAAAAACATTTGATTCCGGATACCCAACTATAGCAAGTCTACTCGGATTAGTAGTTGGATTGCTAGTTCTTTTGAGACAAACTTCAAGCGATGTCAAATATCATACTAGAGCATTTATTATCACAGTAATATGTGTAGCACTAATACATCCAACTGGTGCAATTTATCTCGGATTGTTAATGCTCTCACATATTATTATTGGATTGACTACAAATGAATCATTGGGTAATAGCGTTAGAAAGGTACTGATTGTAAGTTCAATATTATTGCTAATCGCTGCGGCAATCGCTCTGTTGATTATCGCTCCGAGAATGTTAGAATCGGCAGTATTTGCTGAATACGGGTGGCAAGGTGGCCGGCCGCTATTGTTTTACAACGGATTATTGTTAGTAGTTGGCTTGCTTGCAGCGTATCATTTACGCAATAATCTTGAGGGCCGTATCCTAACTAGTTGGATTGGTTTACTTTGGCTATTAACTGGAATTCATCTCATCGAAGGTTTTGATAAATTGCCCATCTTGTCATTGCTCTCATATACATTGTACTCGATGAGCATACATGCATTTCACATTCCATTGGCTGCATTGGTTGCTCTTTGGCTAAGTCCTACAACAAACTTGAGAGTAGAAGGTGGCGGTAATAGGATTCTAACACATGGATGGGATCCCCATCTTAACCAAAGAGTTGTTTTCTCAATTATTGTAGTAATAATGTTGGCCTTTTTTTCAGGATTGGCAATGATGATCGAAATGTCTCAGCATGATGAATTACGGCCAATTAGTAATTCCGATTTAGAACTTAGAGAATCATTAATAGGTTTGCCAGCGGGAAGTATTGTTTACTCCGAAAACACACATTGGGGTCATTTATGGGATGTGCCACCTCATATCCAATTAACCAGCATACCTACTTTGGGATTGGTAGAATTGAAATCTTCAATCCAAAATGAAGTAACAACTGCAATCAAGTCAGATGATGTCGATTCCCTTTCGAGATTGGCGCTAACCCATGCAATTACCTCTCCCAGAGGGGTAATGCAATTCTATCTGGCAGAATCTGAATATTGGAATCTGATAGAGAATATTGATTCGAGTAAAATGTGGCAACTTATACCCGAGGGAAATCAATCAAAAAGTAGTTTTATCGCGATTGATGAGCAACATTGTATCACTTCATGTCAGCAAAGAACCGATACATGGGCATCTCAAAAGTTCCTAAATCCAATCGCAGTAAATCAAAAAAGAATATTTATTCAAGAAGGGATTGATTTGGAACTAGAAATTACAAATCGATTTTCTAATGTAGGAAGTAATTCAACTACGATATGCGTCTTAATAGAGAGAATCGGTAATGTAGACTCTGCGATAACAACCTTGCAACATGGACTAATTGAAAATCAAAACACATTGCAGCAAGGAAGTGGTTTTATTGAAGATTGTTTTTACATTGAAAATACTCAACTACCTTCCACTCTCAATTATTCAATACAATGGGATGATTCTACTTCTTCGAAGATGTGGATAAATCCTACGGGGCTCAGTGGTAGAGGAGATGTTGTTTTCGACCATTCTGGTTTGATATTCCACTGGATTGAACTAATAGATTGAGGCTGAAATAAGCGAAGGCATCAAAACCAATTAACATTCAACCAGCATACATGCCACACCTAACAGTGATGCTCCCCGCTATTAATGAAGCGGAAGGTGTGGCAGAAATTATTCCAAGAATACCTCATTCCGAGTTAGAAGAAATGGGCTGGGATGTTTCAATAATGGTAGTTGATGGTGGCAGTTCTGATGATACTGTGAGCATCTCAAAAGCGCTCGGTGCTGAAGTCATTAAGCAGCAAGGAACTGGCAAAGGTGCTGCAATGCGCTTGGGATTTTTACATTTTTTGAAGTCAAACAGTGACAGTTTGGTGATGTTAGATTGTGATGGAACCTATCACCCCGAACAAATTGTTGATTTTGTCAAACTCTTGCCATATAGAGAAATTATCGTCGGTGACCGTTTGCAAGGCAGGATAGATGACGGTGCTATGACTCGGTTTAATTATTTTGGAAATCATCTGTTAACATGGTTTGCAACCACTTTATTCGGAGTAGGAACCAATGACTTATGTTCTGGATTTTGGGCATTCAATAGAGACTCATTGAGCAAATTAAAATTGAATAGTATGAAATTTGAGATCGAAGCAGAGATGTTCACCTCTTGTGCTGTTGAAGGAATCAAGATTTCATTTATCCCGATCAGATACTCAAAACGTCTTGGAGAAGCAAAACTTGGAAGTGTGCCTGATGGGTGGATTATTCTGCGCAAATTATTAGTTCGTAAAATATTTCCAACCCCGGTAGAACAAAGATTAGGTGAAGGAAATTTGGCTATTAAGAACTAAATCCACTTTACAAACAGTCAAAGACAGCAATTCATTGGCTTATCTATGGCAAAGCGTCTATGTGCGGTACTGGGCGCCAGTGGAATCGTTAGTCAAAGACTACAACAGCGATTGGTTAACCACCCTTGGTTTGAATTGGCTGCAGTCTGTGGTGGCCCAGATACTGCAGGAAAGGCCTTGCATACTATCGACTGGAAACTAGAACAAAAAAGACCTGATATGCCTGATATTACTGTTTTAGATTTGGCCGATTCAAAAATATCTAATACATTACTTGACCTTGGAGTTAGCATTGTATTCTCTGCAATCCCTAGTGAGATAGCACAAGATGTTGAACCGATGTTAGCAGAATCAGGATTTGCAGTATTCTCCAACGCTAGTGCATATCGACGCGTTGATGGTATTCCATTGGTAATTGCAGAAATCAATCCTGAACATATGGAACATTTCGCTGTTGATGGTTTGCCAATGGTTTGCTCAACCAATTGTACATTGATTCCAATGGCGATGCCACTAGCTCCGCTCAGTAAATTATTGGGGATAAAATCGGTTACAATGCGCAGCGAACAAGCCCTTTCAGGAGCCGGATGGAGATTATTATTTGACCAAAATGCACTGGCTGGAATTGTTGACCCTGAGATACCAGATGAAGCAGCAAAGACTGCCAGCGAACTTCGCTATGTATTCGGAAAAACAAGCGACCAACCCTCACGTAAAAATCCAAAATCTTCTGTCCACATTACAAATGCCTCCATCGACACAGATATCAAGTGCCGAAGAGTTTCAAGAAAAGATGGACATCAGGTCTTTGTGACGGTTAAATTATTGAATCCAACTACTATTTCTGAAGTGAAATTATTGATGTCAACTTTCCACTCAACCCCGCAATTGCTTAATTTACCAAGTGCACCGACCAACCCTATCCAATTGGTTGAACAAATTGACACTGCTGCGCACCTTTGGGCTGATGGTGAAAACTTCCCCACCGATGTTGAACCGAGTAATAACCTAAGGGCGGGAATGGCGGTAACAGTAGGCAATATAGAATTGATAAAACCGAATTTATTATCTTTTGAAGCGTACTCTCATAACACCATTAGAGGTGCTGCTGGTGGAGTTGTTTTGTTGGCTGAATTCGCCTTGAGCGAAGGTTATCTCGACTAACTGCTACGACACTATTGCTAAAGGATGAGCCCTACTCCTACACATTGGTGCGACATGGGAATCACAGCGTTAATTCCAGATATGACTATTGGTCAACTCATTGTAGAAGCTGATCGACGATGGGGCGAAATGTGGGACGACCAAGCCACAAGGATGAAAATTTTACTGATTCTGCCGCGAAAACAACGCAAATTGATGGAACTTCACGGCGACATGGTTGAGCACGGACAACCTGTTATCACCATATTCCATCGACCACGGGCAGAGGCTAAATTATTAGAGGACCAAGGATTTGATGCAAGAGATGCATCTTTCCAATTCGTAGATTTGGCAACACCGGACATGGGCCCTTGGTTACAGCAATTGATAACCAGTGAAGGGTGGTTGCGTGGAACCATAGAAATTAGTTCTATTCCATTCTCCATGGGTTTACCAAATCAAAGACCATTTGAAAGCGAGATGATGTTATGCTTTAGACACCCTTCACTTGGCCAAATTGAAACTTATTATTTGCCGTTCCCGCCTTCTAGTATTCCTGGAAAGTGTTTCGTTTCTTTGCCACGTCGCCAAGCCGCAGAAATGGCTAGGCAACAGGCTGAAGTTTTAGGAATCGGCCGTTTACAGAAAAAGGTCAATATCACAACTGTTGAACCTACTGTTGCTCAAAGTGTTGAGGCCCCTGCCCCTGCCCCTGCTCCTGTAGCAATAGAAGTTGAATCCAATATGCAGTCCGTAACCGATGGATTCAGCCAAGAAGTAATGGCTAGCGTTGTTGAAGAAGTTACTGCAAATGATGATCTCGCATTTGTCCCTTTACCAAGTGCAGCCCCTGCCGCACCTGTTCAAGATAATGTTGTAGAAGATTCAACTCCTGAATCATCATTTAATCAATCTCAACCTGTCGCTGCCGACAATAGTGTCAGCCTTCCGCAACCTGAAGTTGAGGAATTACCTGAAATGTCTGATGTTGAAATCGAATTTAGAGAATTGGTAACTGGCCTAATGGCAGCAGGTGTAGACCCTACTGAAATGATGAATGACCCTAGATGGGAAGAACTCAGTGAAAGAGCATTGGCAATTGGATTTGAAACATGGCCTGTTTTCTTACAATTGACCGCTATGGGATGAATAGATTCAAAGTAGGCGAGCCACTGCAATTGAATGAGGGAGAGAAATGGGTTTCTGTATCAGCTGTGGACAACAACACCAAGATGGTATTCGTTTCTGCAGATTTTGTGGTAATCAACAACCAGGAGAACAACTCCTTGCTCGCCTTCGTTCTGAGGCTGAACAAATTCATTACCAGCGACTTGCCGCTGGCCAAAATCAAAACCAAAATCAAAATCAAAATCAAAACCAACAATTCCGTCAGCCACGTTGGTGAATAACATGATGCGGCCAAAGCATCTGGCCATTGAACTATCAAAATTGATTCCTCATCCATGTTCAAATGTTGAACTTGAGCAATACGCCACTGAAGGCGACTTAGCATCATATTGGATGTTAGGTGTCGACCAATTAGACGATGTTGTCGGAAAACATGTATTGGATTTATGCGCAGGAAATGGAATCTTGGGTTTTGGCTGTCTTTTCATTGGCGCAGGACACGTCACAATGGTCGAAGCAGACCCACTTGCTGCTGAAGTTGCGAGAAACAATTGTCACAATTTGAAATCCAAATTTTCTGCATCAACAACTGTAATTGAAGCATTTGTAGGTATTGATGAGATCGATGTTTCCGATGTAGACATTATCGTAATGAATCCACCATGGGGAGTTCAAAGTAAACGGGCTGACCGTGCAATATTACAATACGCATTTAGCCAAGATGTTGAATCGATTCACGTCTTACATTCTGCAAAAGCAACTCACTTAGAATCTCTTGCAAAAGAGCACGGTTGGGAGGTTGAGGGGATATTAGAAAGTAGATTCCGCCTGCCTCCTACCTATTCTCATCACTCCAAAGGCAAGGCTTTCACCGAGATTATTTGTTGGAGATTTCATCGACCTGGTGACTCTAAAATACCTATTGAAGAAGATGATGAGACCGAATGATATCAGTCCTCAATATTATATTTTTGTCAAGGTAATAACTCCATAGCGATGAGAGAGTTTGAAAAGGGGCGGACTACCCCCCAACATTAGAGCGATACGATTTGAGTCCCTTATCGGGCCAAGTCTGCTCAAGGAATGATAAAAAATGACGGCGAGCCTCGTCACCCCGGGAATGAAAGTGTCAACTACCTCAGAATGCGAGGCTGGTGAAGGCACTATTGAAAGAGATGGAACTATTATCTCCACAGTTATTGGACAGTTTTCAATCGCTGAGGGTATCGGTTCAGTCGCAGCGACTAAGATGGTTAACAGTGTTAGCATTGGTGATACTGTTATTTGTGAAATCACTAGATTGAATGAGAAGAATGGGGAAGCACAAATCCTCGTTATTGAAGGTCAAACCGGTAGCATAATTCCTGACCAATTATATGGTCAATTCCGTGTCACAGATTTGGTTGACCGCTATATGCATCAAACAAGTGATGCAGTTCGTCGCAGAGATATCTGCCGTGCAGAAGTCAAACAGGTTTCACCTGTGGTCAGTATCAACTTTAGAGATAGAGATGATTGCGGAGTATTACACGCTATATGCCCACCTTGTGGAAATATATTAATCGCAGAACTGAATGGAGATTGGAATGTAAAGTGTCCAAATTGTGACTATCAATCATTTAGAGCATTAGCAGATAACTTTGCTGCTGGATGGGCTGAACTTGACAAAGGTGTAAGCGCTCTAAACAACCCTGGAAAAAGATGGGGTAAGCAAGCTGAAGCATTATTCGCAAAGGGACCATCAGGTCGTGCAACATTCATCGCTGCTGATGTTCGTGAAGATGGCCGTGAAAAAAGTTACTTCCGATTTGAAAGCGAAGGTGGAAACGCCGGCGGACGTCGAGATAAACCTGCACCAGGAACTCGCCTATTCGTTGGTGGACTGCCAAGAGAAGTTACAACTGAGCAGATCAGAGATTTGTTTGAAAAGCACGGAGTTGTCAAGGATTGTTTCTTACCCGCTGGTGATGGAACTCCTAACAAAGGATTCGGATTTATTACATTCGCAAGCAAGGATGAGGCAACTGCTGCAATCAGCGCTCTAAATAGCCATAAAATCGGTGGCCGAAGAATTGCTGTAAAGGATGCTGACGATGATAGTAAGAAGGGCGATAACAAGAGAAAAGACCCTGAAGGAACTAAAGTATATGTTGGCAATCTCCCATTCAAAGCAACTGAAGAGGCTATTAAAAAGCACTTTGAAGGAACTGCAACAGTTAACGGAATGGTTTTGGCGACTGATAAAAATACTGGCAAGCCAAAGGGATTCGCCTTTATCTGGATAGCTGAAGGTGACAAAGGTGAAGCGATAGTTGCTAAGATGAACGGTTCTGAATTGATGGGCCGTAAAATCAAAGTCGACCTCGCACAAGGTGGGAAAAAGAGTTCTCCTGCTGCCAAAGGTGGCGATGACAAACCTGCAAAATCAAATCGTGAACTTCAAGCAATGCGTGAGGAAGATCAAGATTCAAGCAAACCTCGCAGTCGCCCACAGCCTAAGAAAGAATGATAGCGAGCAGATATGAGTTGGCATCATGGTCGAGTCAGCATCACCCCGATGGTTAGTCCTCGATGGTTATGAGGATGAGCCAGCCGCATTCGGCGTCCCTCCTTATGTTGGATTTCATATTCGTTACTTATGCGGAGTTCTTGAGCAAGCAAAAATAGAATATGATTACGTCACTATTGACCAATGGCGCGATTTTATCCGTGTTGAAGGAGAAGATGCTGCCAGTGCACGATTGTCAAATGTTTCTGGTGTGGCTTGTATTGCTGGTGCAGTTGTCCCTGGAAGATATTTGAGAGGTACTCCGATTTCATTGAAGGAAACTCGTAATATTATTCGCCAATTACCTGCCCAAGTCCCTGCCCTATTCGGTGGCTGGGCTATCCGTGGATGGCGTCAGCAAGGTTGGAATCCATTGCGCAGCAACTTGTTTTTGGCTGTACAAGATACCGACGCCACACTTTCTAATTTCTTACGATCTGGTCAATGGAAACATTGCCGTAGAACTGCCGAGGAGTGGACTCTATGGGCACAATCTGGTGCCAGTAGTAAAGCTGTAACTCAACACCCAGATTTAGGAGATGAAGAAAAGAAAGGACCTCTTACCTATGAGGTAGAAGTTTACCAAGGCTGCGTTCGCTACAAGCGAGGATGTAAGTTTTGCATAGAACCGAAAAAGGGTATTCCGATTTGGCGCACGCCTGAAGATATCATCGAAGAAGTACGCTTAGCCCATGAAGCGGGTGTTGAGCATGTTCGCCTTGGTGGTATGACCGACACATACACCTACATGGCCGAGGGTGTACAAGAACTCGAATATCCAATTCCTAACCCCGAACCTATCGCTCGATTATTACACGGATTAAGAGAAGATGAACGTCTTGGCATCCTTCATACAGACAATGGTAACCCATCTATTATTGCCCAGCATCTCGAACAATCTGAAGAGATTACAAAAACTTTAGTCGAAACACTATCCGATGGTGCTGTTCTTTCCTTTGGATTGGAATCCGCTGACCCTAATGTACACGAAGCAAATTGGTTGAATTGTGATGCTAAACAACTGAAGAGTGCAATTCGCCTCATCAATAAGCATGGTCGAGGACGTGGTTCACGCGGATTACCAAACCTTTTACCAGGACTCAATTTTATCGCTGGCTTAAATGGTGAATCTTCAGCAACATATGATCTGAACCTCAACCTATTACACGAAATTCGTAATGAGGGTCTACTGCTTCGTAGGATCAACATACGCCAAGTAGAAGGTGAAGGTTTCCAAGATATTGTACAAAAGGACTTCAATTCATTCAAATCAAGTGTTAGAGACAACATTGACGGACCCTTATTACAGGAGTTATTCCCTTTGGGTGAGAAGTTATGCGATGTGCATTGGGAAACTCATGATGGAAGGACTCGCCTTGCAGCACACCAAACTGAAGCACATACAAGCAAAGATTGCCATGGTAAGGCGGGTATTTCTTTCGGGCGCCAAATAGGGGCATATCCAATCTTAATAGGGGTTGAATACCATATTCCATTGGAAACTCAATCCGATATAATCGTCACAGGCCATGGTGCTCGTTCGATCACTGGGGTAGAAATTAATCTAAATCATACTAGTGTATCACAAAAGCAGCTTGAAGCGATTCCAGGCATTGGAGAGAAAACTGCTTGGAAACTGGTAAGTCAACGGGCTAAGAATATACGCAAAAATAGTATGTCAGGTGCTTACCAAAGTCCACAACAATGGTTCAATGCTACCGATGTTGATTGGAATGATAACTTTGCAGTGTTTTTCGAATAAATCTAAGTTATATACGGGTTTCTTATGCGCTTAACATGCAAAAAATGCCAATCACTCTGATTGCAATATTATTATTTGTTCAAATCCTTTCAAATGGCTTTGCACAAATACCTAACACAAGTGATGAAGAAACTCTTGAAGTGGATCTAGAAATGCCATCACAGGCATCTGCAAGAAGCAATCATACTGGTGGTAATGGCACTGGCGGTAACGGTACTGGTGGTAACGGTACTGGCGGTAATGGTACTGGTGGTAACGGCACTGGTGGCAATACCGGATGTGGCTATGATGCAAATTATTCATCGGTTTATGCAGTTGTATATTATTATCAATTTGTAAATCAAACTATTCCTGTAAGTATGTCAGTTAATTGTGAAGTATCAAATTCCTCCATGTTCATGAACTATTGGATTTATGACTCAAATAACTACACAATGGCTGGAAGCAACCAGTCCTGGACTGGTTCCAATCATTCCAACTTTAATTGGACAACCCCTAGCCTATCTTTGGGCAATTACACCTTCCATACTGATCTTTATGTCAATGGTACTTGGGTTGATAGTGATGCACTTTCATTCATTGTAATGAGTAATAGCACCGGCGGTAACGGTACTGGTGGTAACGGAACTGGCACGCATAATGATGCTCATTGCCTAATTGTAAACAATTTAACGATTAGTCCCACATATTACGTCACAATAGATTTAGAAAATACTTGTAGTAAAGATATAAATTACCCAGGGATAAATGCTACTGCCGATCACTCTGGAGTCTCTGGTTTTTCGAATCAAACCAGTTGGTGGTATGGTCTTTGGGCTAATTCAACATACAATATGAGTTGGCAATTATCTTTCGATTCTTCTGTTCAGAATGGAACTAATATTACACTTGACTTTGAGGCTGTAATACTAAACTGTGGAGCTAACGGAACATGGCACGATTGCCCTAGTTCCACTTTATCCTATCAATTTATATTTGCCGGCAATAACACTGGCGGTAACAATACCGGTGGCAATAACACTGGCGGCAATAATACCGGTGGCAATAATACTGGTGGCAATAATACTGGTGGCAATAATACCGGTGGCAATAATACTGGTGGCAATAATACTGGTGGCAATAATACCGGTGGCAATAATACTGGTGGCAATAATACTGGTGGCAATAATACCGGTGGCAATAATACTGGTGGCAATAATACTGGTGGCAATAATACTGGCAGTAACAATACCGGAAATAATAATGGTTCATCAACTGTTGATTCAGATAACGATGGAGTTGTTGATTCCGCTGATTTGTGCCCAAGCACTATCGTAGGATCGCAAGTTAATGCAAATGGTTGTGCACCAAGTCAGTTAGATTCAGATAGCGATGGAATTGTTGATAGTTTCGATTTATGCCCTAGTACCATTACTGGAACGGTTGTAGACCAAACTGGATGTGCATCTCCTGCAGCGGGTAATAGTTCTGGAAATAATAGTGGTTCAGCGGGTAATGGTAGCAGTGACAGTAATGGCAGTTCTGACTCAGAGTCAGGAGGACTGCCTTCAGTCGGTGTTGTTGGGACTATTGCTGCAATCAGTGCTGGATTGATTTTCACTGCACGACGTGAAGACGAGGAATGAATCGTCATTTCTTAGTTGCTTGACTTCTGTGCTAATTTCGTATTCCGTACTACTGACTTTCGTGTTTCCTGGATTTTTAATGGTGAGGGTGGAAACACTAACCTGCCGCGTGAACGGTTGTAATGATGCTTGATGTTCAGTTCACGCTGAGTCGTATTTCCTTAGATTGCTGCTGATATGATAGGAAATACGACCGGCCTATTGTTTAAGTGTTTGATGCCACGCTTAGCGGGTATGGCAGAGCAGCATATGGCTTGGGAAAAACAATCCGACGACCGACAATGGAAGACACCTGAGGGCGATGACCCCCGGACTTTATACCAAATGTTGATGACCAGTGTAGGACGATTTGGGAAATTAGATTGTTTTGGATATATCCCTGGTGAAGGAATGGATAGAGTTCATTTGGATTACAATACCTTTGGAGAATTATCAACTTCTGTTGGTAAGCAATTGAATTCAATCGGTGTTTCTAAGGGAGACCGTGTTGCATTAATTCTCAACAATTCGGTAGAGTGGGCTGCATTATCCTATGGAGCAAACGCAATCGGTGCAGTTTATACAGCAATGTATACTCACCAACATCCTGACGAATGGGCATATATCTTGAACGATTCTGCACCATCACTTATCGCAATTCAAAATTCAGCAACATTGGACAAATTGATAAAATCAATGCCAGCAGACGCTGCTGGTTGGCCGTCCGCTGGAGTAT
>Ga0307985_10001462_pt1 | contig 13322 bp, 12 predicted proteins | sample EllFjometageno80_FD_203155 | JGI IMG/M metagenome (GOLD analysis project Ga0307985, IMG submission 203155) | Marine microbial communities from Ellis Fjord, Antarctic Ocean - #80 | ecosystem: Environmental > Aquatic > Marine > Unclassified | place: Southern Ocean | collected 2014-10-09 | reverse complement strand
CTGGAATATAACCCTAACCCTAACCCTTTCCCTACTAACAAATTAAAAGCTACTTATCGTGCATCTTCTCGAACACCTTTTTCCTCTCCCACTCTCTCTCGAGCTTCCCCGCCAGCCCCGCATCGCATTCATTCGACATGACCTTTGCGCCCCTGCTCACTCCCCCAACAAAAACGTCCTTGGCCAGAATCCCCAGGAGCAGCGTAACGACGCTGTGCAAATTCTCCAGCATGAACCACGGCCAAATCTCCCCTAACGCTCCTCCCCCCTCCTGCTCCCAAAACGCCCAAACAGCCCTCGCCTGCTCCTCATTCCCGCACACTTTCCTCCCCAACAAAATCAACTCGATTCTAACGTCCCCCCACATACAGTCTTCGTAGTCAAGCACGCCTCGTATCGCCCCCCCCTCCCCGAACAACAGATTCTGCGGCTGCAAATCGCCGTGCACCAGCGTCGGCTCCATCACCTCGATCGCCTCGAACGCCCCCTGAACTCTCCCAACGTACTTCTCCAGCCCTCCAACCACATCCCCGACGAGATCCGTCGGCGCAATCCTCTTTGCCAACATCTTCGCAACAGTGCCATACATCTCCAGCAGCCCCGCTACCGAAACGACGTTCGGGATCTCGGCGTCCCGAAATCCAGCTCCCCAGCAGTGTCTCGCGAGCGGCAACAGGTAGCTCTCGACAACTCGTTCACAATACCCCACCGCCTCGTCCAACGGCAGTCTACCGTGCCTCAAATGGTCCTCGTCGAAGCCGAACTCCGCCCTCGTCGGTATCATGATCGGCGTGGGCGCAATCTCCGGTGAAAACTCAAAGACCGCGAACGCGTAATCAGTCGTGGCGTCGTAGCACAGCAGTTCGGGGATCCTCACATCGCTGTCCGAGCCAAAAACCGACCGAGCCAGACCATACCCCCAGCACTCCGCCCTCGCGATGTCCTTGGCCACCGTGCTGTACCTCCCGCACTCGCTCGCTGGGCCAGGTGTGTCTTCACTCCGCACACTCCGCACACTCTGCACACTCTGCACACTCTGCACACCCTGCTGCACACTCTGCACACTCTGCACACTCTGCACACTCGCACTCCCGTCATCATCACTCCGGGCTTTTGTTATCGTGAGATTAGACCACCTCGCCGCTCCGCACCACACTCTCAGAATTGTCGGTGGCGTCGTGTGCAACTTGTACACGCGCTGCTGCGCGGACGGGATGCTCGTGTAAGCTGGCAGAGTCCGGAGAGGGGCTTGGAGAGGGTTTGTTCGCTTGAGGGCGGTCGTCAGGGCGGCGAGCAGTACTGAGGGGGACGTGAGCGGCGGGGGCACCGCAATGACTACGCAGGAAACTTTGGCGCCGAACAGCCTCGCTTTCTCGGCCGTCGCCGTGGTGTCGTGGCACGACACAGTGTCGACGAACAGTGTCGCTGGCATGTTAGGGGATACTTTTGAGATTATGTCGCTGATTGTTGTAGTACGAGTCACTTTCACGCGCAGCATGGCGTCCACGATGCCTACGCAGTCGACAACGCAGGTCCACGTTCTCGGTATCCTCGCAATCGTGGGAACCTTGTCGTCCAGCGATGCCATGATCTCGAGCCCGCGAGGCACGGACTGGTCGGGGCCGACTTCGCGCCAGTCGTAGCCGGGTTTGAAGGGTCCTGGGCGGGCAGACATAGCGTACGGGCGGGACGCGGGAAGGGCTTTGGCGGTGGCCGTGAGGGCCGGAGGAGGGGGCGTGTTCAGGTAGGTAACATTTGCTGCCTTGATGGACACAGTTTTTGATAAAGTGGTGGAGGTTTTGTCCAAGATAATGGTGAGGCGGGTGGAGGGGGAGGGCAGGGGATTCGAGGGCTCCGTGGTTGTTCCGTAGAGGCCGTTGAGGGCGGCGCCGGCGACGAGCGAGTGGAGCTTTACTTTGAACATGAGCTAGATGACTTGCAGAAGAAGAATATAATAGCTGGTTCTATCTTGAGGATGTGTGTGTTCTATCTTGAGGATTTGTTGGGTTTGCTTCTCTCAAGCCGCGGGGGACCAGACACAGCTGCAGTTGGGGACCGGCTGACTCGAATACAGAAGGGCAGGCGGCAGTTCAAGCAGGAAATGTCACTATTCTACAATATGAGCTCCAAATATGCGATGGCACTGCCTCCAACGCGTAAGCACGCGGTCACGCGCGCGTTGCTCGGCGTGTTCACCGGCTTATGAACGGATCACTGGCGCGCGACTGGCTCGCCGAACTCCTCTTATCGACCAGCGGCCGAAAACGTCACCCGCCGCACCTGCCACTGCCTGCCTGAGCACTCGCTTCTGGTCCAGGGCGTGCAATTCAATAAGCGGCGAACCTGGCGAACCATTGGCCTGCAAAACATGTCGGACTCCCCTAAGAAGATGAAGAAGGAGAAGAAGGAGAAGAAGGAGAAGAAGGAGAAGAAGGAGAAGAAGGAGAAGAAGGAGAAGAAGGAGAAGAAGGAGAAGTGAGTGCCCGCAAGAGCCCCCTCCCACCACGATCTCCATCTGACACGAGCAAGCAGGAAGGAGAAGAAAGTGAAGGCTGAGAAGAGTGAGGTCAGGACCCCGGAAGTCCTGGAACCGGAAGTCCTGGTGCCTGAATCCCCCCCCGAGTCGAAGGAGGAGAAGAATGAGAAGAGGGAGAAGAAGGCCAAGCGCTCCCGCGACGACTCCACCCCCTACTCCACCGCCGCTACCACTACTGCCACCACAACTGCCAGACCCTTGCATGTGGCAGCCATCACTGCACACGCCCCTGCCCAGCCAGCCCCCTCGAACGACCTCACGCTGCTCCTTTTCTACCAGTACATCGAGCCGCTTCTCTCGCCCGGCGAGCACAAGAAGCTGCTGGCTCACATTGAGACGAGGGGCAACTTCCACAAACTTGGAGGGCGCATGAGGTGTGCCAGGGAGGGGCTGAACTGCACGTTGACTGGGGACTTCGAAGCGGTACGAGCGTGGGCGCAGGACCTGCGCGACTACAACCCGGTGTTCAAGCAGACCGAGTTCAAGTTCACCGACAACCTTCCGAGGGGCCAGAACTTCCCCAAGCTCAATGTGTTCCCGGTGGACGAGATTGTGAACTACGGGCTCGGAGGCGACAAGGCGCCGCCGATCGACAAGACGGCCGTTCATCTCGAGCCCGCCAAGTACCACGAGAAGATGGCCGAGCCGGACACGGTCATCATCGACGTGCGTAACCACTACGAGGCCACCATCGGGCGCTTTGCCCCCCCTCCGGGGGGCGCCGAGATGCTCGACCCCAAGATGCGCAAGAGCACAGAGTTCCCAGTGTGGCTGAACAAGCCGGAGACCAAGGAGAAGCTCAAGGGCAAGCAGGTGCTCATGTACTGCACGGGGGGGGTGCGCTGCGAGCGGGCCGGGGCTCTGCTCAAGCAGCAGCTCGCGACCGAGGCGGACAACTTGGGCGTCAAGGGCGTGTACCAGCTGCAGGGCGGCATCCACAAGTACTTGGACGAGAACCCAGACGGCGGATTCTGGTCCGGCAAGGTGAGCAAGGTTCCAGCCCTAGCAAAGACCCCCCGTCTCTCTCTTTCTCTCCCTCCTTTCTAACCCTCCCTCCCTCCCTCACTCCCCCAGAACTACGTCTTTGACAAGCGCTTCGCTCACGGCTCTGCGCTGAAAGAGGCTTCGCAATCGGTGGAGACGCTGGCACAGTGCGAGGGCTGCCAGAAGCCGTGGGACAAGTTCCGGGGCAAGAGGCGCTGCCCGACGTGCGGCGTGCCGTCCTTGGTCTGTAAGGAGTGCTTGGACCGGGATGCGGACAAGACCGACTCTTTCAATCTCAAGGAAGTCCAGTGCGATCTGTGCGTCGAGGAAAATATCACCAGCATGGCGCAGGTCAAGGAGAAGGAGAGGCGCGAGATGAAGGACTACGAGGAGAACCACAAGCTGATGCCTTTCGAGAAGGATAAGCTTGAGCGCTTGGGGGGACAGAACGCGAACAATGGGAGCAACGAGAGGCCGAACAAGAAGGCGAGGAGCACCGGCGGCGATCGCAGCGACCCGTTCCCGCTCACGACCAACGTGCGCCCGGGCAAGAACAAGGGGGACGTCACCAGGCTGTGGATCGGCAACTTGGACGTGCAGAACGTGACCAGCGAGATGTTGAGCAAGGCCATCCCGGACATCAAGTTCGTGCAGTGGATGTGCGACGGCGAGGGGAACTTCAAGGGGTTCTGCTGGGTCGAGATGAAGGACAGCGAGGCGGCAAGCATGGCATTCGCGGCAGGCAGGGCCGCCCGGCAGCTGTGCGGCAGGGCCATCAAGGTGAACTACGACCCGGACACCAAGGGCCGCTGGCCGCCGCCCAACGCGGAGTTCTTGAACGGATACAGCAAGGACAGTAAGTAAAGGATGGTTGTTCCGCAATAACAGTTCAATGGCAAATTGCTGCGGAAGGTGCAATGATGCGCATGTTCTTGTGACCAAGGCTACGAAATGCTTAATTCATTCAGGCAATTTGTAACGGGCTCCTCCTCCGATCGCTACCTCAGCGTCTTTGACACGTGCGTCGCCGACACCCTCCCCCCCCCCCCTCTTCTATTTTCCCTAACCCCTCCCAGCCCCCTCCCTGGTCCTCTTCCTTTCACAATGGATCCCCAAAAGAGCAATGCCGGGTCCAGAGTTTATCGGACCAAGCCAGCCGCCGCTGCGAATTGGGAGACAATGGTAAGGTGACAAGCATAGCAGCGCCATTCGTCTTCGTGCCAAAAACCTCTAGCAATCGCCATCGTGCCGCCACTCTTGACACAGACCCATTGTTAACTGTTGTTAACACATGTGTGTGTTGCCCCTTTGTTCTCATCACATGTCATTGCACATTCGTGCCCCCGGGCTCACACATACTTGTGAAACCTCCCAGTCCAACGCATCCCTCGGCACCGCCGCCGCCTTCACGAACCCCGCCGGAACCGCCGGCCTCTTCCTTCCTACTGGCGACTACAATGCCGAGTACCTCCAGACCTTCATCACTAAGCCCATGACGGCTCGGAACAAGGCCGTCACGAAGCCGCTGAGGCAGCCCGTGCTGTACTCGGACGTGCAGCCGCTGAGCAAGCCTCGGACGGTAATATACTACAAGAAGTACGATCTGGAATCTGATCCTCAGAAGAGGGACAAGTTCAAGCTGCTTAGCAAGGAGGAGCAGGCGGTTGTTGAGGGGTCTGCCCAGGTAACGAAAGGCGTGCTGTTCAACGAGGCGAGAAAGGGCCGGAAGGCGTGGAACACGCCGTGCGAGAAACCCGGGAGTCTGCCGAAGCCGCCCCCTAGAGTGTCCATGGGCGAGCGCAAGGCTCGGATAGCGAAGGCGGCGGCGGAGCTCGAGAATCACGGCGCGTTGGTCGAGACTGTGACTGTTCCCGATGACAACTTCGGGGCGGGGAAGTACGGGAAGCGGCTTCACATGTATCCCGTGTTGCCGACGACGGGGAGCTACAATCCGAGCAACTACGACACGCCGAGGGACGAGCCCAACACTGGCGGGGGCAGTCCGACTCGCAGTCAGTTCGGGGACGACGATGACGAGTTGGAGAAGTACACGCAGCCTGTGGAGACGCCGTTGCCGGAGAACGCGACGCCGGCGGAGCTGAGACTTCTCACGGCTGCGAGGAATAAGCAGTGGGAGTCTAGTTTGCTGAGGAAGAAGGTGGCTAGGCTGGAAGGTTTCGTCAAGGACATCCAGCAGGGGTTGAAGAGTACCAAAGCGGCGGGGAGTCCGACTAGAGGAGCTGCCGGAGCTGTCAAGACGGAAAGCGCAATGCGCACTGACATTGAGGGCACGAGCGGGCCCTTGGAGGTGTACGACATTGTCGGGAACTTCCAAGCGCAGCAGGACGAGTTGAGCGGCGTGATCGAGCAGCTGAGGGGAGAGAAGGAGGCGGCCGAAAAGAGAGTTAAGGCGGTGGAGAACGAGCTGCTCAAGAGGAACAAGGCGGAGTTGGAGGGAATCCGACTAACTAAGGAGAGAAACGTCAAGGCTGACAACGCAGATGCGAGGGCGAAGGTCTGTCACTCCAGGGAGCTCAAGAAGGGGGAGAGAGTGGAGTTCTGGACCGACGTCGAGGGCAACTTTGTCTACTTCAACAGCCTCGTCGAGAGGAGCAAGGTAGTGTTCGTCAAAGAGGGGGAGGAGGGAGAGAGCCAGTATCGGTTGAAAGACAACTGCTCGTTGGTGTTTGGGGGCGATGCCGTTGACAAGGGTATCGGTGACATCAGGTGAGTCGACCCTTCCCCCCCCCTCCCCCCCCCCCTTCCTCCTCCGCTGTTCATACATAACTAACACCACCCTCTTCGCCCCCCCAGGTTCGTCAAGATCTTGGTCAAGCTCAAGAAGATGTACCCGGACAGAGTGTTCCTCATTCTCGGGAACAGGGACATCAACAAGCTGAGGATGCTGACCGAGGTTGCGGACTTCGAGGGAGAGGGCGCGGATGTTTACTGGGACGCCAAGACCGCGAAGTACAACGACTGGTGCGTCACGCAGGGGATTGCGACGAAGAGCAAGGTCAGCATGTGCAAGTGGATGCTGGAGTGCACGATGGGGTGCGGCACGACGTTCGAGACGCGGAGGAAAGAGCTGTGCTTGCTGCGAAGCTTGGAGGACGAGATGCTGGTCACCGAGGAGGAGGTCGTGGAGAGCTTCGTCCGTTCGGTTGACGCCAAGGGGGGCGATCCGTGGATGCTGGAGCTCATCAAGCATGGGCAGTTGATGGTGGTGCTTGGCGACTGCTTGTTTGTTCACGGCGGAGTCTGCGAGAACAGCTTGGGGAGAGTGCCAGGGGAGGAGGAGATGGTCTACGATATTAAGGAGTGGGGACAGAGGCTGAATCAATGGAAGAACAGGGAGCTGAAGGAGTTCGTTGGGGGGGGGAGCTGCAGGGAGCTGCTGGACTACGGGCTGCCGAACGGGAACGGCGGAAAGACGGTCTGCTACAACAATTTCATGAAGAACGGCAACCCCAAGCCTCCCGATCACGACGTCGAGGTGTACATGTTTGATAACGACGTGGGGAGGATTTTCGTGGGGCATCAGCCGGTGGGCGACTGCCCGGCGGTCGTAAGGCGAGCTGATTTGATGGTGGTCATGGGAGACACTAGCTACAGCGACATGGGAGCGACGAAGGAGGAGAACCCGGCGAACAATCGGGGGGAGTGCGGGTCGATGATCACTTTCGGAGAGTCCTGGACAGAGGTCGAAGGGACGATCCTGAGCGGGGAGAAGTTCAAGTACAGGCTGAGCGTCGACGAGAGCAGGGACTCGATGCCCGAATGCCTCGTTGGCAAGCAGCTCGCGGGGGATGCGTGGGTCAAGGCCGTGGTCGGAGGAGGTAAGGTCGTGACGGCGTACTGCGAGGGATTCAAGATAACGCTGGATCGGTTGGAGGCGAGTGTAGCACTGGGCATGTGCAAGGCGGCGCCCAAGAGTGTTGGCGGGAGGGATAAGAGAAAGGGGCGGACGAAGAAGGAGGGGGGGGAGGTGAAGGAGAAGGACAAGGGGCCGAGTTTTGTCGAGCGGCAGGCTGCCATGGCCAAGAAGAATTTGGAGGCGAAGAGGGCGAAAGAGAAGGAAGCGGAAGCGCTGCGGAAGGCGGAGGTTGGAGGGTTCAAGGGGAAGGAGCTTGAGAAGGGCAAGATGGCGAAGGACAGCAAGGGGCTCCAGGAGGCCGAGGAAGCGGCGAGGGAAACGAGGGAGCGAGAAAATAAGGTCAAGGCGGTCGAGAACGCGCACATCAGCCACGCGCCGAGCCGGCAGCAGATGGCGGAGCAGCACGAGACGGAGGCGCAGAGGAGGGGTAGAGAGAGGAGAGAGAAGGAGAAGGAGAAAGCTGAGCGAGACGAGCAAACTAAGTAGAGTACGAGGCGCCGCTGTTTTTGTTCACCAACCCGACGCTCGAGCAAACTAGCAGTCGAAACGAGGAGCCGTTAGTTTATCTTTTGTTCATCAACCCGAAGCTATCGAACCACGAGTGCAGCGCCGTCTGCGCCTCCCCCATGATGAAGACGGCGCCGACACACCGCCACGATCTAGCCGACAAGCCTCTGAAAAAGCCTCCCGCCCCGCTTTCCTTGTACAGCGCCCCGCACGTCTCCAAGACTCCCGTGTACTTCTTCACTCCGTAAACCCCGTTGTCGGCTTTCATGAGACTCGCGATGACGTCCGCCGGCTGGCTGACGGTAGCCGCGAACTGCCCGCTAATGACGCACGAGATGACCGTCGCGGCGACGTCGTTCCGGCGGCAGAACTTGCTGTCGTCCTGGAGGGCCTTCTTGAGGATGGGCGTGATGCCGAAGAAGCCGCAGGTCCACGCGGCCTCCCTGAACGCAGTGGGCGCGTTCCCTCTAAACAGCGTAGATATCCCTCCCTTGGCCATGATGTCCTTAAACACGCCGGCGAACTGCCGCCCGGTGGTTTGCTGGGTCACCATGAGCACTTCCGCCGGCGTCACAACGACGCAGCTGGCAATGCCGGACAGGCTCGCGAGCGCGAGCTGGAAAATCGGCTTGTCGATGTGCTCCGGCGCGACTTGCTTCGCGCCGATCTCCAACCCGCCGTGGGCGGCGAGCTGGACCGCGGATATAGGGCCGATCGAACCCGCGTTCACGCCGACGCCGCGGAACAGGGGGCGGAAACCGGCCTTGACGGCGGCGCCGATGGAGAAGTTCGGGTTGACCTGCGACATGGTCTTCCAGTACACGAGGGGTTGTTGGATCAGCGTCTCGAAGGTTCCGGCCAAGCCACCGATGCAGAAAAGGCGACTCAGCGAATACTCGGGCTCGGCCTCTTCGACCACGGCGTTCTCTCTGCGCTTGATGTCGGCCGCGACGCTTGGCATGGGCGTCGGCATTCGGTTGGACGCCAGCCAGTACCGCGCTTTGCTGTCGTGCTTGGTCTTCTGGAACAACGCCCAGAGGAGATCCTGCAAACGCATGTGTGAGCAAAGGGGGGAGGCGCATGTTTCTCTTTGTCTCTTTGTGTCTTACCTCGGACCCGACCACCTTGTGATTGTTCGCTGACGCGCGCTTGATGGCCTCAGCGAACGCCGTCTTGGCGTTCTCCGACAGCTCCGCGGTGCCGTACAGCATCTCCTTGGACATGCCCCGCTCGGCGAGCTGCGCGACGGCGTTGCAGTCCTGAGGCCTTTGGAATAGAGCCCACAGCAAGTCCTCGGAGCCGACGATGTTCTGGTTCGTTGCTTGAGCGTGCTTGATGGCGTCGGCGAAGACGATCTTGGCGTTGGTTGACAGGACGGCCTTGCCGAAGATCATCTCGAAGGACACGCCGCGCTCGGCGAGCTGGGCGACGGCATTGGAGCGGGAGGTGGTCTGAGACGAAGCAAAGGTTGCCCACAGAATGTCCTCCGTGCCGACCAAACCCTTGCTCTCAATTGCGGCCTTCTGACTGGCGAGCTTGAGGATCGCGGCGGCATTGTCGCTGTACCTACAAACACATATAAAGTTAGAGTGGCCCACACATAAAGTGGTGTCAAGAGTGTATTACTCATTGGGTTGCATGCGCGTATGTTGCCCTGATTAATATTCCAGTAGGCACAAGGCGGGGGGGGGGGTGCATCGCGTACCTTGCTCTGCTAGGGAATTTCGAGTTCTCTGCCTCGTTGATGTTGATCTCCTGGGCTCCTAAAGCGGACTCATGAACCATGATCTGCACACAATTGTTTGGAAGTAGAAGGAGGCTCGCGGAAGGTGAGGATGGCGAGGGACGCTTGGAGGGGCGGGGGGCGGAGGGGAGAAGAGAAGTTCAGGCTCTTGACTAGTACGACGTTCACGTTTTATGAATTGTTTGGATGTTCAAGGAAGCGAGGATGAATCAGCTTTAACCCTTCACTTACCTTCACTTACCGGGTAAACCTTTTCAACATAATCCCTGTGCACCGCCTCCTTGATCACTAGAACACTTGACTTGACTTCTAAATTCCTCCTTTGTTATGTCTGCACCTTCTCCTTCTCCCACAGCGCCGCACACACCTCGATCGGCGGCTTGAGCAGCTCCGGCATGAACTTGGCCTGCAGCGAGTTCATGGCGAACACCGGCCGCCCCACGTTCTTCTCGCAGACCGCCAGCCTCGAGCCGAAGCGCCGGAGGACGTATAAATCCTCGGTGATGCTGCTGTGCTCGAGTGAGTACCTGGCGAGGTGCTGCGCCTCCCTCAGAGTGGCGCCCATGCCCGTGCGGTCCTTGCCGCTCTTGCAGTAGATAACGCCGCCGCCGCCCAGCGTGCTAGTGACCGCAGCCGCGCTGTCCAGCACGCCGTGCTCGATCTTGTTCTTACTGTTGGCCACGTTGTCCCACAGCCCGCCCAGCAGCGGGTGGATGGGAATCTCCGCGGACGTGCTTTCGTCGTACCCAAAGCTGTCAAAGTTGTGCGCGTACTTGTTCAGCTTCTGGAAGGCCTCCAAGTTGAGAGCGACGAGCAGGTCGGCCTGGGGGAGGGTGGGGGGGCGGGTTAGGAAGGGAGAGAAGAGTATCGCCTTGCTTCTCGTTTGCGCACCTGAACCTCGTTCTCGTCTACGTCGTCGCCCGTGCCGACGCTCATGGCGCCGTTGCCGCTCCGCTTGGTGGTGGATGACACGAAGTTAGAGCTCCACTGCTTGATGTCGACGCCCATTTGGAACAACACGGGGTACAAGCGAATGCTGGCGTTGTTCTTGAGCGCATCTGGAATGGCCTCGTCGTAAACCTCTGCGTGGACCCAGACGTAAACCGTGAGACCGCCCTCCCACCGCCCGACGCTCACGCCCTCGATCTTGCCCCCTCCGACCGTCCGGAACCTGTCCTGCACGCCCTCGAGATCGTCGCACGAGGGCAGCGTGCCGCCGCGGAGGATGCAGATCTTGGTGTCTCGGCATTTGCTAAACGCCACGCTAGCGTCCTCGATCATGCAGGCCTCCTTGCCCGTGGCGCTGAGGAAGCCTGGCGCACACATGTGTGAACAAAGGGGGCGACGGCGCGAACAAAGGAGGCGCACTGAATGCAATGCAATCGCGGGCATTGCCCGAATCCGAACGTGTCATGCTCGTCGCGCGCCATTCTCGGCCAAGGCGCTGTGCAGAACCCAGCGGGCGTCCATCGCGCTCTGTGGCGTGTGCTTGGCTTGCGTACCTTCAACCGTGACGAGAAACCCGCACTCCTTCCACTGCTCCGCGTTCACGTTCTTTAGGGGGTCCGTGACGCACGACAGATAGCAGCTCGTGACGATACCGAGCGCGTGGCTGAGGCACGTAGCGGTGCGCATCGCGATGAGCCACGACACGTCGAGGACTTCGAGGTGGAGCGCGGTGAGGGAGTCGCGAAGCTTGTGGGAGGGAATGTCGTTGGCAGGAATGTGCGACGCTTTGTCGGCCTGGGCGGCCGCGATAGAACGCAGCAACTCCAGGCGCTTGTTCTCGAGGGACCCCAGTAGGTCCTTCTGGCGAGTGACGAGGCGCCGGGTGCCGCCCAGCTTGTTGAAGCCGCCCACGTGGTCGGCGGGGGCGCCAGTCGTGATGTAGTGCATCGTTTTGTCCTTGATGGTGGTGGACTGAACGTGCGTGTTGATGGGAAGGAAACGCACGTCGGGCTCGCTCTTGGCCGCGCTCGGCTTGAAATTGTTCGGCGTGCGCACCGTGTGCGACGGGATCGCAGGGTCTCTCTCCGCTCTAGCCGCGCCGTACTTGTGCGCGTGGCTCGCGCACAGATTCGCAAACTTGGCGCGCTGCAGAGTGAGCGTGTCGAGGAGGGCGGGGTCGTAGAGGCCTCCGATGACGGAGTTGTCGTGGTTGAGAAGGAGCGGGTCCGCGAGCGAAAGCAGGGCGTACCTGCGAGGCGTGCGTAAGTGATGATGGCAGAGGAAAAGCGGGGGGAGTGCAAGGCGAGTGCAGGGAGCGTCGTTTGCTCGCAGCGTAGCGCGTTTGTTCTTAGCGTGTGCGGTCGCTCCTAGTTCAAGCCGATCTATGGCCCTTTCGTCCACACCGCGTTTGCGGCGCTCGCCGTGGGCTGATCACACCGCCGCCCTCCATATTCACACAGTGTTTTGGGGGACGAGACGTTCGCTCTCGCACGCCGCTCTAGCGCGTCGCTCATGCACTTACAGCCCATCCGTTGGGTCCATAACCGTCTCCTCCGCAACGTGGTGGTTACTATCGCCGCATTTAACGTCAATCGTCACGCTGAGTACGCCGAAGCCGAGGGGGACTTCGATTGTTGGGGACGTGTTGTTGTATTTGCCGAGAGGGACGATCGCGAATTCGAGGTTGTTGGGGGTGGTGATCTTGAGTGACCCGATCGCGATGGTGGACGGGTCGGGCGTAGTTATGAGTGGGTGGAACTTGAACTCCGGCGGCGCCTCAGGCGCAGTGGTGGGAACGCTTGCTGCGAAGAGCGGCTTTGTGAAGACGGATACGGTGGGGAGGTATTCGATGGTGACGGGCGTGGACTCTACCGGTTTCTTCCCCAGCATTGGCGGGGGGGGAGTGAAGGAGTTGATGTGTACGTGCACGACGGCGTGGCCGTTGCTGACGGCCTCGCGGTCGTCATCGAACGAGGTGCAGTGCTGGAGGGATTCGGTTTGCTTGCAGGCGACGTGGGAGGAGGAGATTGAGGAGTGGTGGGAGAGGAGTGTTAGGTAGGAGGCGGTGAGGGGGAGGATTATGGGGAGCTCGGAGCAGCAGGAGTGTAGATGGGTGAGGGGGGTGGAGGGGATGGTCATGGTTGAGGCAATGGTGGGCGTGGATGGAGTGAGGGTTAGGAGGAGGGAAGGTGGGGGAGGGGGAGGGAGAGAGAGCTTGAGGACAGGTGGGGCGGACCAGTACTTGGCGAAGTCGGCATCCGAGAGAGGGATCTCGAGCGGGAGGGGGAGGGGAGGAGACGGGAGAGGAAACTTTGCGATCAGGATGGGCTTGGCGAGGTTCGCGGCGAGGTTGACGCCGGCGATGCAGTAGACTTCGACGGTTCCGGCTTGGGAGGGGGAGAGGGTGCGGCGGAATGTGAAGCTGTGGAGACGCGCGATGGGTGAGTGGGAAGACGGGGGGGAACGGGGGCGAGGAGAGAAGAGAAGCGACGAGTGTAGGGAGCTGCTGCGTGGCGCAAAGCGAAGGGAACAGAAGCGGGCGCGTGAAGCGTACTCACGTGTTGTCGTCCGCGTAAGTGAGTGGCACGGCAACGGCCTCCGTCACTGTAACGTTATCAGGTTCAAGAATTTTGATGTAGATGCGATCAGGGGAGGAGGTAGAAGCTAACGAACTCATAAGGTTGGATTGGAGGGCGGTGGCGCTGGCTGCGGCGGAGGCTTTCATG
>Ga0307985_10001459_pt1 | contig 13329 bp, 15 predicted proteins | sample EllFjometageno80_FD_203155 | JGI IMG/M metagenome (GOLD analysis project Ga0307985, IMG submission 203155) | Marine microbial communities from Ellis Fjord, Antarctic Ocean - #80 | ecosystem: Environmental > Aquatic > Marine > Unclassified | place: Southern Ocean | collected 2014-10-09 | reverse complement strand
TGTAGTGGTCAAGTAATATTGGCCACCAGTTTATGGTTGAGCCAGTACTTCTTCTCTGACTCGTTTGGCGATAATCCACCATTATTCCGATGCGGCCTTACACGGCTGTAATACCCAGTTATATAATTGTTCACCGAAAACTTCACTTCAATAATGGATCGGTAGCCTATCGAAGGCATCCATTCAGTTTTAAAACTCCTGAAAAATCTTTCCATCGGAGCATTATCCCAGCAGTTTCCTCTACGACTCATGCTTTGTTTTATCTGGTAGCGCCATAATAGCTGACGATATTCCCTGCTCGTATAATGACAGCCTTGATCAGAATGAAACATAACATTTTGAGGCCTTCCTCTTGCTTCAAAGGCCATACTTAAAGCCTTGCCTGTCAGCTCGCTGTTGGGTGAATGTGATGTTGCCCACCCAACTGGTTTGCGAGAAAATAAATCCATCACAACCGCTAGATAAGACCAGCGATTCCCCGCCCAGATATACGTTACATCACCACACCAAACCTGGTTTGGTTCTGCCACTGCAAACTCTCGATTTAGATGATTCTCTATCTCCACATGTTCTTGTGCTGCTTTTCTATAAGCATGCTTCGATAATTGGCAACTCACTAATCCCAGGCGCTTCATAAGGCCTGTAGCACGATAACGACTTAAAGAATGGCCTCTGGCAGAGGATATTGTTGCAATCGTTCTAGCGCCTGCAGAGCCGTTACTTTCCCTGTGAATGGCTTTAACAACCGTCATCTCATGAACTTTTCGCGGATCAACTTTGTGTGAACGCTTAGCCCAATATTTATAGCTGCTGCGATGAACTTCAAAGGCCTCGCATAATTGCACCGCGTTGTAGCTCTCTGTCAAATTTTGGATTATCGCAAATTGTTCAGCGAGTCCGACATCAAGAGAGCGGTAGCCTTTTTTAGAATTTCTTTCTCCGTCTCAATGCGCTTGATGCGCTTTTCTAGCTCCTGGATCTTACGTTGATCCGGGGTTAGGGCATTAGGCATTGAGGATGTTCCATTACGCTCTTCGCGTAGTTGCCTCGCCCATTTATCCATCGATGTGGAACTCACATTAACCGCTTCAGCCGCCTGTCTAACGGAGTAGTTCTGATCAACTACTAGCTGGGCTGATTCCAGTTTAAACTCGGGACTAAAGTTGGGTCTTCTCTTACGCGTCATATTGTCACCTAATAGGTTGAGATGCATAATAACACCTCTATTTAGGTGGCCAAATTAACTATGCCACTACAGAGATGCTTGAACGATGAGAAGAGTGGTGCATTCAATATTAGCGTTTTTCCTTCTGTTAATTAGCAGCCTCGCTTCTGCGCAGCTGCCTAGGTTGCCCACGTCTACTAATATACTTCACATACCTGTTCTCGAAGCACGGATAGATGAAGACGTTTCCTATTTCGAGATAGACCTCCAGGCCTCAGAAGACTACAGCGCCTTCAGTTTGGCAGGCGCGGTCGAACTAGACCTGCTCACTTATGATCGAGACGACTGGAAGCACTGGGAAGACTTTGACGGCGATTGCCAGAACACGAGGCATGAATTGCTCATAGCAACCAGCGAAGTGCCTGTCACCTTCACGTCAACCACAGGTTGCACCGTGGCAACCGGACAATGGCTTGACCCATACACGGGCGATACATACACACTTGCGAGTGACCTAGATATTGACCACGTGATACCCCTGAATTATGCACACCTACATGGCGGCTCTGTTTGGTCAGCTTTCGTTAAGAAGCTGTTCGCTAATGATCCGGAGAATTTGCTTGCCGTTGACGACGGAGAGAATCAATCTAAGAGCACCAAAGGTCCGAGTGAATGGATGCCGCCCGATGAGAGTTACCAATGTGAGTATGCAAGGCAGTGGGACTTCTTAATGAATAAATATGAGCTGGTTTTGGGTGCGGAGGATTTGGAGACGATCGGTCTAGTGTTGGGGGCTTGTCCTTAGGTATACGGGCATGCGAAAGTTAAAATCGATGGAGCAAGCACAACGTTTTTTAGGTGTGCACGCAGCGGCCAGTTGAACACTATCGTTGAATTCTTCGCCCGTGCTGAGTCATGTTGTTTCTTCAGTATTTAGAGTGAACGAAGCGGGCTCTCTAATTCATGTATGCTTAGTCTTTTGTTGGTTCCTTAGTACAATCGCCGCTAGTATGGCCGTGGCTAGCTCGTACAGAAGAGCGCCATACGTATAGGCAGTTACCGAATCTACAGTCGTCAACGATGAATATAGCCGTCCTAGCGCAAGTGTCCCAATTCCCAATACGAGCAGCACAAGACCAGCACGATAAAAATCAGAATTCACGGCAGCTAACAAACAGAATAACCCAATGCCCGTCTGCAAGCCTCCGTACATTGCTCCTATTTCTGCAACGGCGTCACCATTGGTCATTTCCAAACCTCCAATTCCAGCAGGTATTTCAGGAAAGAAGAAACTGACGAGTCCATAGCCCGTAAAGAGCAGAGCAGAAACCCAAAGTAAAGTTTTACCTAACATCGGGGTTGCCTCCCGCTTTGAACGCAAGAATGGCGCGTTCTCGCGCAAATGTATGGTCTACCATCGGCGCTGGATAATTCGCGGATATTTCTGCTCCAGCGCTATGAATAAACTTCTTTTGAAGGGGCTCTAGTTCGGGAACGTAATGTCGAATAAAATCTCCTTCAGGGTCAAACCGTTGAGCTTGTCTAGTCGGATTAAAAATCCTAAAGTAAGGCGCCGCATCAACTCCGGTAGATGCACTCCACTGCCATCCGCCGTTATTGGACGCAAAATCGCCATCTATCAAGTTCTGCATAAACCATCTTTCTCCCCATCGCCAATCGATCAATAGATGTTTGCTTAAAAACATTGCAGTAACCATACGCAAACGATTGTGCATCCAACCGCAAGTTAACAGTTGACGCATACCGGCATCAACTAATGGATAGCCAGTTTGACCTTTGCACCACTTTTCAAACTCCTTATGATCGTGGCGCCAGGGTATATGGCTGGTGTTCTCACGATAAGCTTTGTGCATGCTGATACGAGGGAAATGATAAACTGTATGTCTGTAAAATTCCCGCCACAGCAATTCATTTTGCCACGTTTCTACACCGGTATCATCAAAATGCCGCTGCGCTTTTCGCCAGCACTCGGCTACAGAAATTACTCCCCCGGTTAGGTAAGCTGATAACTGGCTCGTGGCGTTTAAGGACGGTATATCGCGCCTACACTTATAAGTTGAAATCTGAGTTTGCACGAATTTCTCCAGCCGCGCTTCGGCAACTGCCTCGCCTGCCGGCCAATCACAACCCCATTTCCGCTGAGGCTGAGGCCAGCTGATTTCATCCAATTCACATTGCCGCTCTAAAATTGAAGTTGGAGGTAATGTCACAACATTCCCAATCGGTGTGACCTGGTCTGGAGAAAACGATGGATTGCTCTGAATTGAAACAAGTGCTTTTCTGGCGAAAGGTGTAAAAACCTTAAAAGGCAAAGCCGATTTATTCAGTGCCGATAGCGGAGGTACAAGCAACTGGTCATCGAAGTACGCTACTCCAACCCCTTGTTGTGAGCACACTTCACCCACCAACTCATCGCGGCGCATTTCATTCAATGGAAGTTCGCGATTGTAATGCAATTGCGAGACGTTCATGCGGCCAAACAACTGCTGCAGGAGTTTAGGTATTTCTCTATAGTCAGCTACCTGGAAAAACAGTAAATCCACATTTAGCTTTCGAAGCTCTTTTTCCAATTCAATCAGATTACGGCGCCAAAAATCTAGTTTAATAGGTGCGTCATCATGCTGCTGCCATTGATCCGGAGTAGCAATGTAGATGGCACGGGTAGGACCTGAAGCCAGCGCATTTGACAGGGCGGGGTTGTCTTTCGCCCGCAGGTCAGTTCTAAACCAGCACAACTGTGTTTGCATAATTAGTGACTTTAACTCAGAAGCAATGTGTACCGATTTAGATGCTATTGCGCAGGCTCAAATCTTCGGGGTAGGGGCTCAAAAATGCCTGCCTTTCTATGTAGCTATTAGGGTGACTGTGGAAAAACCCCTTCATAAGAGTGATGGGAACAATGATCGGCAAGATGCCGAGCCGATATTTCTCGATCGCGCCTCCCAGAGTCTCGGTTTCTTTGCGGTCAAGTTTGGTTTTCAAATAGCCCTGCAGATGCATTAATACATTCGTGTTAGTTTTTCGCGAGGCTTTTCGCGCTAGGGTTTCCATGAACAATGTGAAATATTCATTGCCCAGTTTTTCGATGTCCGCCGTATCAGCACTAGCCAACATTCGGCCAAGCTTCACGCATTGGTCAGAGCTGTGCGCCATCAATGTGTATTTGTAGCGGCTGTGGAAATCCAAGAGCTTGCTGATTCTCAAGCCCTCCTTTTTTATCTGTTGCCAATCGTGATAGGCAAAAACTCGCTGAATGAAATTCTCTTTCAGTACCGGGTCAGAGAGGCGTCCGGCTTCTTCAACCGGGAGTGAAGGATAATTCTCCATGATCACAGCGGCGAAAATACCAGTGCCCGGGTTTTCGTTCGGCATCCCGGTTTCTCTATATACCTTTACTCGAAATACGCCGCAGCTCGGTGAGCCCTTTGTAAAAATGTAGCCACAAATATTTTTCAAGTGCGGTAAGGTCTGTTCTCCGTATTCCTTCAGTCTCTCAGTAACATCTATATTGGGATTGTCCACTCCTACAGCGCGAGGCTTCTCCGGGTCGCCTACCAGTCGTATCGGCTTTCTCGGCACCCCCAATCCAATGCCCACCTCTGGGCAAAAGGGTTTAAATTGGAAATACCTGCCTAACTCTTTAGTGCAAACCGCTGAGTGCTTGTGCCCACCATTAAAGCGAACTTCTTCGCCTAGCAAGCAACTACTGATTCCAATATTGATTTTTGGCATTTATCTCAACCCTATTGTGCAAATGACTTGGTTATTACGGGAATCTAATCTCACAATCCTCTTGCCAATGATGCAGGGGATGCTGGAACTGATTCCACCTCGATCATTACTTCATTTCTACGCAGAAAGGGCAGCACATAAGGTGCGTCATAGGCAGCCGATTCAACCACACCAATTGATTCGACAGCAGTCGATTCAAGGCCTTCAAGTAATTGCGCTTTATGTTTCTCATAATTGCCTTCAGTCCATCTCCCTGAGTAACGGACCACTGCCATAAGCTGGCCAGGCACCGGTCGCAGTACTATACGTTCATCTGTAGGCAAGGGAGCGGTTGCCATTGTAAATTTGCTGGGAAGCATGAAAGCTATGTTCCAGCCTTCAGGGGTTTCAACTCGTTGCACCGGTGCTGTCATGGCAATATCCTCACTGGCAGCCGTTTGTTGCACAGGTGCAGTCATCTCGATGTCCGATTGGCCGCTGTTGTTGCCGGTGATATAGCGGAATAGTCTCATAAAGCCCTCGTTAGAGGCCGACCGATAGCTGGAGGAGTTATCCACGAATGTTTCCGCGATAAGATAGGATTCATATTGTCGATATTCCACTATCTCATCCTTGTAAACGACAGCGTATTTCGGACTCTCGATAGCGAACGCTTCAGTTGAAATGAAAAGCAATATAAGACTAAGCGCGGATAGATATTTCGAATTGAATAGAGTGTTCATTTTCCCCCCAGTTGATAGCTACATAGATAGCAATAACTACGACAGAAAGTGGGTGACGGATCAGTTTCCGAAACAGGCATGTACTTCAGCGAAAAATCGCGGCGTTCCCTTAACGTTGAGATCGGATATTTTGGCAAGCTGATGTAAATCAATTCGAGCAGAAATCAGCTTACATTGATTGGCTAAGCGGGGCAGCGGGGGGCTATTGTTCAGAATGTCTCAGGACTTTTAGAGCGCAAAACTGGCCTAAGCTTTAACAGTAAAACCTTTGACTGGAGTATTAAGATTGTTGCGCGATGGTTTTGCGAAACCGGTAACGATGGATCGGGTTGAACAGGCGTGCCACGCCTCGGGTAAAAGTTAGCGGACTGTCCAGAACCGCAAAGCAGAGACAGCCTTCCTCGCTAACAGGTTGGTGTTCATCCTTGCCACTTCTGATGATAAAGTCAGCGGCTTCATAGGTTCCCGATTCATCGCTAAAGCTGCCATCGATTACCAGAGTTATCTCGCTGCCCTGATGTTTATGCACCGGAGTCTGACTGCCAGGGCTCATATAGATAAATTCACACTCCGTTTGGGTGTCGATATCGACCTTGGCCTGACTGATGCCTCCAGCCAGCTTCTTCCATACCAGCCCTTCGCTAGCCGCCTTTGCAAGAACCTGTGGCAATGTAAAACTGTGATCCAACATGTGAATCTCATTTATTGGAGATTTCTGTGCTATTGAAGAATCATTGCTGTCTACTTGCGGCTGGTCGACGATGTCGGCTATCAGGTGCGAAAAATCGGGCGTTTTTTCCTCGGATGAATTTTGCGCCCAGGAATTAGCTATACTTAATTCCAGTTCAGCAAACTTGAGTTTGCAGCTTTGACACAACTCCAAATGAGCGGATAAAGCGACACTCCAACCTGTTGAAAGATTTCCCTGTGCATAGTCATTCAGTATTTCTGTCGAGGGATGACAGCCTAGATCGATATTCATTGATCAACCCCAATAAGTTTTCTTAATTTCGAAACAGCCAAACGAAGCCTAGACTTCAGAGTCCCTAATGGAATCTCCAATACAGCAGCTGCTTCTTCGTGAGTTCGGTCGAGAACATAAATCTGCTCGATAGCCGCTTTTTGTAAATCTGGCAGTTGGTCACAATAACTAGCAATTATTGCTTTCTCAGCTGCCAAACTGCCTTGTCCTTCATGCGCAGATTCTGAGTCTGCAGCGCCTTCCTGAGGCCAAATGTCATCTGCGGTTACGCATTGTGGTTGACGTTTTAACTTGCGCAACATATCGAAACAGCGGTTTCTGGCGGTTGTGAATATCCAGCTCTGTGCCGTCCCGCGATCTAGATCATATAGGCGTGCCTTGCGCCACACGTTCAACATAGCCTCTTGCACAAGGTCATTGGACAGCTGCTCGTTGCGAGTTATTTTCATGCCCAGTGCGAAGATTCTTCTGGAATAGCGCTGAAACAGAAGGTTGAAGGCCTCTGCATCCTGAGAATTACCCGTCGCGATCAATAAAGCTTCATCGCTGTCAGGATCTCTGTTTGTGCTGGGTGTCTGGGTCTGGTCTGCATTGCTCGCAGCCGATCCCCCAGTTTCAGTTAGGGACTTGATATTTAGGTAGTCCTCGTTGCGGATTGCACTGTGCATACTAATACAAACGTACTGTTGGCGGTATTAGATCACCCGTTTACCAAAAACAGTGAACAGTGATCCAAAACCGGCCAAAAACCGTAACTTATTGCAACTAACACGATAAGGACATGAGCTGATGAGATCAATCCCCATCTTGAAATCGGCATCAACAGTATCCAGTGGAGAATACATTGCTGATCGAGTGAAGTCTGCCTATCAGGCGCTGGGTACTGGTGATCTCCGTTCTCTGGAATCTCTTTATACTGAAGATGTGCATTTCGAGGACCCAGCCCATGCGTTGCAAGGGCGTAAAACTCTCATGGGCTACTTCGCGTCACTGTTCAAGAACCTGGACAGCTGTAGGTTCAAGTTTCACCAAACCATAATCGGTGACACCGATATTTTCATGTCGTGGACAATGTTCATCTCACATCCAAAATTGCGAAAAGGCGAGACTATTCGGGTCGAAGGAGGGAGTCTTTTGAAAACCCGACACGGAAAAATTTTTTATCATCGAGACTACTTCGATATGGGTGCGATGCTCTATGAGCAGCTGCCAGTGCTTGGTGTAATTATACGGCAGATAAAACAGCGTCTGGGTCAATGAATATTCTTATTACAGGAAGCAGTTCCGGCATTGGCCTGCAGCTGGCGCGGGACTACCTTGCGCAATCAAATACGGTTTACTGTTGCGGCAGAAATGTAGCCAAATTAGAGACGCTGAAGCGCGAATTCCCAGACTTTGCCCAGATTGTATGTTTCGATATGCAGAATCGTGACGATTGCAAAACCGGCTTATCAATGTTGCCGGCGCTGGATCTGGTCATTCTTAATGCAGGAACCTGCGAATACATTAATGCCACCAGCTTTGATTCCGAAATGTTTGAGCGGGTTGTCAAAACCAATCTGATTGGTACCGCTAATTGTCTTGAATTTTTAATTCCAAAGATCAAGTCTGGTGGCAAGCTCGCACTTATGGGCAGTAGCTCCAGCTATCTGCCTTTACCTCGAGCAGAAGCTTATGGTGCTTCAAAGGCCGCCATTGAATATCTTGCGAAGACCCTTGCAATTAGTTTGAAATCGATAGCTGTCCGCGTCAGCTATATCGCTCCCGGTTTTGTCCAAACACCCTTGACCGAACTTAATGACTTTCCAATGCCTATGAGTGTTTCGGTTGAATATGCGTCCGAAAAAATTCGCTCAGGATTGAGCAAGAATAAAGCCGAGATAAATTTTCCACTTACCTTCACTTGGGTTCTGAAGACCATCCGAGCGCTTCCTGTCGGCATGCAGAGGCTATTGATCGCAAAATTGTTGCGACCCGGCGCCGTAGCAGCGGAACCTGGATAAAGCATCATGAAGCCACAGAGAATAGCAATTATAGGTAGTGGAATTTCCGGTTTAACAGCGGCTCACTTGCTTAGCAGAGAGCATGAAGTAACCGTGTTTGAATCCAGTGACTATATCGGCGGGCATACACATACGGTGCCGGTTGAGTTGAATGGCAATAGTTTCCAAGTAGATACTGGATTCATTGTTTGCAACGACCGCAATTACCCCAATTTCCTGAAATTTATGGATCAACTGAATGTAAGCATTCGGCCTACTGATATGAGTTTTAGCGTCCGCAATAACACAATGGATCTTGAGTACAACGGTCACAGCCTTAACACCTTGTTTTCGCAGCGCAGCAACTTACTCAGCCCTTATTTCTATAAGTTAATTGGCGAAATACTTAGATTCAACAAGGCCAGTAAGCTGGCTATCGAAGAGGGATCAATCAGCGCAATTACTTTGAACGAATTCGTTGCGCAACAGCAATTTAGTACCGTTTTTAAGGATAACTACCTTTTGCCCATGGTTGCAGCTATCTGGTCCTGTAGCGCAGATCAGGCTGGAAGTTTTCCGCTGGAGTTCTTCCTGAAGTTTTTCCATAACCATGGATTGCTGGATATCAAGAACCGTCCGCAATGGCATGTACTTGAAGGTGGCTCCAGCAGCTATATCGAACCGATGACTGCCGGCTTTCGCGATCGAATCAAGTTAAACACGCCAGTGCTTGAGGTCTCACGTACTGACGAGCTGATTAAAGTGCTAACCACCGATAGCGTAGAGGAGTTCGATCAAATTGTCATGGCCTGCCATAGTGACCAGGCGCTGAATTTATTGCATCAACCCACAGCCAATGAAGAGCTGATTCTTGGAGCGATGGGCTATCAAGATAATGACGTAGTCCTGCACCACGATGAATCCATAATGCCGTGCAAACCATTGTCATGGGCAAGTTGGAATTTCTTGACAGGAGAGGACAAAAGCAACGAGCCTCCACTGGTTACCTACTGCATGAATATTCTGCAGGGGATAAACAGCCCTGACCCTTTACTAGTTTCATTGAATGCACGACATAAGCTTGATCCTAAAAAAATATTGCGGGAGTTCAGTTACGAGCACCCCGTCTTCTCAACAGAATCTATGGCGGCCCAGAAGCGTAGGAAAGAAATTTGTGGTATCGACCGCATCCACTACTGTGGCGCCTATTGGTACAGCGGATTTCATGAGGATGGCGTGCGTAGTGCCTTAGACGTATGTGAACGGTTTGGAATAACTCTATAAACCATTTTTGAAACCGATTATGAAAACCGAAATCTTAAATCCGATTGAATTTGAAAGTGCTATCTATGAGGGGCGTATTCGACACCGCCGCTATATGCCAAATACCCATGAATTTGAATACCCAATATTCATGTTGTTGCTAAAGGCAGCTGAAATTCCCAAAGTAATACAAAGATTCTGGCAATTCGGCAGCAGTGCGTTGTGTTGGGCTCGATTCAGAAGAAAAGATTATATTGGAGGCAACAAAGGCGATCTTGACCAGGCAGTTAGAACCAAGATTGCAGAAAAACTAGGAAAGCAATCAACAGAAATCGAAGGAGAGGTCTATTTACTTGGCCATCTCCGATATTTCGGCTTCTACTTCAGCCCTTTGAATCTTTACTACCTTAAGCAAGAAGGCAAGTTCAGATATATGTTGGCCGAGGTGAGTAATACCCCCTGGAATGAAAAACATTACTATTTAATTGATTTACAAAAACCCCGGCGCCATTCAAAAGAATTTCATGTGTCTCCTTTTAACCCTATGGAACAGGATTATCAGTGGCGTGTGATTCCTCCAACTAGTGACAGAAAACACTGCCTGGTACATATCGACATATTTGGTAATGGCGAAAATCAAAAAAAGGTTTTCGATGCAACACTCGTTTTGAATCGTGTAGCACTAAACCAAAGGCAGCTGTGGCGCGTATTACTAACAACACCGATACAGACATTCAGCATGGCAGTTGGTATCTATTGGCAGGCTTTGAAGCTAATTGTCAAACGAACTCCGTATCATCCGCACCCAAACAAGAACAGCGCTAAAGCTAAAGAAGGAATGCTATGAATCAGGAACACTCGACATTGAATTTCGAAAACGCAATTGGGGCAGGAGAGAAGTCCTCGAAGTCGGTGGATTTTCTGCGAGCAGCGTTGTTGCGAGTACTGAGCAAAGCCCAGCATGGTCATTTCCTATTAAAAGAAAAAGGCCGAGTAATAGCAGAAGTTGGGGATAGAAATGCCAGCTTGCAAGCAGAAGTCGATGTTCTTGACACAAGAAGTTATGCAAGAGCCTTAGTGGGGGGTAATGCCGCCGCCGGGGAAGCTTTTGTTGATGGCTGGTGGACTTCACCTGACATAACACAGGTTACTCGGTTTTTTTCTCGCAATCTCGAAATGATGGATCATTGGGACAGCCGGTTTGGCTGGATCATGAAACCTTTCAGATATCTGAGATTGCTCGGTCGCGCAAATACTGCCCGACAGGCAAAACGCAATATCCTCGCCCATTACGATTTGGGCAACAACCTTTATCAGAGTTTTCTAGATGAGCGCATGCAATACTCCTCGGCAATTTTCAACAATCCGAGTGAAAGTCTATCGCAAGCTCAAATCAATAAGATGACACGCCTATGCGAGAAGCTTGAACTTTCCGACAAAGATCACTTGCTCGAAGTTGGTTCCGGCTGGGGCGGGCTAGCAATTTTTGCGGCTAAAAACTATGGGTGCAAGGTAACTACTACCACTATCTCCGATGAGCAATTTGATTTTGCGAAAGCATTGATTAGAAAGGAAGGCCTCGAAGATAAAATTGAGATATTAAATAAAGATTACCGTCTGCTGCAAGGACAGTACGACAAGATTGTTTCGGTGGAAATGATCGAGGCAGTCGGAAGAAAATTTTTGCCAAGCTTTTTTCAGAAACTGAATGGCTTGCTGAAACCCAATGGCTTGATTATGTTGCAGGCCATTACAATTGCCGACCAGCGCTTTGACTCGTATAGCCGAAACGAGGATTTTATTCAGAAACACATATTTCCAGGCGGTTTCCTGCCTTCCATTAGCCTGATGTCAGAGATAATTTCGAAGAAAACCGAGTTTATAATCAGGGACGTGCGTGACATCGGCCTGGATTACGCCCAGACCCTTGCACATTGGCGTGAAGCGTTTCTCGAGAAACAGCACGAGTTGCATGCGTTGGGTTACGAGGAGGAATTTAAGAACCTCTGGCTATACTATTTGGGCTATTGTGAAGGTGGCTTTCTGGAGCGCCGCATAAGCGCACAGCAACTGCTGGCAAGTAAGGCGCCACATCTATAGCGCTCCAATCTAGTGAAGCATGAGAATGAATTACAAAGTGCTTAGAAGATTTCTGATCGCTAAACCGTTGTCTATGGTATTGACAAGTTAACACCCTAAATTAGCAGAAGCCCCCATAAACCCAATTCTATATCGCTACTGCCTCTTCCCAAGTCGCAAAGGTACGCAGCCAAAGGTATCGATGGTTTTTTGCTGATACCGAATGCCGAGAGCCTGGTCGAACAAGTTGTATACAGCAGCATGTGCACCCAAAAAGCGTTGAGCTTGATGACTTGACCTGAACTTCCGCATACCCCGCTCCCTCACTCTGGTGGGTTCGTGAGACAGTTCAGCTCTATTGTTCGCGTACTGCGATGTGTCATGAATCGTTTCTGGAATCAGCTCCCTGTGAGCTACGTTATAGCTTCGCAACTTGTCCGTGACATTCTTACGTGGTTCGCCTTCATTTTTACGCAATAACAGCTTAAAGAAGCGCTTTGCAGCCTTTCCATCTCGTCGTTCTTGTAGAAACACATCGACCACTTCACCGTCTTGGTCTACTGCTCGCCACAGATAACGTTGTTTACCTTGAATCTTTACAAATACTCCATCAATAAAGAAAGTATCGCCATAGCCTTGGTGTTTTCTTCTTAATCGACTGGCATAGCGAGGCCCAAATTTGTTACACCATAGACGAATAGCTTCGTAGCTCACCTCAATGCCACGTTGAGACATCAAATCTTCGATATCTCGATGACTAAGGCTGAATCGGTGGGAGAGCCAGACTGCATACTGGATGATTTCAGGCGGGAATAGGTGCCGCTTGTACATCACTGCCGTAGATTTCATGCTCGGATTCTTACAGATCGGGAGTTAAATTGTCAGTATCCACATTTGTGATTGAGTCCTGCGTCAATTTCTGACAAATTGGGAGTTAGCTTATTAGAGCCTAAATAGAGAGTTTCAAGATGAATGTTCGCAATATTGTTATTTTTCTCTGTGCATGCCTAATCACTAGCTGGGCTCTAGCTCAGTCTGAAGACAGCTATCAGGTGCCAAGAACGGAATATGGACAGCCTGATTTTCAAGGGGTATGGAGTACCAGGTTTAGTACCATGCTGGAGCGCCCCGAGGGTCTTCCTCTAGTAATGTCACCGGAACAAGCCAACGGATTTGCACGGGCGGTTGTAGAAGGTCTGGGAGATAATAACGATCCGGATATCGATAAGTTTGGTGCACCGGCTCTGACCCTGGTAGATGGTGAATATCGCACCTCTATGATTGTCTCTCCAGAGAATGGCAGGCTTCCCTTTAATGACCTTGGTATACAGAAGTCTTCCCACTCATACTTCGAAGGCGTTGGATATGATGGCCCTGAGCAGA
>Ga0307985_10001458_pt1 | contig 13330 bp, 13 predicted proteins | sample EllFjometageno80_FD_203155 | JGI IMG/M metagenome (GOLD analysis project Ga0307985, IMG submission 203155) | Marine microbial communities from Ellis Fjord, Antarctic Ocean - #80 | ecosystem: Environmental > Aquatic > Marine > Unclassified | place: Southern Ocean | collected 2014-10-09 | reverse complement strand
AGCACCACCAACAGAGACAAGTATTGCCTGTCGAGTTGCACACCAACCCAGAGTAGGCTTGGTGGAACAGGTAGTACAAGAGCATACCTCGAATGATACTCGACCTGGCATACCGGGAACACCGATATCAGACCAAGGACGGAGAGATACAGCCCTTGACGCAGCATTACGTACTACGTTAGAGGCTGTAGATGGAACAACGAAAGAGAAAGAAGCCATGATAGATACCTCACAAAAGAGACGCCGAACCCCGACGCAGGGAGAGAACCGAAGCGGAACCCACGAGGACGCCCAGCCGGGAGGAAGCCAGACGCCCACGAAGAAGCCGCAGGAAAGAGGGGGGTGCCCCACCCAAAAGTATGGTTATACCCTAATACCCACAACAAACAGACAGACGAACAAGCCTAACCCACGGGTAACCTACATCCAATTCTATGAAATTTAAATCCAACCCTCACGGGTAACCTGAGTCCAATTCTATGAAATTTAGATTCAACCCCGGCAACCCCAGCTCCCCCCAGTACAACCCCCATAAACCCCCTCCCTATGAAATCTCAAAAAAATTATTTTATTTTCATAGAAAAATTACTTATTTTTATATAGGTTTTATACCCCTCCAGTATAGTCCATTATTAAAAGGATTTTTTGGGTGAGCTGAGTGAGCGTGATACTACGCACACATACTACGCACACTAAACCGGTATATTTAAGTATACCTTATAAGGGTAACTTTACAAAATGAATAAACCAACAGAACAATGGCATTTATCTAAGAGTGTCCCAGTAACTCTAATCATGGGTCTTCTCATCCAAGCGGTAGCCATTGTCTGGACGGTATCCACAATGTCAGCAGGTATTGAAGAGAATAAAGGTGATATTCTCCGTAACGAGACCCGTATTACCACCATCGAGGGGACGGTCCACGCGCAAGCTATTTCGTTGGCCAGGATAGATGAAAATATCAAGGCAATCAGACAAGCAGTGGAACTGATGGCAAATAACCCTTAGCTGATACATACAAGGTACACATGTACCCAGGAATACCATCCGCGAACTAGTCGTTCGTCAGTAACGGAAGATTCGCTACCTTAGTAACCTTAGAGGTTAGCCGTTATATCGGGTGGGCGTCAGACTCGGGGTATCAGGTACAAACTGTGCCCCGAGCATTACATGATAGAGGTAAGCCCAGTGACACTAAGGGCCTCTCGTCTTAGGAAACCAAGTATGGAAAATAAGCAGAATGAAGGTAGAGCACAGTTGGAAGCTCTACGAGAGTTAAAAAGAAGAAAGAACCTGGAAAGCTACTCTGATGACTTTGAGAAGTTTTCCCGGGATCAGATCAGAATTATTACCAAAGATGCTATAAAAGGGTTTGTTCCCTTCAAGTTTAATGAAGCCCAGAGTATTATTAATGACGCCTTAGAGCAACAAAGAAAAGAAACAGGTAAGGTTAGGGCAATTATTCTGAAGGCCAGGCAGCAGGGTATCTCTACTTTTTGTGCAGGCAGGGTGTTCTGGAAGACTTACTTTCAGCAACATACAAGATCTGTTGTGATGGCACATGATAGTGCTACCTCAGATTCTCTTTTCACGATGAGTAAAAATCTGATTAAGAATATGGAGAAAGAGTTACAACCTAAGTTAGAAAAGACTAACGCAAAAGAAATTATAATTCATACACCAGCTTACTCCGATTCAGATGCAGTGGGGTCCTACAGACTTTATACCGCAGGATCACCGGAAGCAGGCAGGGGAACTACCCCAACTATTCTGCATGCATCAGAAGTTGCTTTCTGGCAGCATGATGAGAAGATCTTGGCGGGACTCTTTCAGGGTATCTCTCAGGCTGATGGTACAGAAGTAATCATTGAGTCCACAGCTAATGGTGCCTCCGGAGAGTTTTACCGGTTATACCAGGCGGCAGCTGCAGGGGAATCTGATTACATTGCAATTTTTATCCCCTGGTTTAAATCAGAGGAATACTGTAGAGCAGTGCCTGATGGGTTTGAACTTACCTTTGAAGAGAAAGACTACAAAGAAAAGTATGAACTATCAGATGAACAGCTTTACTGGCGTAGGTTAAAGATTGTTGAGGGTGGTGTAGACAAGTTTAGACAAGAGTACCCGGCTAATGCTGAGGAAGCTTTCCTGGTTTCAGGGTCTTCTGTGTTCAACCCGGAGAAAATAAATTCTTTCTTACCAGTACAACCTATCGCACTCCGCGGGTATAACACGGAGCTGGGTTCCTTTGATGACACACCTCGGGGTAACCTTGAAATCTGGATACCCCCTGATTGGGATGACAACTATATTATCGGAGCAGATGTTGCTCTGGGAGTGAAACAGGATTACAGTACAGCTGTTGTTCTGAACACTAAAGGACATATTTGTGCTCTGTACCGGGACAACACTGTGGACCCTACTTTATATGGGGAGCACTTGTTTTACCTAGGTCGTTACTATAACAATGCTTTGTTGGCGGTAGAGTCCAACAGTATGGGTGTTGCTACCCTGCAGAGACTCAAGCAGATGAAGTACTTTAACATGTACTATGAAACGAAGGCTGCTAAACTGAGTTCTGAGGAAGGGCAAACACCTGGCTTCAGAATGACTCATGGTAGTAAGCCCAGAGTTATCGGTCAGTTGAAACATGCGGTGGAAGAAGAGGATATTTGGATCCCCTCCAAAGTTATTTTGTCTGAGATGAAAACCTACATATCAACTTCCTCCGGTAAGACAGAAGCGATTGCAGGCAGACATGATGACACTGTTATGGCCTTAGCCATCGCATGGGAAGCCTATCGTACTAATATTGATAAGCTATCCAACAATATGGTTGATTGGCGGCAGAAAAACTTTGTTAACACTAACAATGAGGAGTGGATTTAATGGCTAAGACAAGCAAGCAGATAGAAGATATCAGGAAGAGAATGATGAAAGATCCAAGACAGGCCAACTTCGCTCAACACATGATTAACCCGGATACCCCTGAAGGTCAAGAGAAAATTAAAAACTTTCAGGCAGCGGGGGTCAAGGCTGCGATGGCTGCGCGAGTAGTACGCAAGGAGAGAGATCTCAGGATTGCCGCCCGGGCAGCTGAAATGGCAGAGACCCTGGAGGCAATTAAGGCTATTGCACAAGACCCTTTGGATATTATGAAGTTGCTTATGCATGAGGCAATGGAAGAAGGTGACAGAGAAGAAGCCTTCAAGATTGCGAAAGAACTTGGTGAGTATAGAGCACCTAAGAAAACAAGGGTAGAGTCCGTTACCACGGAAAGAACTACCGCGGACTTGAGTGTGGCGGAGTTAGAAGAACTAGCTCAACTCAAGAAAGATTTGGGAGGATAAGTATGTCAGTATATAAAACGGCAAAAGGTGTTAAGCAGAAGAGCGGTAAAGTATGGGATCCTACGTTGAAATCGAAGAACTCAGTTACCACATCAAGAGCAGCCAAGACTAAACTTAAAGAACCAGAACTTGTTAGTGCCCACCGCGAAGAATGGCGGAAGAAAGGTAAAGACGGACTACATAGTTAGACTACTTGTTGTGTTGAGACAGACCAACAAGAATTAGACCCATACGGGTGTTAGATAGATAGGAGGCCTATATGGGCGATCAATTGACAGGGTACCGCGAGAAGGTAACTGACGAACAACTAATAAACCTGGTTTCCACAGGGGTAGCTAACTCTGTTGGGGACTTTCTGAATTCCTCTGATTTAGCGAATGATAGAGTACAGTCTACCTATGAGTATGCGGGACTCCCAGAGGGACATCTTAGTCCTAATGGTGTTTCCAAAATTGTATCCTCAGATACCACAGAAACAGTGGAAGCGTACCTTGCTATCATTTCAGAGTTGATGTTCAACAATAACAGGCTGGCAAAGTTTAAGGCCTGGTCTGCAGCACCCTCCGCTATCGCAGCCGCCAATGATGCTTCTGATATGGTGAACTACACCATCTTTAAGAAGAACAATGGTTGGGAACTACTGAATACCTGGGTTAAATCTGCTTTGCTGTGGAAGAACTCTATTATCCGCTGGGATTTCGTGGAAGACTCCTCCATCAGTTTTGATGAGTATGACTCTCTTACTGAAGAGGCCCTGGATCTCAAGCTGGCAGACAAAGAAGTGGAGGTAGTAGGGGAACTAAATTTCAACCCCGAGACCAACACCTACGAGAATGTAAGGCTTAAAAGAACTTCCGATCTATCTCGTGTTAAGCTGGACAACGTACCGCCAGAAAACTTCCTGATCTCTCGGGATGCAAGCAGTATTGAGACAGCCGCCTTCATTGGTGTACAGATAGAGATGTCCCGTTCGGATATCCGTAAAATGTATCCTGATATCGCAGACAGCACGGATGACTGGTCACAGCTACCAAGTACATCAGAAGATCACTCGGTTTACTCCCAGGATCTGGCAGTACGTAAAAGAGTGACAGGCCAGACTTCCTGGCAGGGTATGACCGTCCACGATGACTCTCTGGAAGCTAACCGTAACGTGGCAGTAACAGAGTGCTGGATGGAAGTAGACCGGGATGGCGATGGTATTGCCGAGCTGAAACACTTTATTGTGGCAGGAGATATTATCCTGCATGAAGAAGATTGTAGCTACGTACCTCTTGCTTCCCTGAGTCCCTTTGAAATTCCTTATGAGTTCTTTGGTCTTTCTGTGGCGGACATGACACGTTCCACCACGTTGACCTCCACTGCCATTCTACGTGGCTTTGTAGAGAACACATATCTTACTAACTATTCCCCCAAGTTGGCAGACCCTAATGTAGTGGACTTTTCTGCCCTCCAGAACCTACGACCCAAACAGATTATCCCGACAAATGGTAATCCTCAGGGTGCAGTGGCTGATCTACCCCCAAGTCCAATTAGTGCAGGAACAGTTCCTTTGCTACAACACTTGCAGGTACATAAAGAACAGGCCACAGGTATGTCTAAGGCTGCACAAGGCCTTAATGACGAACTATACGTTTCAGGTAACAGTGAAATGAAACTGAGCCAGGTAATGAATGCCAGCCAGAAACGTATACAACATATCGCACGTAAGTTCGCTGAAGGTGGATTCAAGCGCCTCTGTGATGGTGTATTCAAAACTATCCGCGACAACATGGATGATATCACTATCCTGTCAGATCGGCGAGGAGAAATCCTTAACGTGGACTTGAAGAACCTACCGGAATGTATTGAACTTGAAGTAGATGTAAACTTGGGTGAGAACTCTAACGCCAACAAGCGTGATAAACTAATGTTGGTGGCATCTCAGCTGATACCTATGCTTAAGGAAGCAGGGGCGGGCAGTTTGGTTAAACCAGATGCAGTCGCTAACATCGCTTTTGAACTTCTGAACAGCCTTGATCTGAAACCAGAGAACTATCTTCGTGATCACACTACAGAAGAGTTCTTGAAGGAAGCAGAAGAGATGCAGAAAGCTGCCAAAGAAGCAGAAGATAAAGTTAAAGAAATGAACAATCGTGTTGAGGAGTCCAAAGCTAAACAAGCTGAGGCCAACTCAGTCTACACCAAAGTACAGGCAGATAACTCACTTCAAGATAACATCCGTCAGACAGCTATTTCCCTTGATCGTCACGGACAAGAATGGGCTAAGCTCAAGATTGATGCTATCAAAGCAGAGGTTCCCCCAGAGCATATCCCGGCTCCAGGAGACATGGATGAAATAATGACCAAGGCCGCTGAGATAGTTAAGTCTATTGAAGCAGCACCCTCGGGAAAAGAAGAAGAATCACTGGATGCTATGGTGAAGAAAATGGGAATTGATCCTGCGCAGGCAGTTCAATTACTACAACAAGCTATCGGAGGAGGTGGGCAGTAGCCCCCTCTTCTACCACACCTCTACCCGCAAGGATGACGTGTTTATAAGGTAAATTATGGAAAAATACAGAGAATCAGGTGAGAAGAGGATGACCAAGAAGGTACATCCTGATCGCTTATCACAAATCGCACTACAGGAAGCAGAGTTTGCTGCACACACTCGCAACAGCTTCTTTGACTCAGCCTACGGAGATATCCTCGTGGATTTCTTTTTAGAGTGGTTGAAAACAGAACCCCATGAAAGTAAAAGTCGAGAACACCTATATGCTTGCTCAATGGCGCTTGGTAGCGTTAAAGAGAAGCTAATTAGTATCGAGACTAAGGGACGTAACATCCCTATCATAGAATCACTGGGGGAGGAACATAACAAATGATTAGAAGCAGCAAAGAATCAATAGAGATAGTAGTCACCAACATCGAAAATTCGATTGACTACTATATCACCCAACACACAGCAGATCTCAATGGGGCAAGTCGTATCAGAAACGACGCCAGCATTGTACGGGGCCTGGTCGAGTATCGATCTACCTTGCTTGGTCTGCTTGACGAGGAAACTCCACGGAAGAAAAGAGGTAATCCCAACTTTGGGAAAGATAACCCCTATTTCACCAAGAAGGAGGACACTGAATAATGGCTGAAGATAATAATTCTACCCAAACGGATGACGTATTGGACAGCAGCAGTACTGAAGATCAGATGCTCGCAGACATTCTTAATAGGTCGGAAATACTCCAGGAAGCTGGCGTAGTTCCCACACCTACAGAATCTCAACCCGAGCCTGAGCTACTGGACTCAGAGGAAACAGGAACAGATGAAGACCTTGAAGACCCTGTAGAATCTGCCGAATATGAAGATGATGTTGAACCAGAAGATGGCGAAGAGAAGGCCAGTGATAAAGAAGATGGAGATGCTGAGGCTACCGAAATCGAAAATTATTTACTGGAAGACTTGGAAGACGTTATGGTGACCCATAAAATTGATGGAGAAGAGGTAACTCTGCCCCTATCAGAATGGATTGCTGGTTCCGCTACCAAACAACATCTTAGCAAACAAGGTCGTGAAGTTGGGGAAGCTCGGAAATCTTTGGAAGAAGAGCGCACCCAAAAGCTGGGAGAAATAGAAACCCTGGCAAGCATTGTGGCAAATGAAGTTTATACTGAAGAAACTAACCACCAGAAAAAGTATCATGAAGTTTCTCAGAAGCTGGCAACAGCCCAAAGAGAAGGTGATACCTACGAAATTGGTGAACTACTGCAAGAGCAAACCAAGTCTCAATCTGAGTACTGGGCTGCTCGAAATAAGAGAGAAACACTCTATGCACAAGTAAATCAACAGAAACAACAATTGCAACAACAACAGTTTACCGAATCAGTTAAACAGTTTAATGACACTATTACAGACATCATTCCTGATTGGAGTGGTGAGATTCAACAATCGGTGCGAGAATTCGCACTGGAGGAAGGTCTTCCGGAGGCCTTAATTGATGTAGTGTCTGACCCTGCTTTGGTAAAGTTTGTGGATGAATTCCGCAGACTCAAGAAAGGAATTGAAAGCGGTGCTAAAAAGCGCGCCAAGATTCCCGCCAAGAAATTGCTTGCCAAGAAACCTGCTTCTCCTAATAAACGTAAACAAGATAGGGACTCAACAATAAAAGCTCGAGCATTCAAACAGGATGCATCTAACGAAGATCAAATCGAGTTTTTGAAGAAGTTTGGCCCTACACGATAGGCCAGTATTCGGCTCATACATATAGGTAAAAAATAAAATGGCAACAGGACGTTACGGCACCTCGGGTGTATCAACGCAGGCGGCTTCCGCAGTAGGCAACCGCTTCCCATCAGGCGCATCCAGCGCCGCAGTCTCCGAAAAAGAAGACTTGGCTAACTTCATCTCGATGATTACTCGTGATGAAACTCCATTCATGTCTTCAATCGGCAAAACAAAAGCTACTGGTGTATACCACGAGTGGCAGACAGACGAACTAAAAGCTCCAGGCAACTCTCGTGTTGCACAGGGTGCTGACTTCAGTGCAGTTACTCCAGATGGTCGTACGACTACTGGTGGTGATCATGGCGCTGGTGGTGGTGTAGTACTTGCAGACGCAGACCGTAATCGGGCTCGCCTGGGTAACTATACACAAATCAACGCTAAAACAGTTGCAGTATCCGGCACTAAACGTGCAGTGGATCAGGCAGGTGTTGCTGACGAGTACGCTTATCAGTTGAAAAAGCGCGGCACAGAAATGCGCCGGGATGTTGAAGCTGATTTGATCCATTCGTTGAATGTATCTACTCCAGGTTCCGCTTCCGCCGCAGGTTCGTTTGCTGGTGTACTTTCGTTTGCAACAAATGTTGTTAACGTTGCTTCCACAGACGCTGTCAACACAGCTGCCCGTATTTCTAACGCAGGTGTTACTGCTGCAGAAGCAGGTATTGGTGCTAACAACTTCTCCACTGAGTCTACAGCTGCAAACGTAGGTGAACTTGAGCTATCCCAAATCGATAGCTTGATGCAGACTATCTATGAAGAAGGCGGTAAAGCTACTAAAGTAATGCTTTCACCGAAGAACCGTCGTGCATTCTCGGCCAAAGCAAACGCTTCCGGCTCCAATGTTCGTCGTAACATCGATGATTCAGGTAAACTCCGTGCCGCAGTAGACATCTATATGTCCGACTTCGGTGACGTTATGGTTGAACCTAACTACATCATGGGCCTTGCAGCAACCGCTACAGGTCACGGTGGTACTTCTGCTGACGCAGTTTCTATCCAAGATGCTTTCGCATTGGTTTACGATCCAATGTGGTTCAAACTTGCTACTCTTCGTCCTATGCAGGAAGTTGACGTAGGTCAGAACGGTGACTCCACAGTAGGCATGTTCGTTGAAGAGTGTACTCTTGAATGTTCTAACCCTAACGCTTGGGGTGTAATCGCTAACATCGGCGCTTAAACTTACTATAAGAGGGCATCTTCGGGTGTCCTCTTTTTTACTGATAGGAGAGTAGTAAATGCTAATTAAAATTACAGCGAACGCTAATGCGTTAGTTATCGGGGCAGAGACCTTGATCGGAGCAGCCCAGGAATCGATTGTTGGCCTGAGTGCTGAAAACCGCGTGGAAGTTAATCCTAGTACAGGCAAGGTGACTAAAGTTTACCTATCCCGGGCAGGAGCTACACACGACGTGGTGGCCATCGGTGCTACTGCAACCACCGTGTACAGAATCCAGGTAGGTAACCTTACTAACGAAGGTAAATTCCACACAGTATTGGATTCCCTCTAAGAAGATAGAAAAGGACACAGCATGGCAAGATGGCAACACACCTCAAAAACAGGAGACCTCACAGGTCAACTGATTACTGATACGAATGGTGAGAATATCTGGAAAGTCGAAGGCGACATTTCAGGTACCATCGAGGACGTTAAAAGAGACAGAGAAGCGGGACGTAATAAGAATTCACACTATCAGAAGATGTGTTCTATTCCGAATGTAATTGTGTTAGAGCTTAACACTAAGTATAACCTGGATATACTAGATCCAGAATTTATGCATGATCCTGCACAGAAAAAGAGATTGGTTTATTTGTTGAAAACAGAATATCCAGACTTACTAGTAATGACATAGGGGTTTATTATGGCTACATACGTAGAATTTGTAGGATCTGGTGATTTCACTGGTGATGACGCAGGAATGATTAGGGACTGGGCTAACCGCGAGGTTTCCGTTCTCCCTAACTCGGTGGTGACCCGGTGTTTCGATTATGCAGGCGATAAAGCTTACAGAACACTACGTGTACCGCCACTAGAGATCACTCGAGTTTATGATGTGAATGGAACTCAGGAAGAGATGGATGCAGAGGGAGTAGTGGGTGTCACCCCTGATATTACCCCCAGTGCCTTTCTGGGTGGGGGTGAAGTACTATCTATGCGGGTTCCCTCTGATTTGACTGAGATTATCTTCATACGAAGGGCGGATACTGTTACAAAGAACTCAGGTATTGTGTACAATGAAAAGGTAGACGTAAGAACCTTCAATGACGGTTTTGGCCGTACAAAGGATTTTAATTTTTACACCAGAATCGGTAATGATATAAAGCTTCACGGAAACTTTACTCGTGGAGATGCGGTGGAACTACACTACTACCGGAGATTGCATGCACTTGATGCCACCTACTCTGCGACCTACACTAATTGGAAGTCAGGGTTAGGTACACTGGATATTGGTGGGGTGGCTACAACTTACTCCTCTGCCGCAGATCAGACAGAAGCTTCCTTTGATACCAGACTTGCTTTGGATGCGGACTACTGGGTAGGTAGCGAGGCGGCACACTGGCTTAGAGACGAGAACGAAAGAATAATTTTATTCGGGGCATTGCTTGAAGTATTTATTTACTTGAACGATAACGAGGAGATACAGAAGTATCAACTGTTATTCCAACAAGAGCTGGACGAGATAAACAAAGAAGAAATGCTTCGTAAGACAAAAGGTGGCAACCTGGCCATGTCCTTTGCTCACGATAACTTACTCTAGGAGGAAGATATGGGATTTAGAGACCAGGAAAATGAAGTCGCACCACTCGACGAGGGCGGTAGCTTTGATGTTGACACCAGCATAAGCTCTGTAACTTCTACAAGTGAGGCTGCGGCAAATGCACTGGCTTCCGCTAACTCCGCTGCTGCTGCCCTAGTAAGTGAAGGGCTAGCTGATGCAGACGCAATAGCTACTGCCGCTGATCGGATCGCGGTAGCCGCTGACCTCGTGCTAACTGATGCAGATCAACAGGCGACTACCGCTGATCTTGTACTTACAAACGCTGACGTAGTTCTTACTCATGCTGATGTTGTGCTTGCAGAAGCCGATAAGGTGCAAACTGGTCTTGACCGCACTGCCGTCGCTGCCGATCTGGTTGCAACAAACCAAGATACTATAGATACAGCAGCTGATGTAGTGCTTACTGCCGCGGATGTTATACTTGCTGAGGCGGATAAAGTCCAGACAGGCCTTGACAGAACTGCGGTTGCAGCCGATCTCGTACAGACTAACCTAGATCAAATTGCTACAGCAGCGGATAAGGTCGCCACTAACGCAGATGTTATTCTTGCTGAAGCAGACAAAGTACAAACAGGGCTTGATCGCACTGCAGTTGCTGCTGACTTGGTTCAGACTAACCTCGATCAGATTGCTACTTCCGCCGACACAGTTCTTACAGCTGCCGACTTGGTTCAAACTAACCAAGACACGCTAGATACAGCCGCTGACTTGGTTGCCACTAACCAGGATACCATTGACACTGCCGCGCACTCCGCACTAACCGCTGCCGATGTTATCACCGCCGAGGCGTCCAACGTCGCTGCGGGTATAGCTAAGGTTGCTGCGGAAAGCGCACGGACCGCTGTGGAAACAATATTTGATACATACGATGATAGGTTCCTTGGCGCTAAGACAACAGACCCAACCCTGGATAATGACGGCGATGCACTCTTGGCGGGCGCTGTTTACTACAATACAGCTTCCTCAGAGGTTAAGTTCTACAACGGTACAACCTGGGATGCACCAGATACTACTTCCGCTGCCTCCGCTACAGCTGCCGCGGCAAGTGCCGCCGCTGCTTTAGTAAGTGAAGGTCTAGCCGATGCGGACGCAATCGCTACAGCTGCTGATCTAGTTCAAACTAATCAAGATACTCTCGACACTGCTGCGGATGTTATACTTGCTGAAGCCGATAAAGTGCAGACCGGTCTTGACAGAACCGCTGTTGCGGCAGACCTAGTGCAGACTAACCTAGACCAAATCGCCACTGCGGCGGATAAGGTTGCCACCAACGCCGACGTTGCTTTAACACACGCAGACGTGATCCTTGCTGAAGCAGACAAAGTTCAGACTAACCTGGACCGTATTGCGGTGGCCGCGGACTTGGTGGCGACTAATCAAGATACACTGGATACCGCTGCTGACTTAGTGGCGACTAATCAAGACACCACCGCCACCGCTGCCGACAGAGTTCAAACTGGACTTGATCGTACAGCGTCCAGCGATAGCCAAGTAGCAGCTGCAACCAGTGCAGCCTCCGCTGCATCAGTATATGATACATTTGATGATCGCTACCTCGGCTCTAAAGCTGCAGAACCAACTCTTGATAACGATAGCAACGCTCTTGTAGTGGGTGCTTTGTATTTCAGCAGTACTTCAAATGCTATGCAGATTTGGGATGGCACTGAGTGGATCACCGCTTCCTCTGCTGCTGGTGTTTCTATTAATAACTTCTACTTCACAGCAACCCAAGGCCAGACTAGTTTTACTGGTACAGACGATAATTCTAATACCCTATCTTACGTTCAAGAAAACCTTATAGTCATGTTCAACGGAGTTATCCTTGAGGATGGTACAGACTATACAGCCACCAACGGTACAAGTGTTGTTATGACCCTTGCTGCTGATCTGGATGACGAGGTTAATATTTTAGCCTTTAAAACCTTTACCACAGCTGACATGGTTTCTGCTTCCAATGGTGGTATTTTCTATGCTAATGTTGACTTCCAAGCTGGAATTGACGTTACAGGCAATGTGACAGTCACAGGCACAGTAGATGGTCGGGATGTTGGCGCGGATGGTACTCAGCTGGATAGCTTGGTAACTAACGTTTCTACAAACTTGTCCACTGTTGTTGCAACGAATACTGTAACTGTTGTAAGTTCTGACGGTACTAACGCTACTCTCCCCGCTGCTACTACCACAGTTGCAGGTATGCAGACAGGTGCTGATAAGGCTAAGCTAGATGGTATCGCTACAGGAGCCACTAACTATGTTCACTCTACAACAGCGGGTAACAAGCACATCCCTACTGGTGGTACTGTAGGGCAGACGTTGGAAAACACTGCTTCTGGTACTGCTACATGGGCAGACGCCTCTGTTGGACTACCTTATGGAATGATTATTCCTATCGCAAGTAATCTGGCAGGGAGCCATTCAATACCTGCTTCTGGTGTTGTTGATGCAAGCGGCTGGATGTATTGTAATGGTGCGACTATTCCAGCAGGTAAAGTGGTAAGTGGGGCACTACCGAATCTAACAAATGGCAGTTTCCTCCGTGGCTCTACTTCAGCAGGTGCAACGGGTGGTTCTGACAGCTTCTCCCTAACCACAGCCAATATGCCTTCACACACTCACTCAATGGCAAGCCACACCCACTCAGGAGCCGAACACACTCACTCAATGGCGCACACGCATACTGCCGACCACGATCACACAGCTAGTTCAAATAGCGCAGGTAATCATTACCATAGAAACTATGTACATACAGGTGCAGGTGGTTCACGAATAAGTACTGCCCACAGTACGAGTAGCGGTTCCCTTGGGTCACAAATTGGCGGGTATGCTGGAACACACTCTCACACAATTACGGTTGCAGCTAAAAACTTCTCAACAGGTGGTTCTAGTGCTGGAAGTACAGGTTCAGGTGGTTCAGGTACAACAGGTTCAGGCGGGGCTACC
>Ga0307985_10001456_pt1 | contig 13351 bp, 14 predicted proteins | sample EllFjometageno80_FD_203155 | JGI IMG/M metagenome (GOLD analysis project Ga0307985, IMG submission 203155) | Marine microbial communities from Ellis Fjord, Antarctic Ocean - #80 | ecosystem: Environmental > Aquatic > Marine > Unclassified | place: Southern Ocean | collected 2014-10-09 | reverse complement strand
GATTGCCGAGCTGTTCGGTCTTGACGGGGCGGCGCGCGCGATTGTGATCATTCAGAGTGCCATGCCGGTGGCGGTTTCGAGCTATCTTTTCGCTGAGAAATTCAATCGCCGGCCCGAAGAAGTTGCCGGGATGGTGGTGGTATCAACGGCAATTTCTTTCGTGACCCTGCCGTTTCTGTTATTGCTTGTCCTTTAATATATCGTTTTCCGCGCGGGACTAATTTGCTTGCCTGCACGTATTTTCGACCCCAAATGCAGGTTGTTGATGGACAATTCACAATTCTCACTTTCGCCGACCGCGATACGGCTTCTGGTCGTGCTTGTCGTGGTCCAGGCTATCCGTGCGGTCCTGCCACCGGAATTCGATGCCTATCTGATCGTTTTTCTCGGCTTCGATCTGTTTCGTGGCGGGGAATTGAACCTTGTCTGGATTTATGGCGCCGTGACGTCGGTCTTCGTCCATGGCGGCTGGATGCACCTGTTGTCGAATGCGACATGGATTCTTGTGCTGTCGCCGCAGATTTATCCGCATTTGCGGGGTAAGCGTTTCGTTGCGTTTTTCGTTGCGACCGGCGCGGCCGGCGCGTTGACCCATGCCCTTCTTAACTGGGGGCAGAGCCAGATCCTAGTCGGGGCATCCGGTGCGGTGTTCGGGCTGTTGGGTGCCGGTGCTTATGTGATGATGCGCGGCCGGGACGGGTATTCGAAACCGACCGCGAAAGATTTCGCTCAGTACATTCTGGTGATGATGATCGTGAATATCGGCTATGCCGCCCTCAGCGAAGGCAATGTCAGCTGGGAAGCGCATGCCGGTGGCTTCTTTGCGGGATTAGCGCTTTTTCCGTTTATGCGCCGCCGGCCGCCCCAACCCGGGCTCACGGTCGTCCACTAGCGGGCAGCGCCGCCCGGCAGGAAAACGCATCACGGTGAGGGGTGAGACGCGCTTCGTATTGGTCGAAGGCATCGCTGTCATACTCATTTGTCATATGCCGTTAACAGGCAAACGTCTGTTTTTATCCCGACAATGCAAAAGAAAAAGGGCGATCCCACCGGACCGCCCCTCCCCTGCACATATGTATTGTGTCTTAGTGCATCGCCGAGCCGCCATCGACGACCAGAGTTTGGCCGGTGATAAAATCGGAATCCTGCGACGAAAAGAAGACGAGCGCGCCGATCAGATCTTCCGGCATCTGTTCACGCTTGATCGCGCGCGACGCAGTATTGCCGTCCTTCACCGCGGTCCACTGATCGTCCTCGATCACTTTCTCGCTCATGGTCAGGCCGGGCGCGATACAGTTCACGGTGATACCGTGGTCGCCGACTTCGCGGGCAAGCGCGCGCGTAAAGGCAACCTGCGCGCCCTTGGAGCTCACATAGTGCAGCAGCATCGGTGTGCCCTTGAACACGGTACCCGACGCGATATTGATGATCTTGCCATATCCGTTCTTTTTCATTTCCGGCACGGCAGCCTTGCTGCAGCTGAACACACCGCGCGTATTGATCTGCATGACGCGGTCCCATTCGGCTTCATCGATATCCAGGAACGAGCCTTGCTTCAGATCGGCGAACAGGGCTGCATTATTGACCAGAATGTCGAGCCGTCCATAGGTCTCGACCGTCTCGGCGACCATTGCTTTGATGTTATCCGGATCCGTCACATCGCAGTGAATACCGATGGCGTCGCCACCTGCCTGCTTGATGATGTTAACGGTTGTCTCCGTGTCGACGATATCGGTGACGGCGACCTTCGCGCCCTCTGCGGCAAGAACCTTTGAGTATTCGACGCCGATACCGCGTCCGCCACCGGTGACGATGGCCACCTTTCCATCAAGTCGTCCCATTCTTTTTCTCCCTTGGTTCGTGCGTGTTGTAACTCGATCTCCGGATCACTCAAGTCCTAAGAACTTGTTCGAAAAACCGAGATCATTCAAGAGCGCGTCCTTTGCGCCATCGAGCAACGTGCGCTCGTTCTCGATCCCGCAGGCATGTTAGACAAAACCCAGTGCCCGGTGAATGTTCTGTTCAACTAGGAGCATGGTCATGCCGTCCTCTTATATTCGTCGTAGCGCCTCCATTACCTCGTCGACGAGAATGGGCATTACCCCGGGAAGCGGCTCATCGAACAACAGTAGGTCGGGCAACGAGATTAGGGTGCTGCAGTTCCGAGAGCAAATGATCTAATCGTGTATTTTATAGTGATTTTCCTCTAGGCTGTCCGATTGCGTTTCCTGCTTTCCGGCGCCGCGTTGAACACACAGAATAGAGTTCTTCGAACGGCGATTCCGTCGAAGACAACTAACTAAAACTAGTTCTGTCGGATTTCAGGTGTGAAGAGGTCACTGAGTTCATAGTCCATTCTCCGGTGTTGATCCGGCGTAGGTTCCAAGGGTAGTTCAATTGTTGAACCTCTCAGCCGGCGTCCGCGGGTCCTTCCGATGGAATATTTACTATGCGCGACCGGTTTTGAGATAACAGGTAAGGAATAGAATCCGTATGAATGACACAGTTTACGATTATGTCATTGTCGGCGGCGGGTCTGCCGGCTGTGTGCTCGCTGGGCGTTTGAGTGCGCGTTCATCGAACCGCGTATTATTGGTCGAGGCAGGTGACGACTACGCGCCGGACAATCTGCCCGAACAGCTCCAGGATGGGTTCGCCGGGGTCGCTTATAACGATCTGCATTTCATATGGAATAAACTGCGCGTCACGGTCCCGCCCCGTTCCGGGAATAAGCTGGATACCCGCCCAGATAAACTGTATCAACAAGGCCGTGTTATGGGTGGCGGCTCATCTATTAACGGCATGATGGCAAACCGGGGTAGTCCGCTCGATTATAATGAATGGGCGGAACGAGGCGCCGCTGGCTGGAGTTGGGACGACGTCCTGCCGTTCTTCAAAAAACTCGAATCCGACCGGGATTTTGATGGACCATATCATGGTAAGGATGGCCCCATCGGTGTCCGTCGCCTCTTTCCTGATATCTGGCCCGGCTACACCAAAGCGATCATGCAGGCGGCGGATGACGCAGGCTTTTCCTATCTTGAGGACATGAACGCCGATTTTTCCGATGGTTATTTCCCGATCACAATTTCGAATATCGACGACAAGCGTGTGTCGGCCAATGTCGCCTATCTGACGATGGAGGTCCGCGCTCGGCCCAATTTCGACATTCTTGATCAGGCGGAGGTACAGCAGCTCAACTTCGATGGCCGGAGGATCACGGGTTTGCGGATTAAACGGCCCGACGGAGAACGGACGATCCGAGCAAAAGAGGTTATCGTCTCGGGTGGGGCGACCCATTCCCCCGCGATCCTCATGCGTTCCGGCGTTGGGCCGGCGGCGCAGTTGTCGTATCTCGGTATAAATATAGTCGCCGACCGGCAGGGGGTCGGCCAGAACTTGATGGAACATCCAGGCGTGTCCATGGCGTCCTATATGAAGCCGAGTGCACGCTTGCCCAGTGGTATGCGCCGCCAGATGATCGCGGCGATGCGTTTTTCATCCGGCGTCGAAGGCTGTGGCGAAAATGACATGTTTATCGTACCGACGAACAAGTCGGTCTGGCACGCGCTTGGTGACCGCATAGGCGCCGTGATGGTGTGGGTCAACAAGTCATATTCGACCGGTGAAGTGACACTGAATTCCGCTGACCCGGGTATTGAGCCGAATGTCGATTTCAACATGTGCTCCGACGAGCGCGACCTGGTGCGGTTAGTCAAGGCGACGCGCCTGCTGGCAAAGATGCATGAAAATCCGGCCGTCACCGATGCGGTGCATGACGTCTTTCCCGCCGCTTATTCCGAGCGGGTACGGAAAGTGAACGAATTCAACAATTCTAACAGGATCAAAACTTGGATAGCTGCGCAGCTCATGGATATCGGCGGGCCGGTACGACGCGGCCTTATCAATAATGTCATTCTGGAAGGACCGACGCTGTCCGACCTTCTGCAGGACGACGACACTATCGCCGGCTGGATCCGTAAGACCGTCACCGGCCATTGGCATGCATCCTGCACGTGTCGCATGGGCGCCGCGGACGACCCCGGTGCGGTGACCGATTCGTCCGCCCGGGTTTATGGCGTTGAAGGGTTGCGCGTCTGCGACACGTCGATCATGCCCTGCGTGCCACGAGCAAACACTAACATTCCGACGATTATGATGGCGGAAAAAGTGGCGGACACGATTTTGGCAGAAGGGGGCTAATCTGGCGGAGGCGGGTTAGCCTTTCCGGGTCGACGCCGCGATCATTTCTACTTCGACTAGCAGGTTGGGGGAAGCCAGACCGGCGACGATCAGCAGGGTCGATGCCGGGCGGTTCTCGCCCAGATACTCTTCGCGGATCGCGTTATAGGCTGGGATCTGCGCGGGATCGGTTAGGAAGTGGTTGATCTTCACCACGTCGCTGACGCGCAGACGATTATGTTCCAGGATTGTTAGGCAGTTGTTCCAGGCGTTGCGGGCCTGGGATTCGAAGTCGTCGGGGATATTGCCGTCCAAATCCATTCCGATCTGGCCTGCCGTAAAGGTGAGTTTGGCATCCTCCGGGATTTCAACGCCGTGGGCGTAAGGTCCGCCCGGCAGGGGCATCTTCTCGGGGTAAAAGGCACGATTTTCCATGACGGGTTCTCCGTGGTTTGAGCAGAATTCCAGTATCTTCTATAGAAAGCTCGGGCCATCGCCGCAAGCGTCGTGTGCGGATGAATTTGCAATTTGGTCCTAAAATACCCTAAAGTCGTAGCTGCGAGCTAGAAATTCAGGGCGGTCGAAACGGTCGCCGAACACAGGAGAAACCATATGTTTCTAAAAAACACCTGGTACGTCTGCGCACAGCCCGAGGAAGTCACCCGGACACCGATGGCGCGCACTATCTGCAATGAAAGCCTAGTCTTCTGGCGCAAGGAAGACGGCACGCCGATCGTGTTTGAAGATCGTTGCTGCCATCGTAGGATGCCGCTGTCGAAGGCGAACCTCGTCGGCGATCAGATGGAATGCTACTATCACGGCCTTCGTTTTGATGAAGATGGAAAATGCGTGCATGTCCCCGGTCAGACCACGGTCCCGCCGGGAGCGCAGGTACAGAAATATCCGATTGTCGAAAAATACAACTGGATGTGGATCTGGATGGGCGACCCAGCCCTTGCCGACGAAGATCTGATCGTGCCCTATCCATGGAAAACTGCGGACGACTGGGGCGACAAGGGTACCTACTTCTACGTTAAAGCCGACTACAAGCTGGTCATCGACAATCTGCTGGATCTGTCGCATCTCGGTTTTGTGCATCGCTCAACCATAGGCAATGCCGCCGTGGCTGAGGCGGCGCGTATCCGCACATTGAAGGACGATGATTCCGTCACCGTCGCGCGCTGGACCGTCGGGCAACCCCCGGCGCCGACCTACCAGAAGATGGGTGGCTGGACCGAGGACGATATCGTTGATCGCTGGCAGATTATAGAACACCGGATGCCGGGTGCTGTGCGCCTGTTCACTGGTGCCGCGCCGGGAGCCGCCGAAGGCCAGGAATTCGGGTTTACGGAGATTGATCGCGATGTGCCGAAAGGCGGTTTTGGGTTCCACAACCTGAATTTTGTTACACCCGAAACTGAAAACACGACCCATTATTGGTGGTCTAACGCCTATCAGGTAGAAGGAAAGCCTATAACGCCTGAAATGACCGAGTTGCAGTACAAGCAGATTTTTACTGCCTTCCATCAGGACTGGGAAGTCTTCAACAAGCAGCAGGAAAACTGGGACGACAGGCCTACCATTGACACAATTCAGGACGCTGGCTCAATCGCCGCGCGGGCCATGATCGACCGCAAAATTGCGGAAGAACAGGTTCAGATGGCTGTCGCTGCCGAATAAGTCCGGCCACATCGAACAAAAACGGCGGTCTCCCGAAGGGCCGCCGTTTTTTATGAGCTTATTTTCTCCGGCCCGGCGATCCACCTGTAAATTGGCACCGCCACCAGCGGCAGGATATAGATCGGGAACTGACCGACCACAAAATATACCAGCAGCTCATAGGGCGCGTTTTCACCCAGTGCCGCCATCACCAACGCCGTGTTAGTATTGCCGGTGATCAGCCCGATGGTGAGCGCCGCGCGGCGCCCGATGCGCCAGAACAGGGCGGTTGCCGCAATCTGCAGGCCGATATTGATGGCAAAAGTCGTTGCGGTGACGACGGCCGTGTAGTTAGGCTTTGCCGCCGCGAATTCCGGCAGGCCGGACATCAGCGACACGGCGACACCAACCATCCCGAATACCATGATCCCGTCCATCCGCGATGCCTGGGCTTTCAGGGAATCGGGCCCCAGCATTTTTCGGGCGGCAAAAGCGATGAGGAAACTGACGCCGACAATCCGCCCCAGCCGCCACATTAGCTCAAGTACCGTCACATCCAGCTCGATTCCGAGCAGCCAGAGTGCGAGGGGCGGCAAGGTAAACGGCACCAGCGCGTAGGATAAGACGGTAACGATCAGGGCAAGGGCCGCGTCCAACCCGAACAGGATGCACAGCGCCGAACCCGACATAATCGGTGTCGCCAGCGCATGAAACACAATTCCTGCGCCGACCGGCCCGTCGATCCCGGCGGCACTGGTAAAGCCCCACAGAACCAGCGGAGCAATTCCCATCGAAAAGACGAAGATCGTGGCGATCAGTACCGGACGACGGAGGTAATTCCGCAGGGCCACCGGTTCGATACGCATCATCGACAGTGACAGGTTCATCACGATAAATGCTTCGAGCCACGGCGCGAAAAAACTAGCTAGGGGCTGCCAGGCGATGCCAGCAAAGACGCCCGCGGCGAGCACCCATGTGGTACGTTGGGCTACCAGTTCGAGCCCGCGGAGGATCATCATGACTGCATCAATCGTCTATATATCGGCAGGGCGACAACGGGTAGGAAATACATCGGAACCTGGCCGAGGATAAAAACTACCAGCAGCTCCGGTGGTGCCCTGTCGGCGAGGGTGACCAGGATAAGCCCCAGATTGGTGTTGCCCGTGGCCAGCCCGATCGTGAGCGCTTCCTGGCGCCCCATCCAGAGAAAAAGCGACGTACCGACGATCTGCAGACCGATATTCGCCGCGAAGGAGGCGGCGAGCACCAGCAGAACATAGTCAGGCCGTGCGGCAGTGAACGCGGGCAGGCCGTCGACAATGCCGAAGCCGAAAAGCATGACAAATAGAACGCTAATCCCATCGAGCGCCTGGGCGTTCTTCGTCATCGTCTCAACGCTGCAGACCCAGCGCCTGATGACGAAGGCGAGCGCTGCCGGTACCGCAATCGTCGCAAACAGGCGCCCGAACAGTTCAAAGAAGCTGACACCCAGATCGAGGTCCAGCAACCAGAATGACAGGGCAGGCAGGGTTAAAGGCACAACTGCATAGCTCGCTGCCATCACCGCGACGGCAAGCGCGGAATCGAGCTTAAGAATGGTTGCGAAGGCGATTGCCGAACTGACCATCGGCGCGGCAGCCAGCAGAACCATCCCCTGCCGAAGTCCCTCGGGCATATCGATAGGGGTCAGCAGCAGCCACATTAGAACCGGTGCGGCGATCAGGTTGACCAGCAAGATCAGCGCCATTGTTCCCGGTCGGCGGATGTAACTGCGTAGCCGCGCGACATCCAGCCTGAGCATGGCGACGGTCAGGATCACGACGATCGCCGGCAGGATCACATCCCGGCAGGCGCCGGCCAGCGGCGGGATGAAATAGCCGATGACGAAGGCGCTGGCCATCAGCCAGGTGCCCATCGCGGCTGCCCGTTGAAGGACGCCGCGGATCATGGCGCTCCCGTATCAGTGTGGATCAATAGGGCGCTCCGTCGACATGGCGGAACGATCGCGACCCGTCAGGGGTTCTTTCCAACACCATATCGTCGTCTGGATAATGGACTTCTTCGCTTGCAGACCGGTTGCCGACCTCGATAAACCGGACGTTGGAATTGCTGTGATTTTCAAGCCTGTGCGCATCGCCCGAATTGGCCGGGAAGCAGGCGCACATACCCGGTTGCAGCACTTCTGCGCCGCGATCGGTCACCATGGTGGGTGTGCCGTCGATGATGTAGATGAACTCGTCTTCCGCCGAATGCCAGTGGCGTAATGCCGACACGGCGCCGGGTTCCATCTCGGTCAGATTTACGCCAAACTCCGTAAGGCCGTGCGAATCTCCGAGCGCCCGTCGGGATTTCCCATTCAGTACGGTGTTGTTCGGCGCCGGATAAGGGTTACGAATTTCCGCTTCAATCGCAAGCGGATCGAATGCCGGGGATTCATTATCTGTCATTGTAGTCTCCTGGGAGGAGCGGAAAATCGTTCCCGCGATGTCTCGCGATCACGCCGCATTGTTCTTGGTTGTTTTGCGAACGCTCACGATGACGTTCTTTCAAATCATGTCATAATCATCGGCAACGCGCCAATGCAGGGGAAAGTTATGACAGGTACTTCAATTCGGAAAATTGTCACGATCGTTCAGGAAACCCGGACCGAAATCGGCCAGAAAATCAATCCGCGGACCCGCCAGTGCGCGGCGGTTGCGGTGATAGCCAACCCCTATGCCGGGCGCTATTCCAAAGAACTGCCGGAGCTTGAGTCCGCCGGTGCCGAGCTTGGCGAACTGCTTGGCGCGCGCGCCATGGCGGCGCTCGGTATTGGCGCGGACGAGGTCGAGAGTTTTGGTAAGGCAGCCATCGTCGGCGAAAACGGCGAAAAGGAACATGCCGCCGCCTGCATGCACCCGACCATGGGCAAACCGCTCCGCGCCGCGGTAGGGCCTGCGCCGTCTATTATTCCGTCGGCGAAGAAAATCGGTGGGCCGGGAACGGTAATCGACTGCCCGCTGCATCATAAGGAAGACGTCTGGACGTTTTCGCATTTCGACGCGATGGAAGTGTCCCTGTCCGATGCGCCGCGCGCCAATGAGATTGTGGTCATTATCGCGATTACGGATTCGGGTCGTCCGCTGCACCGTGTCGGCGAAGGCAAAAGTGCTGCCGACGTGATGTCGGATTAATCCCGGATTTCGACAATCCGGTCGGGCGAAGAATGAATGCCATAGGTGACCAGTGGCGCTGTCCCGGTCACCCGGAAGCCGTGAGCTGTATTGGCCGGGAAGACCATCGTCATACCGGGGCCGATCTCAATCCCGTTGGCCTCACCGTCGATCCACGCCTCTCCGGTGCCTTCGAGCACGGTGACGATCTCTACATAGGGATGGGCATGGTGGGGCGTCGCGTAACCGGGGGGCGATGTCTGGATGCCGCAGCGAACCGGTGTTGAGCCTGCTTCGTCGCCGACCAGTGTCTGATAGGTGGCACCGCCGGGAAATGTTTCGGGGTCGACCGCGTCGTGATGGATGATACTGACCATGTCTAAGCCTCTATACCGCCAAAACGGACATACAGAATAGCACCGTTTTCTGACCGCACGGCATGGGAAGACCCGGGTGGGTTGCGGGTCCAGGTGCCAGCGGGATAGGTGCCGAATTCATCCGAGAATTCACCAACGATCACGAATACTTCTTCGCCGTTCGGGTGATTGTGACGTGGGCTTTCCGTGCCCGAGTCGAGTTTGAGCAGCATCGTCCAGTTGCGATAACCGCCCTGCCGGTATAGTGGAATCTGCCAGATACCGTTTTCCGTTCGGGCCTGCCAGTCGAGCATGTTGGTATTCATCTCCACCTGCGCGCGGCCTTCGCCGTCGTACTGGCGCAGTTTGACGAACAATGTGCAGCCATCTTTTGAGAACGTCGCGTGCGACGTACCGTCCGGGTTCAGCAGATAGGTGCCTGGCGGATAATCGCCGCGCTCATCCGAAAACACACCCTCAAGAACGAAAATTTCTTCCCCGCCCGAATGATGATGGGTTGAGAATTCACTGCCGGCATCGTACCGCACGATAGATGTGACGATGCCCGCCTCGGCCGGCCCATCCCGGTAAAATCGTTTGCGCCAGACACCGAGTGACGGGCTCGGCTGCCACTCCATGTTGGCGGCGTGCATGATTGCGCGCTTTGTCAGGTCGGCATTCAGGTTTTCGTTCATGATCATTCTGGTGGTGGAATCGCGCGCCTATTTAGCGGCCGACGGTTTCAGCACTTTCACGGACTTGGTGATCAGGTAGACCACGCCCATGCCAGCGGCGGCAACCACTAGGGTCAGCGGGTTCTCGACGCCGAGCCAGATCGTTGATGAGCCGACGGTCAGGGCGGCGACATACATCCCGATTGCCGACAGCCAGCCGACCGTATTTCCAGTTCCGAGAACGGTGACCGAATGGGCAAGCAGGAAGCCCGCGGATATGGCGGTCGTTATCGCAAAGATAATCGCGATGGTTGTTCCTTGAAGCAGCAACGCCGGGTTGAAGGCCCAGAGATACGGAAGCAGGTAGGCGGTTGCCGCGAGCTGAACGCCGATAAATCCGGTCTTCCACATATCGGCGCCCGCCATTTCGGCGGCTACCATGGATGCTATAGCGACCGGCGGGGTGAGCATGCTGATCAGGCCGAAATAAAACAGGAAAAGGTGTGCGCCCATTGGGGCGAGGCCCATATTTATCAGGGCGGGGCCGATGACCGACACGAGAACAATATAGACCGTCGCGGTCGGCATCCCCATGCCGAGAATGACGCAGATTAGTGACGTCAGCAGCAGCATCACAAAGACACCGTGGGTTTCGCCAAGATGGGTCAGAATGATACTCAGCTGGAAGGCCAGTCCGGTTGAGTTCATCACCCCTAGAATTATACCCGCTGCGCCGGCAATCAGGATAAGTGGAACCAGAATTTCACCGCTGCCGAAAAAGAAATTTTTCCAATGTTCCTTACTTGGCGGACGCCGGTCTCGGATCACCATAAGGACGACCAAACTCGCGGCAGAATAAAGTGCAGCGACGCCGGGCGGGTAACCGAGCCAGAACAGAAAATACATAAGGATCGCGATCGGTAGGATAAATACCCAGCCGACTTTGACTACGTCTAACACGATCGGCAGATCTGCTTTGGGGAGGCCACGCAGGCTGAAGCGCCGGGCCACGGCGTCGACCTGAATGAACAGTACCAGGAAGTAGAGCATGGCGGGCACGGCCGCCGCGATGACGACGTCCTGATAGGGGACTTCTAGGAACTCCGCGATGATAAAGGCCGTAGCTCCCATCACGGGTGGCGCAATCTGGCCGCCATTCGATGCAACGGCTTCGATGGCACCAGCGTATTCAGGCTTAAAGCCGGTCTTTTTCATGAGGGGAATAGTGACAATACCTGTCGACATTATATTGCCGACGGTGGACCCGGAGATTGTGCCGAATGCGCTCGATGCGACGACGGCAACCTTTGCCGGGCCGCCGCGACGATGACCCATCCAGCCCATTGCAAGGTCGGTCAGAAATGCAGTGCCGCCGCTGACTTCCATCAGTTTTCCGAAGATGATGAAGGCGAGGACAAGGTTGAGTACGACCTGCAGAACCAGTCCGGGAACGCCGTTATTGTCGTAATACAGGTAGTGTATAGTTTCGGCAGGCTGGTCGACCGCGGCTTCGAGCACGCCTGGAAGACAGTCGCCAACAAATCCATAGAGGAGCAGAATCCAGACAAGACCGGCGATAATTCTGCCGGCTGACTTTCGCAGTCCTTCCATCATAAGCGTGATGGCTATTACGGCTGGACCCCATTTGTCGATACCGAGCTCATCGCCGCTGACGACCCAATCTTCGAAATTATAGGCCATCCAAAACCACGCGCAGAAAGCGATCACGGCAAGAATGAACTCTAAAATGCCCGCTTTTTCGACATAGGGGTGTTTAAGAAGCGAAGCGCCGCAGGCAATGCCGAGGATGACGGCAATCACCTGCTGAAACGTCAGCGCAATTCCAAAATAATCAGTGACTGCTAGTATCCACCCGATACCGACAAGTGGGATAGCAGCGAGAAGTACACGCAGGACTGTCCCGTTTAATTTTTCCATCGGGTCAGCTCCTGCGTGGTCGGTTATGCACCTAACGTTTTTTCAGTCGAGCCTACATCCGGCTCGCATCGTTCTTTGCGTTTGCCGCGCTGTAGATGCCGGCTTCCTTGTAGTATTTGACCGCGCCAGGATGGTACGGGATGGGGTTGTTGGCCGGTGCAATCGCGTCAGACCCCACACCCCGCAGCGGCGGGTAGTCCTTCTGAAGCTGTTTCCAGTTGGTGTGTAGTGCCTTGGCCATCGCATAAGCATCATCGTTTGACACTTTTGATCCAGCGTTCAGGTAGGAATCGAACGCAGCAATTGTGATGTCGCTTTTCACAAAAGGCTTACGCTTGCTGTTCTTCTGCTTGACCGAATAGAGGCCGGCCATTCCCTTGCCCAAAAATTCGTCGGTTCCTAGGGGTCCGAGTGGAATAATGCGCAGTCCGCCCGGTACTGTGGCGTGGGCCTTGCGCAGCTGCGGCATGCCGGTAGCAATGGGCGCAGCGTCGACGCGTCCCTGTGTCACCATACCGATAGAGGCGACAACACCGCCGGATTCAATCGACGTGATGTCTTTTTCGGTCAGCCCGGCCGTCGACAGGATCGTGCGGTTCGCTTGGGCGAGCGATACGTTGGTTTTGAATTTGACGACAACGCGCTTGCCCTTCAGATCTGCCATCGTTTTGATGCCGGAGCTTTCCTTGACCATGTAGGCATAGGGCAATTTCCAGACACGTGCGATCGAACGCACATTTTTCGTCGGCTTTTTGTACGGTGCGACACCACCCCAAGCCATGCCGGAATCGAGCGATGAATTGACCCCGAGTGTAATCCTGCCGCCTTGCATCAGCGGCAGATAGGCCGAAGAACCTGAATGCGGTTTGGCATTTGATTTAATACCTAATTTTTCCTGGAACAACTTAGCAAAGCCGCTGCCGAGCATAAAATAGACGGAGCCTGCGGGGTTGGTTCCAATGGTAATACGCTTGAGCTTTGCGTCGGCGGTTCCGGCGGTTACCGAAAAGGCGCCGACAGCCGCTGCAAACACAGCGGCCTTCACTACATGATTTGTCATTGTTTGCTCCCTAAGCAATATGTTTATTTCAAGCGCATTCTTATTTTTTAACTACGCGCTTGAATTGACCTTAGCAGAGGATATCGGTTTTGATAAACCGCCAAATTTTTGGCCTGCTCATGGGTGTAAGGCAGCGCAAGATACTCACCCGTCGTTTGTGTGTCGCTTAGTGCCCTGTTCCGACGTCGATCCGGATCTCGTTTTCGGTTGGCGCGATGGTTGTAAAGCGGGCTGATTTTTCTGCCATCAGGTCACCGGAGAACCACGTTTCCGAAATGCCGGATTTCGCAACGATGTAGGATTTATTGCCGCCGTCAAAGACATAAACCC
>Ga0307985_10001452_pt1 | contig 13358 bp, 11 predicted proteins | sample EllFjometageno80_FD_203155 | JGI IMG/M metagenome (GOLD analysis project Ga0307985, IMG submission 203155) | Marine microbial communities from Ellis Fjord, Antarctic Ocean - #80 | ecosystem: Environmental > Aquatic > Marine > Unclassified | place: Southern Ocean | collected 2014-10-09 | reverse complement strand
TCTCACCCCCCCCCGCCATGAACCACCTGGGCTCACCCCCCCGCGACCACCGTGATCGCGACGAAGATGACGATGAGGAAAAGCCGATTTTGAAACGGCGTGCTGTAAGTTTATTGCCGGGTTGACGTTGTGGTACCATTTTGCTATGATACCGTGTGAAGCCAAGCTGGTGGAGAGACGTATAACGCCCGGCCGTAGGAAACGGATGTAGGAGCGTTGTGAACGCAAGTATCGTTCCGTGAAACAACGCACATCCCTTTCGTGAGGGCATGTTTGGTGACGCGTGGGTTTGCTATAATGGGGGGATGATGGATGGGGGGATGATGGAACTGGGAATGGCGAACATGTTTATGGCGAACATGGGGATGGTGAACATGTTTATGGCAAACGTGTGAATGGCGAACATGTTTATGGCGAACATGTTCATGGCACACATATTCATGGCACACATATTCATGGCTCACATACTCATGGCACACATATTCATGGCTCACATGTTCATCCCTTGTTTCTCCCACACTTGTTTATCCCACGCATCTGTACGGCTCACTTGTATACCGCTCACACATGCACATTATTTTCTAGTGCGACTTCCACACGCCCTCCATCCTAGCACTCCAAAACCGCCTCCTCTCCCAAACCCCGCTCACCGTCCCCCTCCCCCACTCCACCTCCCGGCGCCTCACTACCATCCCCCTCCAACACCTCGCCCCCTCCCCCACCACCAACCTCCTCCCTCACGTCGGCTCGTGCTACCCCACCCGCCAAGTTGCCCAGGTCCAAACCCGCGATCCCACCTCCGTCACCGCCATCGCCTTCTCCCCCGGCGGCCGCCGCTGCATAACCGGCAACGGTTCCGGCGACTTCGCCCTCTGGGACGGCAACACCTACGCCTTCGAGCTCCTAATGTCCGCCCACAACGAGCCGTTCCGCGCCATGTCCTTCAGCAAGGACGGGAAGAGCCTCATCACGACGTCCGCGGCCGGGGAGATCAAGTACTGGTCCGAGACGATCGCGCCGCTTCATAGCGTGTACAGTCATGACAACACGAGCGTTAATGAAATCACGTTCAGCCCGAATAGCGCCAAGTTTGCGACGGCGGGGGATGACTGCAAGGTCAACGTGTGGGATTGGGAGACGAGTAGGTCAGTCAAACACCCTAACAAAAGGGGGGCACTCACTGCGAAAGACGACCGGCGGGAAACGACCGGCGAGAAACGACTGGCGAGAAACACGCTGCTCTCCCAGCCCTTTTGTTCACATCGATGCCTTCTTTGTTCACACATGTGTTTGGGCGCATACTAACACGCACGCTTCGTCCTTCCCTAAACAGGATGGAGAGAAGTTTGGACGGCCACGGGTGGGATGTTAAGTGCGCGGACTGGCATCCGGCGAGCAGCTTGATTGCGAGTGGGGGGAAGGACAATCTCGTAAAGCTTTTCGATCCGAGGAATGGGGGAGCGCTCGCGACGCTTTATGGGCACAAGAATAGCATGAGCAAGGTCAAGTGGAACGCTAATGGGAACTGGTTGTTGACGGCGAGTCGGGATCAGTTGATTAAGATGTATGACATCAGGACCATGAAGGAGATGTGCAGGTAAGCCCGCGCCACTACAAAGGAACTACACACACACACCGAGTTCCAGCTGTTTTGCCGGAGCTCGTTTTTGGCACTTTCCCCTCCACTCGCGTCGCTCCGCTTCGCTTCTTGTCTGACTCTTGCTCCCCAGTTTGACGGGACATTACAAGGAGGTCAGCAGCTTGGCGTGGCACCCGATCCACGAGAGCATGTTTGCGAGCGGGGGCATGGACGGCACGATATTGTTTTGGAACGTGGGGGCGAGTGGGCACGAGGAGCCGCAGGCGAAGATCCAGTACGCGCATGACCAGGCGGTGTGGGACATGGCGTGGCACCCAGCGGGGCATTGTCTCGTTAGTGGGGCGAACGACAAGTATACCAAGTTCTGGCAGAGGCCGATCACGGGAGGTTTGATGGGGGAAGATTACTTCAACGAGATCCCGGGCTTTGGCGACAGGGGGGAGGAGGACGAGATTGTGTTTGACAGTATTCCGCTGGGCGCGCACGTCGGTATCGTTATCGGGAAGAAGGGAGCGACGATTATTAGCATGCAGGTGAGTGCGAGGGGGAGGGAGGGAGGGACGGAGGGAGGGAGGGAAGAGGGAGGGAGGGAGGGGGGGGCGTAACGCGCGCTGCTCGGAACGACCAGCTCGCGAGCCGCGCCACGGGAACGCGCTGCTCCAACCAACGCCCCGAATACTATACATCACTGCCCGCCCTTTGTTCACACCGCCCCGCCCCGACTCTGTGGCTAACGCGACTCCACTCCACTCGGCACAGCGGTCCACGCAGACGAAGATGCACGTCGACCAGACGAAGCGCGTGCTCGAGATCGAGGGCACTCGTCGGGAGATCGAACACGTGCGCAAGCGGATCACGCACTTGCTGGACCGCGTCGAGGCGCAGGTGCAGCTGCAGGCGGCGGGCGGCGTGTTCAGGAGCGGGCCTTCCAAGGCTGAAATGACGGAGCACATGATGCATAGTGCGGGGCTGAAGCGGAAGAAGATGGAGGCGACGGGAGAGAGACCGAAGAAACCGAGTGGAGGAGGATCCTTTGGCGTTCCTGGCCAGTACGGGCACGCGTAAACTTATAGTGCGCGTGTTAATATATGCCTCGACACTTTTCTCACAGAATCTAGTCGACTCACGCACACCCCTTTTGCGTGGTGCGTGGTGGTACATCGTCCTTTACACCCTCCCCCCGTCAATCTCCTTCAATATGCACGCCACACTCGTCCTCTGCCTCTCCGTCCTCGCCATCTCCACCTCTGTCCAAGGCTTCGTTCCCGTACGTCGCCTTCGCCCCCATAACGACTTGTTACTGCATCGTAATCGAACCAAAAGACGGGATGGAATTTGCAACATGGACAACACATGGCTACCTGAACTCACACACACCGATGTCACTTATGACTTATGGGCACTTTGGGGTTATTTTTACACGCCTCTTGTGTCGAGCAGTGCTCGAGAGCAACCTCCAAACTGATCGACTCGGATCACTCGATCAAGTAGCTCATTGACCCACCCACTGACCCACATCACTCTCTCCCTTGCTCACACACCATTGCTCACACACACCTCAGACCTTCGGCATCCAGCGCGCGCCCACTCGCGTTCGCTCAGAGGCACCTAAATCCTCTGCCATTGTGCCCATCAAGGAAGACACAGTCCAATTCACTGCCGGTGTCGTCGGCGGCGGCGCCGGCTTCCTCCTGGGCGGCCCCGTCCTCGGCGCTCTCGGCGCCGGCTTCCTCAACTACGTCTCCAAGAAGCCCGATGTGGAGCTAGGCGGGGTGACTCTCTCCGTCTCCAAAACCGCTCTCGAGTTCTACAACTACCTCGCGACGCTCAACGAGAAATACACCGTGCTCGAGAAGGCGCAGGCTGCGCTGCAGCAGAGCTACGACAAGATCAAGGACAACCAGAGCGTGGATCTGGAGACGGTGGAGAAGGTGGAGGTTGCGCTTGCTAATGTTTCTGAGAAGGTACGCGACTGGTGCCCACTCAGAACGCCCACACAGAACGATGTGAACTGCGCCTCTGTCTTTGTCTCGCCTCTGTCTTCGTCTCGCAGTCGCTGCTGCTGCCTGTCTGCGTAAGCTGCCGTCTGTCTGCCTCTGCTGCACCTGCACCTGTCTGCTTCTTTTTGCGCGCAATTGAAGAGCCAGCTAAGCGATGAGAGAACGGCGAAGAACGATCACGCCGTCTCGAAGGGTGGGTGGCTTGGAGGTGGGCGGGAGGAGGAGGTTGTGTACACCGCCGCCCCCTTTGTTCGCACATGTGTGTGGCGCCGTCGTCCCCTTTGTTCACACCCTTTGTGTGGATTGCGCGGCAACACGTTGTGCCCACCAGCTAACACGCTTGCACTTCTGCCCCCAGATGACCGACGTCAACGACAAATACGACCTGGTCGGCGGCGGTATGCAGGTGCTCGGCCTCCTCGGCGACTTGACTGAAAAGGCGGTCAACAAGGGCGTGGAGCTTAACACGGAGTACAACCTGATGGACAAGGCGATGGTTGCGCTTGAGGAGGCTATTTCGAAGGTGAGAGGAGTGGGGGGGGGGGGGGGGAGGTACGTATGATATGCATGTTCTCATGTGTGGACGCCAATGCCTTTGATGTCGCGGCGACGAGCGCGTAAACGCCAGCGCTTCGCTTTAACCCGGGCTGCTTCCATGCGCTTGCCTGTTTCCATGCGCAGCGTCTGCTTCCATGCCCAGCGTCTGTCCACGTTCCTATGTTGCTCGAGCTAACAATACTCTACAGGTCAAGGTGGGATCTAACTAAGCGGGTTGACTAATAGTTGGATGGTTTACCATCGAAACCAATGATTTTTAGCCGCGCGTAGACACTAGCACCCCCACTTCGTGCGCAAAGCTCAACGTGCTTGTGATACTCAGCGTGTGTCCGCTCCAGCTTATTTGCTTAGGGTGCCCAGCGTCGCCCTACAAACTGGAGGGCGGCGTTGTCGAAGCAAGGGAGACGTGGCGGGGGCAAAGGATGGGTGCTTGGCGTCAAAAAGCGAGCGTCAAATCCAGTTCTGGGTCACAGCTGAACAATATACTTACCTAGCAGCCGTTCTCCCAGCGTGTCCTCTTTTCCTTCCTCTCAAATGCGTCTCCCCCTCCTCCCCCTCCTCCCCCTCCTCTCAAATGCCCTCCTCTACCTCCCCTCTCAAATGCCCCTCCACACTGAAGGTCCCCACATTGTCACCGCCGATAATTCTAAGGTGAACTTAGCCTGCGTGAACTGGTATGGGTAAGTACGGTGCAAGATCGACCGTAGTAAGGCACAAAGCACTGGTGCTGCGACCGCATCCCAAGCCTTGTTCCCACTGTGTGTGACCTGTGTGTGAACAGTGTGGCTTAACTGAATCTAATTCTAATTCTAACCCTTGTTCACACGTGTGTGGCCTTTTTTCACACGTGTGTGGCCTTTGTTCACTCGTGTGTGTGGCCCCTTTGTTCACACATGTGTGTGGCATTATTCTCACGTGTGTGTGCCCCCTTTGTTCACACGTGTGCGGCCTTTGTTCACACGTGTGTGCCACAATCTAACACACCCCTTCTTCCGTTCCAGCGCCCACATGGAAACGTACGTCAACGCCGGCCTCCACAAGCGCCCCCTCGACACAATCTCCGCCGACATTGTCGAGGCCGGCTTCAACTGCATCCGCTTCCCTTTCTCCCTCGATCTGTACTACAACCGCGACTTTGTCCCGCCGCCCGTCGCTGTCGCCGCCGACCCGACGCTGCAGGGGTTGACGGGTTGGGAGATTTTCGACTTGACTATCAAGTCGCTGACGGACGCTGGGTTGATGGTGTTCTTGAACAACCACAACAGCAAGGCGGCGTGGTGCTGCGATGCGAACTCCGTGGATGGGCTGTGGAGCAACCATTACTATGACGCGGCGGAGTGGGTGGCGTGTCTGGCGGGGCTGGCGGATCATTTCAAGGACAATCAGATGGTGATTGGGATGGATTTGAGGAACGAGATTCACGACGTGAAGAACCATGACCCGCCGCTCTACATTACGTGGGGCGAGACGGACGACATTGACCTCGACTGGAAGCACGCTGTCGAGGTGTCCAGCGACGCCATATACGAGAAAAACCCGGACTGGCTCATCATCGTGTCAGGCCTGTGCTTCAGCTTCGACCTGCGCAAAATGCACAACGACAAACCTACCCTGCGACAGATCAACAAACTCGTCTGGACGACGCATTACTACAGCTTCAGCAGGTGGTGGGGGCGCGTGGAGTCGGAGATGGCAGCGAGCGGCGCAATGGGATTGGAGTCGTGGAAAGTGAGTAGTGCGTGTCCAACCCTTGTGAGCACGTGTGTGCGGTCTCTTTCTTCACCCATGTGTGCGGCATCCATGTGTGCTGCTGCGCCACATTTCGACTGCTTTTTGTTTACACCGCCGCCCCCCTTTATTCACACATGTATCCAACCTCACGCATGAGATGCCCCCCCCAGGACGTCGAGAAGCTCGGCGTGGACCTTATCATCGCCGGCTGCGCCACTTTCGTTGGCAGCATTGCCTTGCTCGCGGCAGCGCGCAGGTTCGGCATCATAAAGACGCACGTGTTTCCACGGGACCCCAGCGTGATGTGGTCCGCCAACGGCTTCATCCTATTCATGTTCGCCATCGTGATGGTGCTCATCCTGCGGAAGGCCTCCGTCATGGTCAGGGAAGGCTACGAAGAGGCTGGGTGTGCTACGATGGCTATCGAGGCGGACACCATTGACAATATCGTTGTTATTATGTGGGCGCTGGCGGTGGTTGGGGGGGCGACTGGCGTCGGCAGCTGCGTGAAAGCGGAGGGTCGCGCCCGCTCGGAGGGCAGCGTCTGGCAGCAACGGTCCAGTAGCGGCGACTCGGGGATGGAGATGGTGGCGAGCAACAAAGACAGCGCCACCCATGAACCCGTCGATGCCCCCCCCGCTTCGTGCATGCTCACCCAGTTCATTTACTATTTCGTGATCATGAACGTCCTCTTCCTCGCTATTATCTGCGCCGTCGGGGGCGGCATCATGATGCAGATTGCCAAGAAGACCGACACTTACGACATGCTCCACGACGAACTTTATGATAAGTGGGTTTTGCACGACCGCTCAACGCCAGTTCTCGTTGGCGAGTTCGGGACGTCGACCCACGACTCCGACTGGTGGCGGCAGATGATGCGCTTCCTTGACGAGTATGATCTGGGCTACGCGTACTGGCCCTGGAACGGCGAGCGATGGTACGAAAGTGACCAATCGTTCGGTGGTGAGTCGTACGGGATCGTAAGCGACGATTGGGTCACCATCAAGGATCCCGTCCAACTTGCCGACCTCAACATACTCGCCAACAAGGAACTCTAGACCCTAAGCTATGTATTCATACGATCTGTTTTATCAATTAGAACCCGATAGACCCTCGCCTCTGCAGATTCTTGGGAGTGTCGACCAACAACTCCTGCCCCCCCTCTCCTCCCTCCCCTCCCCCCTCCCCCCCGCTCCCAAGCATCAACCCCAAACCGCTCAAGTTCAGACTAGACCTCCGTCTCATGGGCGCGCTGAAGTTCGCGCTCTCAACCCTGTCGATCTCCATGCCGACCTCTGCAACTAAATTTGCGGTGATCTCGCTCTTCCGCCTTACCATCTTCAAGCCACTGCTCCCCCTACTTCGCCTCGCTTCTCTCTTTACTCTCGCTTTCTCCACCCCCCCCAACGCCCCCATCGCCGACGGCTCCTCCGTAAGCTCCGTGCCCGCGGTGTCCGAAGACACCTGTGACTCCTCGCTCCTACCCCCGGTCGTGTCATCCGCGTCCGCGTCCCCTCTTCTCTCGCAGCTATCGAACTCATGCCACCGCTTGCCTCCCTCCGCCCTGGCAACCGTGTCTTCTTCTTCGCCATCGCTGCCCCATCCCAGCTCCTTCTTGAGCGTCTCGCTGCTCATCTGGCTCAAGATCGCCCTCCCCCCGCCGCTCGGAGCGGTAAAGACCGCCTTCCCCCCGCCGTTCAGAGTGGCCCCGGTCACCTCGTACTTCCCTCCAGCAGAACTCTTCTCACGACCAGACACGTGTCCGCTCCTCTGGCCCAACAGCTCAAACTGTCCATTCCTAACGCTGTCCATGTCAGCCTGAGCTCCTCCATCCGTACTAATCCGCTTGCCCATGATCCGCCCGAACACGGACGAGTTCCTTCCCGACTGCCCGCCGTCATAATTGCTGACTTTCAGGCTGTTCGAGAACAGGGTGCTGGTTCGGCCGAATGGGCTCAATCTCCTCGGGCCTCCCAAAAGACCGTTATTCCTACCACTGCCGATGCCCGCTTTGGCCCTAATCTTGATGATCTCGGTCTGCTTGTCCTTCGGAATGAAATCGAGGGGCACATCGACCACAACATCTTCAAACCAGTGCTCTTTCTTGATGTTCGACCACCTGTGCTGCAGCAGATCCCTGATCTCAGGCCCCAGCTTCTCGTAATACATCCTGTGCTGTCTGACCACGCTCAGCTTGTCTAGATAAGTCACCGCGTTGTGAAACTCCGCGAACACCGCGTGGGCGCCTGTAGTAGAGCTGTAAAATGTTTTCCGGTACTTCTTGTCCATGCTCCACCCGAACGCCACCAACGAGGCTAAAAAGATCACCGACAACCCTGCCGCCGACCCGTACACAGTCTTCCGCGAAAACACTCCCTCTCCGCCCTCCCCGTACTCGAAGTACAAGAAGCACGCACCGAACATGAACCCTTGCGTCATGAGCAAGTTCAAGCTCCAGTAGAATCCGCTCATCTCCGCTGGCTGTCGGAAGTGCACGATGGCCGTGAAGTCGGTTAGCGTCTTGACCAGAATTCGCACCAAGAAGCTCATAATCATGCTCAGTGCCGAGTTCTGCACGTTAATCCGGTGCCGCAGCTCCTTCTGGACCACCGCCTTGTACAGGAAAAAGAGCCCGAAGTCCGCCGCGACGAAAATTCCGAACCAGTCCATCTTGACCAAGCACAGCATGGCTGTGAGCAAGCTCCTAGCCAGCAGCTGGCACGTGCAGATGATCCAGTTGCTAACGAAGTTGACCGTTCTCGTGCCGGCCGCGTCGGGAACGTATCCGTAGAAGTCAGGGTTTTTCCGACGACTGCTCGGACTGGTGTCAATGTCGTGGCTGACCACGGTGCACGTGAAGCCGGCGGCAATGGCGCTGATAACGATGCTCACGAGGGCGATCTCCGAGTTTTCGCCGCCCCCAATGATCGCGTAAGCCTGGACGACGCCCGCCGGGATGCTCTCAGTGAGCACCTCCGCACCCTTGACCAAGTTCAGCTCCACGAAGCTGTCGAACTTGTGGAATCGGGACCGCTTGCGTCCGCTGGCGACGTGGTACGCGCTTAGGGCAGGCTTGATGGCCAGGATGACCGAGATGCACTCCAGGAAGATGACTATCTTCCTCGCGCCTCGGTACTGAACGAAGACTACGGTCAGCTGGATGAGCATGTTCATGCACACCATGGCCAGAGTAGCGTAAGCGAAGGCTTCCTGGCCAGGCGTGTTGAAGAAGAGGTTGATCATGACGATATCGCTGATAATGTCGACCAGGCTCAGTGCTGCTCCGATGAACACCCTCCAGAACAAGCCCCACGGCGCGACCTTGATCACCTCGCTCGCGACCACCGTCAGCAGGCTCTCGAACCACGGGTAATCGTCAAAGAGCTCCACCATTGCGGGGTTCTGCATCTTCCACTGGTACAACCCTGCCTCCGCCGTCTTTCTCGCCTTGAGAGCGGGCGTGATATTCCTGCCGATGGTGGTCGCCTCCTTGGTCGTGATCCTCACAAGCGGAGAGGAAATCGGGCGGTTAATGACCAACACGCCGAGCACGGCCTCTTCAAGCAGATGGACCAGCCACGGGTACTGCTTGCTGAGCTCTCGCATGCCTTGGTGGCTCTCAACCACCTCCTTCACGCGCTCCCTCTTCCGCTTTGCCTCCTCCCCTAGCCCGGGCCTAGCCAGTGTGCTGCTCATCAGCCGGTACCCCATGCTCCTGCCGTCCTCCCTGTCGTAACTCTTAAGTCCGCGCATGCCCTGGAAGTGGTCCTTCATCTGACCCACGAGTTTCAGTTTCCTCACAACAACGGCCTTCACCGCCACTCCGGCTCTCCCCAATAAGTTGCCGCCGAAGTCGAGGTTGGCGAAGTAAGTAACTCTGCTGTTCCCCTCTCTGCTCTTGACGATGACAGCAGTGAACCTGAAAGGGGTGCGGGTCATGTCCTCCCTCACGGGGCGGTCCTCGTGTTCGTATGGTACCCCCGTCACCACCAGCGTGTTGTTCTCCACCTTCTTCCAGACCATGTTGTACACAAAGTCCCTGGCTCCGTACGAGATGCGATTCAGCTTGAACGACTTCTGCGCTTGGTAGACGATCTGGTAGCTCGGGGAGACTTCCTGCAGCACAACTCTGGCCGTGTCGCACTTGTTCCACCTGCAACGACCGGCAACGTTCCAAAGGTAGGCCAGAACTTGAGGCGGCGGCGCCCGCACCTCCGTCTCGACCTTGCCCCATGCAATGCCCGCGCTCTTGAAGCTTGCTTTCAGATTGAAAGTCTTGTACGTGAAGCTCGACGCGCCCGCGGGCTGAGGATGCGTCATCTCGTAATCGCCGAGCTCCGTCAACCCGCTGGCCACGAGGCCGTCCTCCTCAGGCGACGAAGCCCCTGACGTCGAGCTCACCAGCTCATTCATTATCACGTCCTTCGCTTCCTCCACAAGGAGCGACTGCGAAAAATACTCGCGCATCCGCGACAAGTGCATCAGTCTCTCCGACGCACGAGTTGTCATACTGTTGGCTTGATGGCCCACAAGTTTCTCCTCGACGAGGTACTCAACGCGAGTCTGAAGCACAGCATGAATTGGAGCTAGTTTTGTGCAGCGCATGAGAGTCGTGGAGTGCACGCGAGCGAAAAGAGTGCTTTCCTTGAAGTTGGCGTGGCGAACGGAGCCCGCGAGGACCTCGACGCTCTCGTCGCTCTCTCGCTTCCACTCCGTCCGAAGGAGACGGTCGTAGTACTTGCCGTCGGCCAGGTACATGTCGTGCGTGAGGTGCGAGTGCTCCGAGAGGTTCTTGACATTACGTCCTAGGTTGTTGTTGCGGCTGTCGAACTTGAGCCTGGTGCGCCCTGAAGACGCCATCTCCCACGCGGCTATCTGTTCCGGGCTGGCGTCGACGACGACCACTCCTCTGCCCACGAACGTGTTCTCCTTGGGCGGAATGGCGTAGTTCCCGATCTCCACAAACGGGTCGTCGGACAGCACCGGCTCACTGTCGCTTGTTCCTAGCCGGAAAGAGAACGTGTTTCGAACGGCTTTCTGGAACTCGATCTCCTCCTTGCTGTAAGTCTGGTTGTAGTACTTCATCTTGTTGGCGAGAGTCTTGATGACATAGTCGTCAACACTGTGGTCAGTCAAGTTAATCTCGTCCCGCGCCTCCTTAACGGCGGCGAGATTCAGAGCCACGTTCTGCGGAACCTTGGTGAAAGACGTGGGGACCCGGCCGAGCGGGTCAGTGACGTTGAAATACGTGACCTTGCACTGAGAGAACGAGTGCGGCCCGTGGTGCAGCGTGATCTTGAAGTAGAAGCTGCGTGGGGGGGCGGCGGGGGGGGTTAGACACACAGGTTTAGACGAAGGGGGCAGCATGCCGCTCTTCGCCCGCAGCCCGGGGTGTGAACAGGAGGGAGGAACTCACCTGCGCTCGCCGAGGACAGTTTGGTACGTGTTCCCGTAGTCCATGCTGATATTCAGGGCGTTCGGGTCAATCGTCTGAGCGAACCCGCCAGTGAGACCGCCAACAAGGTACCCGAGCTTGGTCGTCGAAAACTGCCCTGGCTTGATGTCTTCGTCGTGAAGGTAATCCCAAGCGACGTCCGTCACGTACTGGCGTCGCCTTAGAGGGAAAGACCCCTGAACCACCTCCCCGTACCTGGAAAAGTTAATCCCGTCGCATGTGTGTGGCGCAACGCGGCGCGGCAAGTTTGGGTTCTCGTCCGAGAACTTGCGACGGCGGCAGTTGGAGTTGATGTCCATCACCCACGCCACAAACTCCTCCGGCTTGCAGTCAACGATCGTCTCGGCCTTGCCGATCGTCACGTTGCGGGAGGAGAGGAGAGTATCGCGGGACTGCATCCACAGCTTGACGTCGGCAACGGTCGACTTGATCGGGATCCACGGCTGGCCTGCTTTGAGCTGGTTCTGGGGGTGGATCTGGGAGGAGGTGAAGGAGGGCGTCGTAGATGCGGAGGACCTAGCCAGAGCTTGCGTTGACCGCGTGTCGTCCTTGCGGAAGTAAATCCGCTTTGTCATGAAGTCCTGGTCAATCGGTTTCTCCAGCTCCTTACACGGCTCGATGACCTTCGCAATCGCCCGTTGCTCCCGGTTCGTCCTCATGGTATATCTGCTCGGGTTCCCAATCAAACTCCCCATGTACGCCCTCACTTCGCGATCCACATCCTTGCTGTTCCTGATAAACTTCTTTTGCAAATCAATCGTCTGGTCCAGCGCCGCCGTCGCCGTCCCGTTCGACACTCTGTAATTCGTGCTCCCCCTCAAATCGATCTTCTGAATCCAACGAAACTCCGTCACGTTCGGCGCGAGCTTGATCATAATATAGATCCCCTGTTTGCTCCCGACTGTAAAATCCTTGGGATTAAGCGACACGCCGAGCAGCTCCTCAGTCGCCTTGTTGTTCTTGTCATACTCCTCAATCGGCCCATACGCGAGAAAGTACGCCTCGTAACCCTTGTAATAAGTCTTGTAGTCCCACACGCACCACGTGTTGAAGCACCGGTTGCTGAGCGGCATCGGCATGCTGTAGCAGCAGCTGAAGAGCTGGCTGCGGGAGTTGGGAACGTAGTGCGTTATCCGACGAATGGCGCCGTTCGAAATCTGCCACGCGCATGTGTGAATAAAGGAAAGGGGGCCCACACACATGTGTGAACCAAGGGGCGCAGTGCGGACACGAGCCCACACATACTAAGTGTGAACAGAGGGGGGCGGTGTGAAAAAGAGCGTTCAGAGTCTCGGAGTTCGTTTACGCTCGGTTCTTGCTTGCCTCTCGCTCGTCGCACCTGATGCTCCGTCGTCTTCCAGTTGGAGTCCGCCTCGTAAAAATAAGCCAGTACGTTCTCCGGACTAGTGTCAATGCGGGTCTGGGGGGGACACAAGTGTGAGCAACACGCCATACACATGTGTGAACGAAGGGGGGCACTAACACGGTGTGAACAAAGGGGGACACAAACACGCCATACACATGAGTGACAAAGGGAGGGACGGGGTGAGCAAACAACCTCCTTCTCCCGCCCACCACCAAACCACCCACCCACTCTCGGTGTGTGCGAGTGGGTGCTTACCTTCGCCTTGACCCAGATAAGTTTCGTATCATTCCCCTTCCCATTCGGCTCCTCCCTCCAGAACTTCTCCAGGATCGAGTTGTGAGAGTTGCTGAACCTTGACCACTCCGTCTGCCGATCCGTGCTCATGCGCTGGAGCATCATGTCGTGAAGGTCCTTCGCCACTGGCGGCTCGTCGTACTTTAAAGCGAGCCGCATGAACGCCGCCTCCTTCTCGCTGATGGGCAACTGCGGCGTACGACGCAGCGTGTCATCAATAAAACGAGTCGTCGCCGCCGAATCCACCGCCCCCCCCCTGTAAAAGTACTCTCTCATCCTCGTCACATACTCCACGATCTTCACCAAACTGTCCGTACAAAACAGCCTATAATCCCCCTTCTTCCGCTTATTCTT
>Ga0307985_10001451_pt1 | contig 13364 bp, 1 predicted proteins | sample EllFjometageno80_FD_203155 | JGI IMG/M metagenome (GOLD analysis project Ga0307985, IMG submission 203155) | Marine microbial communities from Ellis Fjord, Antarctic Ocean - #80 | ecosystem: Environmental > Aquatic > Marine > Unclassified | place: Southern Ocean | collected 2014-10-09 | reverse complement strand
TATACGTTGGCTGCGGTCAGAGAGACGTCTGACGCTAGATCGCTGAGTCCAGTAAGCGTGCCGCCCGTAGTTGCACCAGTGAACCCGTCGTCGTCGACCACGAGAACAAAGTTGGCGCCGCTCAGGCCCAAGATTTCAGGTCCGCTGACGCCCAGTGAGAAGCCGACGTTGGTACCTGTGATCGTGACTTGGTTGCCGTCCTTTTCGAACGTGAGAGATGTGGCGGTAATGGAGTTACCGACGATTTCGATGATGGCAGGTGTGGACTCGGTTCCTGGCAGTACTGCCGGCGTTTCCGAAACCGTGACGCTCAGGATGCCAGCTGCCAGATCGGTCGGTCCCGTGTCAGGGATGTCGACGTTGACTGTTGCGTTGGTGGTGTTGATGTCGAACGAAACAGTTCCGGAGATCGTCAGGTCGCCACCAAAGTCGGGGCCAACAACGGTTCCGTTGCGGATGCCACCTGCGACACCGTCAGCGTTCATTTCAAAGGCGAAGTCACCTTGTTCGACGCCGATGAGGTGCTTGGAACCGGCAGCAAAGCTGAACCCGGCATTGGTGCCAGAGATCGAGACTCCAACCGCACTCTTGCGGAAGCTGAACTTCTGTGCCGAGAGCTGAGCCCCGGCCAGCATGATGAGCGCGCCGATTGCGATGATTTGCAGATAGTTGCCGCCATCGAGATCCAGCGGCTTCTCTTCGCCGCCAACGTCGAATGACTGTTGAACGATCTGGCCGGTTGTATTGACTTCGAAGCCAAACGTGCCTTCGATGGTGACATCGTTAGCGCTGGTGGTCACCTGGGCTGAACCGGCGGCGGCAACGCCAGCACTGGTGAGGACGAAGAAGCCCTCGCCGTTGGTGAGCGAAACCAAGCCGCCGAGCTCGAAGATGACATCGGTTGCCGCTGCGGTTACAACGGCTGCGCCGTCGGCATCGGTGCCTTGTTCGAAGGCGAAGTTGCCTGCCAGGGTGACGAGTTCGGTCCCGGCCTGGATCTCGAGCTGGGCGTCGGTGCCTGCCACTCGAACATAGGGGCCAGCTTCAACATCGAGGGTGATGTCTACGCCACCAACGACGACTGTTGTGGCCACCGCTGCGCCAGTGGTGTTGATCGCCAAGGAGAAGGCACTTGGCAGCAATGTGACTTCGCCACTGCTGGTAGTCAACGAGACGGTTGCTTCAGCGCTACCAGCGACGCCATCGTTGTTGATCAGGAACACGCCAGTGGCGTTTGTTACCGCAATATTGTCGGTTGCGGTGCCGAGTTGCAGGAAGCCCATGTTGACGCCGAGTGCTACCGAAGTCACACCAGCAGCATCGGTTGCCCGCTCGAATGTGAAGTCGCCACCGAACTGTTGACCGCCGATATTTAGGCTTGCGCCGGTTGCGCCGAGTCGAACGTACGGGCCGGCCGCGACGTCGATAGTGATGGCGGCGCCAGCGGAAGGGACGAACTCGCGCTCGACGGCTTCGCCGGTGGTGTTGATGGTCAACTCGACGGTGTCGAAGATCTGGGCCACCCCGTCGCCGACATCAACAGTGACTTCGCCTGTCGTCGCTGTACCGGCTATGCCATGGGCGTTGAGCAGGAAGGCACCTTGGGCTTCTTTGACGTTGACGATGGTTTTGGTTGATGTGCCGAGGGCGACGGAAACGTTGTCGAAGGCAACAGTGATTTCTTCGTCGCCGGTTGTGGCCGCAGCGACCGTGCTGTCGGTGGCGATGTCGAAGCTGAAGTTTCCGACCAGGCGTTGTTCGAGCACATCGAGTTGCACGTCGACTGCGGAGAAGCTACGAGCTTCGTCGGCAACGTCGATCAGGAAGCTCTGGGATTCACCAGAGGCATTGGTAAAGCTGATCGACTGATTCGCCGCTGCGCCGGTGTTGTTGAAGATCACCGTTGCTGTGCCCGTCAGTGTCACCCCGTCTATGCCCAGGAGTTCGATACGCCCGGTCGCCGAAACGGCATAGGTCGGTGTTCCAGCGTCGATGCGGATTACACCGATCGTGGCGTCACGCAGCAGCACACCACTCGCTGCTGGGTTCTCATCGGCAGAGGCAGCGTCGATGAACAGTGGGCCGCGGCCCAGGAAGACGAGTGCATTGTCTGCGCCGAAGACCGAGGAGCCATTCGGCGTTGTTTCAAACGTGATATCGCCTTCGATTGTTACGAAGTCGCCCACCTGCACGCTGAGGCCAGCGCCAAAGAGCGCGAAGAGCGTCCCTTGGCTGGCGTCGAAGCTAATGGCGAGTGTCTGGCCGCCGATTTCGACAGTTTCGTTAACTGCTGCGCCTGTGGTGTTGAAGCGCAAGCCAACCCCTCCGCCGACGGAAAAGGCCACGCCAGCTTGGGCTTGCACATTGGCGGTCACGAAGCCGGCAACGCCAGCGTCGGTGATGACCATGGCACCTTGGCCCTGGTCGAGTGTGACCCCTTCGGCGACCGCCGTCAGGTCGGTGACGGCAACCTTGATCTTGCCAGTACCGGCGGACTTCTCGAATACGAAGTTTGCCGTGATCGTCGGCGCTGTGGCACCAACCGTCAGCGTTGCGATTGCGCCGACTATCTCGATCCGGAAGAACGATCCGGCGGGTAGCGCAAGCCCGGCCTCGTCGACACGGGTGCTGCGAGTGTTGAGCTCGAGTTGCACCGCGCCTGCCGCGATGCTGAATCCGGGTGCATTAAATGTTGCTTCTGCTTCGACACTTGCTGCCACGCCATCGCTGTCGATGAGCAAGACGCCGTCGATGCTGGTGACATTGGCAACCGTGGCTCCGCCCGGGAGCGTCATCTCAAGTAGCCCCGCGCTCACCGTCACGCTGATTGTGTGAGCAGCCGTTCCTCGACCAGTCTCAGAGAAGTCGTATGCACCTTCGATGGTCTGGCCACCTGCTGTGAGAGCACCATCGCCGGTTACCACGAGCGTGCCGGCGGCGGTGTTGATGGCGATGGTGAACGAGCCGGTCAATGCCACGCCAGGTAGTTCGACTGTTGCCGTCGCTGCACTGATGGTTGCGACGAGATTGTTGTCGGTCAGCTCGAGGTTTCCGGTGACACCAGCCAGTGCCAAGACGGTCGTTGAACCATCACCGAAGGTCAGCGAACCGTTCGTGACATTGACGTTGACCCCGGTCCCATTCTGCGTGACGCCGAAGTCGCCGCTGAGCGTCTGGCCAAGAATCGTGATCTGAGCGTTCGTCGCGCTGGCGGCGATGCTGTCTGTTGTGGCATTGAACGCAGCGCCGAATGTGCCAGAGATCGATGCACCGGTGCCAGCGGCGGCCGACAATGTGCCCGAGATATCGCCGGACGTTCCGTCTGCCGTTATTGCCAGGCTGCCCGAGCCGTTCGTGAGCGATACGACCGGTATTGCACCAGTGCCGAAGGTAATGACGACATCGGACGCATCGAAGGCGATATGGCCTGCGTCGGTCTTCTCAAAGGCGAAGATACCCGAGACTGTTTGGCCGTGAATAGTAAGTGCCGCTGCAGCGCTCACAGATCCAATAAGAACCTGCAGGAATGGCCCGGCCGGTACGTCGAGAGCAACGTCGCCGATTTGTGCCTGTACAGCTGGGCCCGTGTTGAACGCGACAGCGCCGATTACCGTCGCCAGCACATCGGCGCCTGCGGTGATGGTCACGGTGCCTTCGAACGAGCCTGCGATGCCATCGTGCGAGAAACGAGCGGCGCCGGTTGCACCGCTCAGTGCTACCGAACCATCGGCGCTGCCGAGTGTTACGCCAGCATTGGTCGCTGAGATTAACAGTGCTGCGGAGCCAGCTGAGGTGGTCGTGCGCTCAATGGTGAAACTGCCAACCAGCGATTGGCCCTGCACAGTCAGCGTGATCGGCGCCGGGCTAGTGAGGCTCGCTGCCCCGTCGGCCACCGCTACACCGTTCACTGTTACCTCTGCACCGGTGTTGTTGAAGCTAAAGGCCACGCTTCCGGCGAGTGTGACGCCGCTGATTCCCTGCAGCTCAACCGTGCCCGTGCCCGCAATGGCAAAGGTTCCGGCTGCGGTGCGCTGAATCTCGAACGTCGTGTTGGTCAGGAACGCACCCGTAGCGGTTGGGTTGCGAGTCGTGCCGTCGGCCAACACTGCAATACCGTTGCCAACGAAGATGTCGACATTGCCAGTGACCGTCTGCGCTCCACCACCAACGCTCAGTCCAATGTCACCAATGATGGTAAGGAAGCCACCGATGTCGGCCAAGTCGAGGCCTAGCTCGGCTGTCCCGGCGAAGTCGAAGCTTTGTGCAGCAACGTCGACCACAAAGTCGACGCCGCCGACGCTAATGGTGACCGGTGCCGCGCTGTAGTCCACATCGGTGGTGTTGATTCGTAAACCAACCGTGCCGCCAAGACTCACGCCAGCGGTTTCGACTGATGCTTGGCCAAAGGCCGAGCCAGCTACACCGGTGGATGTGACGATGAATGCGCCACTGCCGCCCTGCAGCCCTTCAGAGCCGAAGGTGACGAATAGGTTGTTGACGCCCAGCTTGACGACATTGTCAGCGCCTTGTTCGAAGGAGAAGTCGCCCCCAAGCGCGATGGCTTCGCTAGCGCCGCTGGCCAGGCTTGCCGTGGCGTCCATGGCCTCGATGCGCACGAAGGGGCCAGCGGGGACGTCTACGGTTGCGCCGGATGCGGCGCCGTTGCTGAAGCTCTGGGCCTGAGCAGTCGTATTGATAGCGATGCGAGCGGAACCAGCCACGGTGAGGTCATCGATTGCAAGTGCCAGAGTGCCGGTGGCATAACCAGCGATTCCCGCCGAGGTTACGAGGAGGCTGCCTGACGCACCGGTTACGCCGACTCGTTCCACCTTGGGATCAGCTGCTGGGTCTTCGAACAACGAGAGCGACACGTCAACGGCGTTCAGCCGCAGCGAGGTAGAGCCATCGGCCGCGGTTTCGCGTTCCAGGTTGAAGTCACCGGTTACGGCGAGGTTGCCAAGATCCAGAGTTCCGTCTTCAACCGCTAGCCGAAGATGTGGTTCGTTCGACACGGTGTCGATATCGAGAATGAAGGTGCCGCCGAACGTGACGTCGGGCAGTGTTTCGACAATGGAGACGGCCAACTGGGCCTGCACACCCGTTGAGGTAATCAGGATTGCGGCTTTGCCGCTTTCGCCAACTGATGGACTTGGGTTGTCGATGATCGTTGCAGTGACTGTTCCCGCTGTATCGCCAAACTCGAGCGAGCTGTTGGTTATGCCCGTCAAGCGCGCGCTGCCATTGGACAGCTGCTCAAGCTTGAGCGTGCCCGTGATGGTCTGGCCGAGCACAGTGATTGCTAGCGCACCGCCGGAGAAAACAAGCCCGGCTGGTTCGACACTAATCACCGTGGCATCGGTCGGAGAGTCGACTGCGTTTGGTCCCCGACCCAAATCGTTGCCGCTGTCGTCTGGTGCGCCCAGCATGGGGAACGTCAGCTGGTCGGCATGAGCTTTGCTGTCCAGAACAATGCCGATTGCGTCAAGGTCGAAGCCGTCATAGACCGGGTTGCCGTCAAGATCTTCGACTCCCTCAAGCACCGCGATACCAACGAAGAGCACAGTCTCTGCGCCCGCCACCAGGAACAAGATGTTGCCACCAGCATTGGTCTTCCAGATTGGTGAACCACCACCATCGACGCCGTCCTGAACGGGAAGTCCAGGAACTTGGACCTGGTCGCCAGCCGAATCGACGAGATTGTCAACAATCGTGGCAGCCGCATCGAGCGGATTGCCCTGATCATCGGCCGCCTGAATCGCTGCCCCGACGGTGAACTGCGGATTTCCGTCGACATCGAAGGCTTGGGCTTGGGCCTGGGGGGCTGCGGCGGTGCCGACAATACGGATGAATCGTGCGGAGGCTGCTCCGTCCAGGTCAAAGCCAACACGGCGCAGCGGCCTATTGAAGTCTGGGTTTGGCGGATTCGTTGCGCCGCCCGCCAGGACTGTAGTTACGAACTCGTCGGACACGGTGCTGTCGAGGGTGTCGTTCGAAATTGGGCCTGCGCCGGCGATAACCGTTCCGGTCAGTGGCGTCCAATTGGTGCCGTCGGCGCTTACTTCGACCGCTATTTGCGAAGACTTGTCGGCTTCGTCGAAGCGTTGGTACACCACGAAGTCGATCCCGACACCGTCGATGACGAGCACCTCGGGGCGGGTGTCGAGGCTTACGGCAAAGTCGCCGCTGATCTCGAGGCCAGGCAATGTTGTGGTCGCATCGCCCTGCAAGTCACCGTAGGCGAAGAGTCCAAACCCATCGGACTTGCCCAGCTTGACGGTGGTTGCGTCGAGGTTGATCGTCAGTGCTGCAACGCCGCCGGCGTCTGCGAAGGCCAACTGGCCGTCATTGATGGCCACGGCGATCACGTCGGTTCCGCCGTCGTTCGCTCTGGAGATATCGAGATCTGCGGTCAACGTCTGACCAAATACCGACAGGTTGAGGTCGCTACCAGCGAACTTGACGCCGGCGTGACCGTCGACCGAGAATTCCGAACCGCTGGCCAAGGTCGCTGTCTGGGTAGTCACTTCGGTGTTGAATTCGAGGCCAAGATTGTTGGTGCCGGAGAAGTTCGGAGCTGAAATCGCAGCGGTGATGGAGCCCGACCCGAACGCCGCGTCTTCTGAAAGGACTGCGTTGAACGAGCCATTGGTCAGCTGCAGCGATGCGTCGAGGCCGGTATCGCCGAATGTTGCCCGAATACCGGTTCCACTGAACTGGACGCCTGCATCGAGATCTGCAACGGTGAAGTTACCTTCAAGGGTTTGGCCAAGTACGTGGAACGGGCCATCAACGATGAGCACGCCATCGTTCGCGTCGACCGACGCAACGTTCTTTTCACTGATCAAGGCAAACAGGTCATCGTCGGCTTGGCCTGGATTGATGTCGATGTTGCCAGGGAGCTTGGCGACCTCGATGTTGTAGGTACCGCCTGCAATGTCAAGGACAGGCTTGAAGTAGATGCCGTTACCCATGTCGAGGCCCGTGAAGGCAGCGAAGTCGCTGGCCGCTGTGACCGTACCGAATGTCAGGAAGGTGTACGTGTCGCCAACGACGGGAAGTGCGCCGACCGTAGTAGGCACCCACTGGATATCGAGGGTGCCGTTGAGGTCGACTTCCCCGCTAACAACAACTTGGTCGTGGCCCCCAGGGTTAACGCCAGCGCCGGCGTTGCCTGCGATTTCGATCTCGAGGGTGGCACCCTCGGTCAGTGTCAGGTCGACATGGTTGCTGAAACCAGGAGAGCTACCCGGGTTGAGTACGCCACCATCGCCGACCACTACGTTCGCGGTTGGCAGATCGACGAGCTTGTCGATGTCGACGTAGGTGATGGTGTTGCCGCTGCGGACAATCGTGCCGGCACCGGCACCGGTCACCGTGTTTTGGATCGCGTCAGTCGTGGCGAAGTCGAGAACGATTCGATCCTCGCCAGCTGCGCCACCGTTGACTATCCCAGCGATGGCTCCGGCGAGTTGGAATTCGAACGTGTCGTTGGCCGCAGCAGAGCCGTCGAGATGGTCGATGCCGCGGAAGCTGACACCGTTGATCGATCCAATGCCAGGACCGGTGATCTTCCAGTCCAGGTCCGCAGCGGGACCGATCAACCGGTCGTCTGCGAGTGTGGAATCGGCTACGAGATTTTCTATCGAACTAAAGTTCGCCACGCCCGAGGCCCATGTGGCCGAAGTGGTGGTCCACTCTGTCGAGGCACCAACAACCGTCATCGTGTCGTTGCCGACATGAGCTTCGAAGGTGATCTCAAGGTCGAGGTCGCCGGTCGCAGTGAGATCGAGGGTCAGACCATCGTCGTGGCCCGTGCCGTAGAGAATGATCTCTGAAACGGAGTTGATCGACCGTGTCTCGCCGTCACTGAATGTGATGCGACCGTCTGTCGTGGTGGTGAGCGTGACGTCGCCACCGGTTAGATCGATTACCCATGCCTGCGCTGCACCTGTGCCGGTGTCGCCACCATCGGTGGAACCATCAGTACCACTGTCGGTGTTGCCACCATCGCTCGAACCATCAGTACCACTGTCGGTGTTGCCACCATCGCTCGAACCATCAGTACCACTGTCGGTGTTGCCACCATCGCTGGAACCATCAGTACCACTGTCGGTGTTGCCACCATCGCTCGAACCATCAGTACCACTGTCGGTGTTGCCACCATCGCTGGAACCATCAGTACCACTGTCGGTGTTGCCACCATCGCTGCTGCCACCATCGGTACCGGTGTCGTCGTCCACCGTGACGTCGACCTGCGGATCGGAGCTAGGTCCGTCACCAAGATCGCTCGAGGTATTGTCGACAATCACGTCGACGTCGGAGCCATCTTCGTCGGTGACCACGAGTTCTGGGTCAGCCGTGACGGTTGAACCGTTGCCATCGCCATTCTGAGCGTTCAGTCCCCCGTTGAGCGCCTCGTTGAGCTTGCGCAGCGCTTCCTCTTCGGGCGTCTCGGTGCTGGCCTTGTCGGCGTCGTAGGCACACGGGTTGTCCGAGTCGTAGAACTCGTCAGCGTTGGTGGCAGTGTCGCCATCCCAGTCGCCGGTCGGGTCAGCCAAGACTTCGGTCAATGAGTAGCTCGGGCACGGACCGGTCGCTACTGGCTCACCAGCATCTTCGCCATCGAGGGCTGCCTCGTAGATGCAGGGATCGCCCAAGTCATAGAACTCGGTGACGTTCGTAGCTCGGTCGCCGTCCCAGTCGCCATTCGGGTCGTCGAGGACATCCATCAACGAGTAACTCGGGCATGGCCCGCCAGCCTGAGGAATACCAGCCGAAGCATTTTGACCGGTTTGGACATCGAAGGTACACGGGTCTGTCTGGCCGTAGAACTCGTCAGCGTTGGAGACTCGGTCCCTGTCCCAGTCGCCGCTCGCTTCGGCCAAAACCTCGGTCAGTGAATACGACGGGCACGGCCCGGAGGCCACAACACTGTCGGCGGTGGCCAACGTGGCCGATGCCTCTTCGTCGAACACGCACGGATTTGCGTTGTCGTAGAACTCGTCGAGGTTCGAGGCACGGTCGTTGTCCCAGTCGCCGTTCGGATTCGCGAGCACATCATCCACGGTGAACACCGGGCATTCAGGGGTTGGCGGCACGGTCCTGTGGGGAGTCTCGACAGGACCTTCTGGTGGGGGCACATCTCCAGAAGTTTCGCCGCTCTCGACGGCCGCTGTTTGAGCTGGCGAAACATCGGCCTGGCCGGTGGCGAGAGGTTGAAGTTTTGGTAGCGCCGGCGCCTCGTTTGCCGTACATGGATCGAGCTGGTTGTACAGCTCGTTAACGTTGCTCAGGCCGTCTCTATCCCAGTCTTGATTCGGGGCGCCAAACACTGACTCGACCGAGTATGTCGGGCAGACCGCGACAGGCTCACCATCGACGATTTTCGCGGCCTCCGCAAACTGATTGGTGGTCTCTGTTTCGGCGCCGACCGCAATCACCCCGACGGGCAGAATTACCGGTGCAGACGTGGCGTTCTGCAGCTGCGTTGTGCTGGAATTGGTTTGGGCCGAACGGAGTAGATCGCGTGGTGCCAACGCACACCGATCCACGTCGATCAGACGAGTCAGCAACCAGCGGCACTCGGGGGTCTCGCCGAGCTGGACCGCTGACGGGCCGTCATTGCTGGCCGATGCCGGGGTGACGGGCAGCACCGTTGCAAGCAGGGCGCCAAGAAGCAGCACAGCAAATATTTTCAATTTCCCCGAGGAAATGCCGCCCATTCAACTCAGGACGTTATCGGTCGCCTTACAGAAAAACCAGACACACATGGGACTCACAATCTCATGTCATTAGTCAACTGCAACATCAACAACACAAGCAAAAGGCAAAGCCAGACCCAGCCAGTCGATCGTCGCCAGCGCACCGAATCTTGCCAGCGTTGCGGTTTCTACGTGCGTTCATTATTTCGGAAATTCTTTAGCCAAACCCGCCCGAGAATCCGACTTTAGGGCCGGATGGCTCTGGTAATTATCCGCAGTTTCAGTTATGGCTGCCCTGCCCATCAACGACCGAGCACTGGTTGTCGCTCAGGATCGGCGCCGCCTTTTCGAGCCGGGCGATACCGGCTATGGCCGCAGGGCAGCTGTTCTGAGTCAGCGTTGGCGTGGCATCTGCCTGGACCAAGAACGCGACGTCAGCGGCCCACTCAACCGTGTTGCTCACAAGCTCTGTGGTGGCCTGTCCTCCGATTTGAAAACCAATCGAATGGCGCGTTGTCCGGTTCTCAGAAATAGTCCCGGCAGCGTCACCTCGGACGAGAAAACCAACACCCAGAACCTGTCCACCATCGATCCGGTTTTCGGTGACCACTGGACGTGCCTTTTCGCCAACCTGAACACCAATCACAAAGCCCAAAATTTCGTTCGAGGTGAACGTTCCGGAAGCAGATCCGGCATACAACATTGCTACGGTCGCGAGGTCCTGTTCTGTGTCAGAATCAGACCCCGGTTCGGACATTTCGCCACCCTGGCTGGTGCCGCCTTCAGCACCCGCAGAATCGCCCTCTGAGATGCCCCCTTGAGGACCCTCAGAATCACCCTCATCAACGTCCTGCGTGTCCGAATTCGAAGCGGTTTCGGGTGGCTCCGACTGCCCGCCATCGGGCTCGGTCATAGCGCCACTCTGGTCCTGAAAACCGGTCACAAACACGTTCGAAGACAGGTCCGGAGCGGCGTCATCGATCACCTGAATTCCAACGGTCCGAGGATTCAAAATATTGTTGTTGGTGGCTATTCCCCCACTGGATTCGCGATACACAATCGCCGCTCCTGTCGCATCAACAATGTCGTTCCCGTCGATCACCGGCGCCGCGGTACCGCCCACTTGGATCGCCACCGCCTGGCCAACGAAGCGGTTACCCGTCAGGGTCGCGACACTCTCCTCGATGAGAGATGCCGCCGTCTCACCGCCTGTCACAGTGTTTCCCTCAAACACCGGATTAGCGTCCCCGGCGACGCCCAAACCCAGTGTCGTCGGGTTGGTGATCAGATTGTTTTTGACCTGTGCCGAGCCGGTAGAACGCACCACGATTCCTGCCGCTTCGGGCGCCTCTATCTGGCTATCGACGATGACTGGTCCTGCGGCATCTTCGATCTGTACGCCGATCTCAATCATCTCAAAATAGCTGGTCGAAAGTGTCCCACCAGCCTGCTCTCGATACGACACACCAACCTCGGCGCCTTCGACTCGCATGCCATCGATTTGGGGTTCAGCACCACCCTCGACCAGCACGGCAACGCGCCCCGCTCTCACGATTGTGTTGGCTGAAAAACGGCCCGTCGATTGATCCCGATGCAGTAATCCGACGGTGACGATATCGACTAGTCGATTGTCAACAACGGTGGGGTTAGCCTGCTCGGCCACCTGGATTCCAACGTCGGCATCGCTGATCACGTTTCCCGTCACCGAGGCAGCAGATTCATTAACCAGCGTGATCCCAAACAGGTGAGCGCCGATGGAGTTCATGCGGATTTCGGAGCGCCCCTGTTCCTGCACAGCGATGGCTACCTCGCCGTTCTCGGCAAGCGTGTTATCCGCGATCACTGCAGTATTGGTGCCCAGCAAGACGATCCCCACGAGGGTGTTTCGGCTGATGGTATTGCCAATGATCATCGGCGCAGCCTCATCGCCGACCTGGATACCGAACTCATTACCTTCGACCAGGTTGGCGGTAGCGGTTCCGGCCGACCGCTCGAGAAAGCAGATGCCGCAGAGAGCATTACGCGCAACCAGATTGTTCTCAATGAGAGGCGCCAAGTCATCTGTCACCGCAATTCCCGCGACCATGTTGTCGACGATGCGGCTATTCACAATTCGACTATCAACAGTGGCAGAGCCGATCTCACCATCTGGGCCAGCACTGAGTAACAGTCCGTTGCCGCCACCATTCTGCTCGTCCGCGACAGCACCAGAGAGCACGACAGCATCGAGGTCGACGGCGGCGCCAAAGGCCAGTACCACTGACGCCGCGGAGTCGCCCACATGCTCGATGGCCAGGTTCTGAACGTCGAGGGTTTCGTCGCCGAAGGCCGCTATCGCCGCGTCACTGGCCGAGGATCGAATGATTGTTTCCTCGGGCCCGGCGCCAATCAATGCCACCGACCTGGCAACAAGCAAGGTTTCGTCAAACTCGTATATGCCAGCAGCAAACGTCATCGTGGATCCATCGTCGAGCAATGCCAAGATTTGTGCGACATCGTCACCGGGGCGGACACCCACATCGGCCCGCTCGAGGTGGCCGCCAAAACGAACAACGGACACGAGGTAGTTGCCAAGCAGGCCGCGGCCAGGCGACTCGGCAAGCGCTGCATCGACAAATCCCTGTAGGCCTTCTAGATCGCACAACGTGGAATTCTCGTTGGTTGTCTCAGTAAGAATCTGGGCCACTTCGTTCTGGAATTCGACAAGACCGTCGATGTCGTCCTGGCCAAGGAACTCTTCTGGAGACAAGTCGGCACTGTCATCCAAGAAACTGTCAAGGCGCTCTACAACACGTTCTGCACCTTGAGCACAGACATCAGCAACTGCGGTAGGCGCCGGCTGTGCTGTGCCTTCCGCAGTCTGACCGCTGGGACTACAGGCTGCCGCCACGACCAGGAAGGCCAATGCCAATCCTGCCAACCAACCGCTGCCTTGATTTGTCACCGTCGCAGCATAGGGGGCAGGCGAGACGAGGCCGGGCCCAGTGCATGCTCCAACCCGCCCTGCTAGCCCTCGGCTGTTCTGACTCGGGCTCGGATCACGTGTGACTCTGACGCTGTCAGCCGACTTGTTTCGATTTATTGGGGGATCGCCGCAATTTTTGAGAGGAAAGATGGGCTGTGGTTACCACCAGGCCGACGGCATCGGCCACAGCAGCGAGTACCCGTTCGAGGACAACGGGCTGTTCTTCTATGTCGCTAATATCGGCCCAGAACTGTGCCCCATTATCGATCTCGACAACCTCACTAAGGAAACTGGCCAGCGGCCCACTTGGTTCGTCGGGGTGGCCAATTTCCATGATTGCTGCTTGGGCCGCCTGCATGGCTGCGACGGCGTCGCCCTGGACGGAGCTGAGCACGAAATGTATGGCGCCACTGCTGGCACGCATGTCATCGAGCATTCCTGAGCCGATCGTGACAGCGCCTGGCTGCTCCCCCATCGCAACGCGGGGCGCTGCCGCATCGGGTGCATCGGCGTCCAGGGTCGGGTCGGCACCAGGTTTTGGCTCGGTATCGGTCTGTGTGCGCAGTCGACTGGCTTGAGCGGCGACGTCAGAGCTCAAATCAACAGCATCGGGCCAAACGACCGCAGCGATGTCGTTATCGAACGAGAACGTCTGCCAGATTGCATGGACGTAGACCATGCGGCCAGCCTCGGCCGAC
>Ga0307985_10001450_pt1 | contig 13368 bp, 10 predicted proteins | sample EllFjometageno80_FD_203155 | JGI IMG/M metagenome (GOLD analysis project Ga0307985, IMG submission 203155) | Marine microbial communities from Ellis Fjord, Antarctic Ocean - #80 | ecosystem: Environmental > Aquatic > Marine > Unclassified | place: Southern Ocean | collected 2014-10-09 | reverse complement strand
AGAACGGATAAACGTTGTTAGCGGGCCAATATCTTCACCGCGGGAAAATGCTTTCAGATCCATGCCTGAACAAAAACCGCGGCCGTTGCCTGTGATCACGCCCGCCGTCAGCGAGTCGTCAGCATCCAGTTCCTGCACGGCGTTCAGTAGTCCATGTGAGAGTGCGCCATTAATAGCATTCATCGCATCAGGGCGATTGAGTGTAATCACCATGACGCGTCCACGACGTTCGACGAGTACCGCTTGTTCGGTTGAATCTGTCATTTGTTTCTCCAAGTTTTTTGATAAAAGGTCACGGCTAGATAATGTCAAAGTATGGGGGTCGCGGTAAAGCGCCGATAACACCGTCACGACCAAAACTGCCATAACCTGACATCGAGATTAATCGACGATCAGCGCTTGTCTATGATGGTGTGCTCTTTGCCAAAGAAAATTGTTGAACGGTTCATATCGATGAAATTATGCTCATCTTCTATGAATGCGGCATTTGCGGCACTAGATTCTGGCGTTCTTTGCACCGCGCCACGATCGATCCATGCTTCGGCATGGCCGAGATAGGATTCAACTTTCGTGCCTCTGGCTGCCTGAATCGCTTCATCCAGTGGTGAGTTAGCACGATGGACCTGGCGATAACACAACGTGCCTGTGGCATCACCGTGTGATCGCACAATCGGACCGTGATGCGTTAACCAATAGTGGCGCGCATCGGCTTCACTGATTTGGCTTTGATGACGCAGGGGAAAGAATACCCGTACGACATTACTTTTGACTTTCGCCGTCACATCTTCAGGGCTTGGATTTATCTGTGGGTATTCATAGGCAAACCAGAGCGGTGAATTCGGCAGATCAATAAATTTGGCTTCATCTTCGAGTAACGCAGCGCCGGCTTTCTGCGCTGCGGCATTCTGCAGGTTGGCGGTTAAAGCTACTTCACTGGCCCACCACAATTCTGCGACACCGTCATATTCCGGCTCCATATCACCACGCGCGCTCTGCGCTGCTGCATTTACCGGATCGGTTAGGGTATGCGTTTGGACATAACGCAGGATATCCAGATCAGACGAGACACTGGCGACAAGTGGTGCGTGTTTGTTTAGCCAATAGTCCTGGAATTCTTCCCGGCTAAGCCCCGGCTTTCGTCTTAATGCGAAGACCAATCTAATCATGTTATTTTCCCGCGTATTGAGTTTTGACTCGACCAATATAATACCGAATCACGTGCCTGTCTGTTATTGGTCACAACGATGGGCGGCCAACAAAGGCTTTAGTTCATTTCAATACCACCGGCTACTGACAGCGCGACGCCGGTCACATTCCTCGCGGTTGCCAGATACAACGCCGCCTGTCCCATATCCTCAACGGTTTGGGGCCGACCCATGGGAATACGTTCTGCCATGGCATCTTCAAAATCACGATTCTTCTCATCGATATCTGTGGTGTTAGAGGGCATTAAATGCTCCAGCCACATCGCGGTGCCGACGATACCGGGGCATATGGCATTGACTCGAATGCCGCTGGGCGCAAATTCATTCGCCAATGACTGCGTAATACCGATGGCCGCAAACTTAGAACCACAATAAGCCGACATGTCGGCGTAACCTTTTTTGCCCGCAATCGAAGCGGTGTTCACAACTGCCGCATCTTTGGATTCCAATAGGGCCGGCAGCGCCGCCCGGGTCATCAGAAAAATACCTTTGGTATTAACAGCAAAGACTTTGTCCCAATCATCTTCGGAAAATTCCAAGAGAGGACCCGACTGCACAACGCCGGCATTGTTAATCAGCACGTCGAGTTGACCAAAACGCTCTATCGTTGCAGCGACCGCTTTAACACAGCTGTCACTACTGGTCACATCGACTTCACAAGAAGCTACCTCGCCCAACTGGCCAGCTTTACTCTGCGCCTGGTCAAGATCCTGTTTGTTAGCAAGATTATAATTCCAGTTTTCAGCGTCGCCGCCAGCGCTGCTACTAGCGCCTCTCGTGGCTGAGTTGCCACCACCTAGATCCGCGATCATCACCTTGAACCCTGCGTTCGCAAAGGCCTCAACAATGCCAAAGCCAATACCACGGGCACCGCCCGTTACCAGCACCACTCGATCATTCATGTTAGATCCTCCACGCTATGTAGACTAACCATACACAGGTCGTCGGCAAAATGTAGGCGTTGGTGCCTGCCGCAATCGCTAATCTGGCAGAGGACAAATGGAGTCAGTGGGCAGTTTTACTATAAAGACTGGTCAATTTCCGACCATCCACTGATCTGATGACTTACAAGCTGTGTGAGTGGTACGACCTTATGATCGTTTTTAATGCCATAACGTCTGAATAGGTCGTATAGAGTTGGCCGCGTTACACCCAGCAACTTGGCAGCAGCGGTAACTTTACCCTTACTGATGGCTAAAGCTTTTGCGATTGCTGTGCGTTCAGCACCTTCGCGGATATATTTCAAATTCAGCACAGGCATGGCAGCAGTTTCAAGTGAAAGATCAACAGAACTAATAGAACCACTTTCGGACAAAGCAACGGCGTTCTTAACTTTGTTGATTAGTTCTCTGACGTTACCTGGCCAAGTATAGGCATCAATCGCAGCAATTGCTGATTCATCGAAATCAACGGCACGCCTACCATAATCTAAAACAAACTGGTTCAGAAAAATTCTACTTAATATCAGTTTGTCTTCGCTGCGATTTCTTAAAGGCGGAACATTTATAACCAATTCAGATACTCGGAAATAAAGGTCTTCCCTAAAAGTACCCATCGCAACCATTGTTTTTAGGTCTTTGTTCGTCGCGCAAACAATTCGAACGTCCACCGGAATCTCAACTCTGCCACCAACACGCTCTACGACCCGCTCCTGAATAAAACGGAGTAATTTCGCTTGGGCACTTAATGGCATATCGCCGAGCTCGTCAAGAAAAAGTGTGCCGTTGTGGGCAGACTCGATCTTGCCCACCGTTCTTTTTTCAGCACCCGTGAAAGAACCTTTTTCGAAGCCAAATAACTCACTTTCTACCAACGACTCTGGTATGGCGCCACAATTGATCACAACAAAGGGCCCTGCATTTTTGCGGCTTAACCCATGTAAAGCACGAGCAAGGACTTCTTTTCCTGTGCCGCTTTCGCCTAAAAAAAGACAGGTTATGTCAATATTAGCGACCTTTTTAAGCTTGCGGAAAATATCTAGCATCGGTGGGTGACGGGTCAAAAATCCAGCTAGCGGTGCGGGTTCACGTTCCTTTGTGGCGTTAGCGTTGATCTGGCGTTCGAAATCGTACAGCTCAAATGCACCGGTCACGGCTGAATCGAGTGTTAGTGCATTCATCGGGGTTTGAAGAAAAACATAGGCACCCATTGAAACAGTTCGCGAAGCATGAGCGCTATCTTCGTTGTTTGACACCACTATAACCTTGGTATCTATTGATACGCGTAGGACCTCACGTAAAATTCTAAAGCCTTCAGCCACGTCATCAGTGTCAGGTGAAAGTCTGAGCTTAACTTCAGCCTCTGCATTTATCCCGCAAACACTTGCTGTCAATATCGTTGTTGTTCATAGTGGTTTTTCTTATCCTCTATTGCGCGTGCGAGTTTATTGATTCGGCCTTGAAAGAATTAACCTCAAGGCTGACACCAAGAGGTTAATGGCAAAAAAGCCTATTCAGCTGTGTAGATGATTTCGCATAGCTCAAAATTATCAGACACGACTTCGTCGACTAACGCTAGCGCTTCCTGCCAAGTGCCCATCCAAGCGGCACCAGCATAAGCATCGTCAAGAATCCTTCCTGAGGCGCCGTACGACGGGCTTACTGCTCTTAAGTGAATAGTCTCGTGAACGCCGCCGCCAATCGGCTGAAAAACACCAAGATTAACCTTATGCCCAGCTGTCCGCAGAGCAGTCTCTAGTTCAGCAATTTTGTTTACAAATGACTGTAAGTTTTGGCTTGAAATGTTGAGCCGCCAAAGGCGCTCAGAGCCTGGTTCTAGCGTGAACTGCTTCAAAGGCTTGAACATGACATTGTATTTTACTTCCCTGATAGCCATTAGTTCAGGTGTCGCCTTCATTGCGTCGTATTTGCTGGTCGCAGCCATGGCCTGTTCAATCGAGTCGAAGCCGTTGTAAATGAACATTTGCCCCGGGTAATCATGCCCCGTTTTTGTGATACACGCGCCGGCAATAGAGGAACCAATGGCCTTGAAGGGCGCAGGGTTTTTTTTCAAAGCCGCGATATATGCATCTGGGTCTTGTGCCTGCACCATAAGTGCAACAAAGGCACCGCTACCCGCGGGCACGTCGCCGTGGTCGTTGGAATAGACGAAAGTAGACATCATAGTAGCTAGTAGTAACGTGATAAATCTCATATGCAAAACCTCTTTCTAAGTTTGAAGATATAAAGTAACTCAGCTTAGAGTGCCTTGCTAGATCATTTTTGATAGAAGAACCGCATTTGCGGAAAAAATTGATCAGTATCGTATCGATATTGAGCTATGTGCACCAACGCCTACGATGCAACTAAGCTTAAAGAGTGTCTTGAGACAAAATGAGCCCCGAGGATAAATCAGAGGTGCAAAAGTTGACGAGACAAATGATGAAGAGTTCCCCGGACATCGAGTAACAAACTCTGGCTACCACAGACACAGTTGTATCGGTCTCCGCAGGCTTTCCTATCTCGCAAAGAACAGTGTCATACTGGAATGACAGCATGAGCCCAGGAGCGGACATTGCCGATAAACTCTACCAGGCTGAGACCCGTGATCTAACCTGCTGGTGGGCTTTGCGCGAAGTTTGGAACGTTTGGATCCATACAATCCCAGGGCAGCGCACTCGCAGTGTAGATATTCATCGCAGGTTTGAACCAAGAGGGGTCATCCAAGCTTGAAGCATAGACTAGGTAGAGGTCCGGTAACGCTCCCAGCGTTGATACCGCCCTTGACCCACAGCTGGGGCAAAACCCCCGATTGATCTCTCCGCCATTGTCACCATACTTGGTGTAAAACTTGTATTCACCGGACATCTGAAAACCGTCTTTTGGGACAGCGAACGCTGTCGCACAAACACTACCAGTCGCTTGCTGGCAATCTCTGCAGTGGCAGCTGAAACTAAAATCAGGCTCGGCGGTAACATTAAAAGTGTAGCGAAACGAGCCGCAAAGGCATCCGCCAGATTGTTCACCTTGCATTGAAGACATCCGTTTACATCCAAAATTCGTGAGCTATTACTGTAACAGGAGTGCCAGCTTTCACAACGCTTATGGTCGTAGTTTCAAATTTTAATTATAGCACTGGTCAACTCCATTGGGTCGAGTCCCGCCGGATTGACTAACGATCTTTAGCTAGCTGCGACCCTCTATCTCCGTTGTAGGCGCTCTCGTTCCGATCGTTGTGGCCACCCGGACTATCGAGGCCATCAGCATGAACAAGGGACAGGTTGCTGAATAGAATAAGTAGAGGTCGTAATATCAAGATCCTAGCCTAGTACAGGATGGACAATATCTGGCTAACGGTAAATCGTGATGTCTTCATGCAAAATCTCCTGTACAAATATTACGAGAAAGTTCTACTTTTGAGCAAGGTTACTTCGAGGCGGGATTACCATTCGGTCATGTGTCTACTTAGCTCCGCAGATAAGACTAAGTTTCGGCAAGCGCTGGGCGATTCAAGAACTATTGAACAGATCAATATGTCTGTCGAAATAAATTGTAGGACCAACACTAACTAGAAAAAATCATTATTCCAACGCGGCCTCAGTCAAGTGTTATCTGGGGCTTTTTTGACACGGGCTCGGACAATGCTGAGCCGTTGCCTGCCGGTGGTGTTTATTTTTAGAGTTGGCGTCTCAGCCAGCGGCGAATCCTCTGAGAACGCCAAGGGTTTGGGGTGAGTTTCAACGTTTGTGATAGCGTGCGACACCGTAGCACTGACACCCAAATCCGAACCATTATTGTACCTCAATGTATCTTCCGCTAGATTCATGGACCCCTTTAATTTTCAATGAACTTAAACATAGCGAGAAGATAATATGATACGAACAGCCCTGACTTTACTTGCGGTATTCGCGCTAGTTCCATGTGCTTTCGCCGACAACCATGAGAATAGCTGGCGAGGCGTAGACCTCGACAAAAATTTCGGCATGCAATTTGAGGTGTGCTCGTTGCAAGCCGGAAAATCTATCGCAGACGTGGCGAAACTGGACGCCCGCTTAAAGCAAGCTTGGTCCAAGATGAACATAAACCTTTCCATGATTCGACTGACGCCAATGTTTAGTCATGGTATGCCAGGTCAGTCGAATGTTGATTATATTGATTTGGTTATGGGTGATATCAACGGATTTGGCGCTGCTTGGGACGCTTGGATGGTATCCGATGAAGCCGCCAAGCTCATGGCAGATGCTGCCAAGTTAGGCGATTGTAGATTTAAATTTGGCCAAGGCGTTAACAAAATGCTTAATGCGGCGGAGCTTGATAGCACAGATAACCGCCTAATGACCATGAACTGGTGCGGGCCGAAAGAGGGCGTTTCTTATGAACAATTGAAAGCCAAGCATGGTTCGTGGCTGGCAGACAATGGTGATGATCTTGATCTTGCGGCTTGGAATATTTTCGCGCCGCGTTTGGGTGCGGGTAGTCGACAAGGCAAATTCATGCATTTGGTGTCCTACACCAGCGCCTCAAAACTGATGGCCAATCAAGACTGGCTTGCTAACGGCGGCGGCGCTGCTGCGATGAGAGACTACGAGAATTCATATGCCAGTTGCGAAGGCGAGTCGGCTTGGATTGCTGAGTACATTATCAAGCCTGCTGGTTAATGTTGGTTTCCCTGGCGGTGTCGTTGCGACAAGCAAGTGGGCACTGCCATTGAGGAACCTTTAGATTAGGCTGATTATGGATGATGAGGCTACGAGGATAGTAAATTTATACCGCATTGACCCCAAATTTCAAAAGCACCCTCATTATTTTTAGCAAAAAGAAGTCTATGCGGCTGTTTACGCCAAACCAACGCTTCCGTTCTTAATTAAAAAGCTTCATGTATAGGCTTGCTCGCATACCATGATTCATTCACACGCGCTAAGCGCCAAAAAATCCGCGCTTCGTCAGCGATCTATTTCTAGCAGTCGCACCACTTAAACGCATTGCGGCCAGGTGTCGCAGCGAACGCACTCACATAATCTCAGACTCTCCCACCCAACATAAGCGGCAATCTCTTAATCATTTGTAAGACACCGCCTTCTTCACAAATACTAACCGTTAGATAGAGTCGCGATTATTTATCTTAATCATGACTCTGTCCCAATGACCCGCTAAGAATTCAAAAAGAAAGTATCTTGGGATACTCAACACTATGATGAACCTAGAAAAGAATTTATATATGGTCACTTACATCGCAACAGACATAAATGGTAAAACCGCGATAATATCAGCGTATACCGCGTCAGAAGGCGGAAGAGGTTCTAGGTACTGGTCAGAATGTTAGCTTTAAAGAGCTTAGCTCATGACTGGAGTTAGTGATGATGAATGTCCTGCTCATCAGAATCTGATGTCGCAGTTAGAAATGTCTGCCTGTATATTTCTGCCTTGCATATTCCACACTTATATAATTCGCCTCAGGTGTCGGTCATGCAAAGGGTTTGCGATAATTAGCCAGAGGAGAAGCACGTAGCTTGCTTTAGTTTGTTCAACTACAGCATCTTAAAATATTGGAGTTAAAAAGATACTTGGCAGTATTGCCTTATTGTTCACTTATATAATCGTCCCATTTTCGGTCATCCATTGCATGAAAGGCTGAATATGTTGAGCTAATTCTCCATCAATAAAATTAGCGCCGTTATCTACGTGGACAATTCGGTGTTTTATTTTCCATTCGCCTTCGATTTTTTGCAGGTAACTCTCGTAAGTTCCTGAAATGAATATATAGACTTTCTCTGGCCTACTTAACATGCCCGACAATGTACAACGATGTGCAGCACTATCGCCTTTTATACTAACAAGATGATTCGTTTGGACATGGCGAGTGCCGGGTAAAAGGCGAATGTGGGCATCGATAAATTTCTTCAATGCTGGCTTCCCTAAAAACTGTATTCGATTGCCATCACTGGCTACTTCAAAGACACCATCTTCGCTGTAACATTTGAGCCATTGCACTGCATCATATTCATCGGCAGCGTGTGCGTACCTTGCAAAAACATCTTCTATCGCAAAACGATCTAGCAGCAACCTATCATCACTCATTATCTTCTTCCCTGGTTTGCCCCAAATACATATGAAGAACGTATTCGTTTTTTGTGATCAGCCTGTGGCCGGTAGCGACCGCCTTCAGCTTTAGTTCGGTCAAGATACACTCGATTGACTAAGGCAGTTATGAAAAAAAATCCATATCTTCAAGTTAGCACTGCTGACGACATTCATCAATATTTCAGGTTTTGCGAGCACTACTCGTTGTCTAGTGCTTGAATCAAACCAATAAGTTCTAGCTCATTGTAGCTTTCCACTGCGGGTCCCTGAGAGCCGCTGCAAGTATTGCGTCCCGTGCAGGTATCGGGGAAGTTGAGTACGTCAGGTCTGAGGTCCAAAACATAGCCTTGATTCATGGCGTGGATATATTTTGTTAAAACCACAATGACAATGTCTTTCTGCGGCCACACATAGATTTTTTGCCCATCTCTACCCAAAGCTGCCGTGATGTCGATGGGTGGTTGGCTGCCGCCATAGAAGGTGTCATTGAGTATCCACCACTGAAAACCATACGGTGCTGACGTTGCAAGCATGCTTTGAATAACATAGTCAGACGATACAATTTGTTCACCTTGCCAGTTGCCATTTCGTGCATATAACAGCCCAAATCGAGCGAAGTCGTCTGGCCGCATATCTAGGCAGCAATAAGTCATTGGATTCGTTGCGGTACTATCAAACCACAGGCCTACGCTGGTGGTATCAATGCCAATAGGCGCAAGAATTTTGTTGACGAGATATTGATGCGCGGTCTGACTGGTTGTTCTTGCCAAGATGGGGGATAGTAAATGCGTGTTGGCATTTGAATATCTGAATAGGCTGTCAGGGGTACTTTCTAATGGCAAATTAATGGCGTGTAGCGTCTGATCCGCTGCAAAGAACACCTCGGTCCCCGACGCGTACCCTGAGCGCATTTGCAACACTTGTTTTAGGGTGATATCCGCTTTGTCAGTGTTCTGCCACTCCGTAATGATATCACTGACATTTATGTCTACAGACGCTATCAGCCCCTCGTCTATTGCAACGCCAATGGCCGCGCTGTAAAAGCTTTTTGCGACCGACCAGCTGGTGCCATAGCTGTCCTTGTCGTATCCGTCCGCATAGCGTTCGCCAATAGTGAACCCATTTTTGCTGATCAGCACCGATTGTATCGCTTGGTCGGTGAAGATGAAATTCAGTATGGCATCCACGCTTGCTTGGTCAGTATTCACTGCGTCTGGGCTAACCCGTCTCAAGTCCCAATTCCGGCTAAAATCTAATGTAATGACCCCATCGATCGGTCCTGTACCCGCCTGATCTTCAATGTGCGTGGTGATGGTGGTGTCGAGGTCATAGCTGATATTGGGCGTGAAGGTCATTGCCGCCAGCGCCGTGTTCACATTGGCTGCTATGTCAGTCATGGTCCAGACGCCGGTGCCGGCATCATAAGTGTTGCCAGCACCACTGGTGGTCAGTACGCCGGCATTGACATCATTCAGTGTCAGGGTGGCTGTCAGCATATCGCCAGTGTCGACATCAGCGATCACAATGTCATCGATGGCAACGCTGGTGGCGCCTTCCGTGTAAGCGGCGGTGCTGGTCAGATTGGTCGCGGTGGGCGGATCGTTGCTCGCTGCAGGCTCAGGGGTTGACGCGTTGACGCTGGTGGCACTGTTATCCGCTATCGGCGGCGCTGTGGAGTTGCTGCCGCCACCACATGCAGTAACGGTGAGTAATAACCACGTAAGCAGGATGTACTTGATTCTCGTCATTTTCTTACTCTTTACGTGAAATAGACCGCACGCTTTACACCCGCTTAGTTTCTAAGCATTTTTCGCCGGCATTAGTCGAAACAGATCAAGCCTTAGGACAGATCGGAGGACAAGAATTATAAACCACGTTTTCCGAAGAACGATCATGTATGGTGATTGCTGATGATCAGAATATCAAGCAATCATTCATTAGTGCCTTGACAACACAATGGGCTCAATGGTGCTAACTGACGATTTTGAGGTGCCAGCTTAGAAAGCCTTCCGGTAAAAATCTTGGTCATATTTACTACAACTTTTCCGACATGTAGGAGGCAAAAAAAGTGCACGCAGAGAAACAAAAAGAAATGCTAGAGCGCTTACGAATCCATTTGGCGAACGGCACAACCGATCTGTCGCCTTACAGCTTGGAGGTACCTGCATCCCACTATGTCAGCGAAGAGCAGGCAGCTTTGGAAGTTAAAGTAATGTTTAGGCAACGCCCCCTACTTGTTGCACTTACTCCGCAGATTCCAAATCAGGGTGACTATCTGACACATGAGGTCGTCAATACAAGCTTGCTAATTGTCCGGGATAAATATGGGCTCGCTCGAGCCTACATTAACGCCTGTCGACATCGTGGCGCCCGGATTGCCGAAGGCAAGGGTAGCAAATCATCTTTTTCTTGCCCTTTTCATGCTTGGAACTGGGGACTTGATGGCAAAATAATTGCACGCCCCAATAGTCACGACGGATTCTCAGCGGGTGACGACCGCTATGACCAGCTTGCCGAAGTATCGTGCTTTGAAACAGATGGCTTAATCTTTGTTTTACTTGAAGGTGATGATATCGAGAGCAAGGTGTATGCGCTGTTAGGTGGAGCTCTCACTGACATCGCTAATTACAACATTGAGGAAACACGATACATCGACAGTCGAACGATTGAGTTACCATGTAACTACAAGTTCTTCATCGACGGCTTTGCTGAGACCTATCATATTGCACCACTGCACAAAAACACTATCAGCCCCTATTACTATTCGACCTCAACACTCACTGAGCAAATGGGTGAAGTAGTTCATCTGGTATCGCCAAGAAAAACAATTGAGAAAGAGTTCCAGAAGCCGGAAGCTGAGCAAGGCGCAATACTGCCATATTGCACAACTGAATATATTTTGGCGCCCAATGTCTTACTCACTCATCAGGTAGATCACATTCAATTTTGGACTGTTTACCCAGTTGAGGGGGCAAACCGTTGCCGTGTTGAACTCAATGTTTTTTGGCCTAACCCAATGGACGAAGACGCGGAGCGCAAGGCTAAACTCAACGTAGACCTTGTTTGGCAGGTCACAACGGACGAAGACTTTCCTCAAAGCGTTTCAATACATAGCAATCTTGTAAGCGGCGCATTGCCAAATCTAATTTTTGGCCGCAATGAACCAGCGCTTATCAGCTATCACCAGAACATCGCCAAAGCTATTGGCAGTGATCGATTGATTCCTCTTTATGAGGATCAAGATAATTGAGTTAACGGCTTAATCGCAGAAGCGCCTAAAAGTTGAGGTGGAAGATAGTAACTATAAACCACATTTTCCGAAGAACGATCATGTATGGTGATTGCAGATGATCAGTTTTAGTGCAAATCTGTGGCTTCATTCGACAAGCGTAGGCTTGCATATTGCACCTTACTTATGCACCCTAAAACTAGCTGTTGGCGTGTTCATGGCATCCTTATTCGCACTAAAATAAAGTAGCCCGATTGGATACATCGTAAGCTCATCGCCAAGTGCACAACTGTTTAATGGAATTTTCAGCCGTTAGCAATCTCTTAAACACTGCTGGCGACACATTACCCAAAGCGACATTTGTGAGAGCACTTTATGTTGAGCGCGACGTATAAAAAATATCCCACTAAGACCCGAATCAAAACCCTTTGTGGGTGCACGGTCATGGCTATGATCTCCGGTGCGGGGGTGGCGGTGCTAGCGGGTCAAACGTCACCAGTACAAACGCCCCTGTCATCGACAATAAACCGCCTTCGGCTGTCATTGACTCATTAACTCCTGACTACATCGCCGGTAGGGCTGTAGAACTCACATCAGCATCGAGCACCGATGAGGATGGAGACACGCTATCCATAGAGTGGCAGTTCGACTCACCAAGTGGGAGTTATGCCGCACTCAAGGAAGTTGGCACCAATGTCGTGGAATTTGAGCCAGATATGGCCGGCACATTTACGATCCGGCTTGAAGTCACTGACGGGAGAGGTGGCATAGATCGGGCTTCGCTTGATATTACTCCATCGCTACCAACGCCGGACGCCTTACCCTTCTTTACAAGCTCAGCTCCTCCTACACCAGCCATAAAAGATCGGACCGACGCTGTTCGTCTGCTGTATCAGGGTACTTTCGGGCCAAGAGACGGCGATATTGACGCAGTGATTCAGCAGGGCGCCGCTGCCTGGTTCGAGGAACAGATCACTATGGATCTGCATTCTTACACCAGTGCCTGGGAATCAATAGCCGCTGATTTCGACGACATTGACAGTGGTGAAAACGCTAATTTTAGGCAGCTGAGCCACGAGACATTTATGCTTAACGCCCTCTCCAGTCCAGATCAGCTCCGTCAGCGGATGACCTACGCATTAAGTCAGATGTTTGTGATTTCAGATCGGTTTGATTTCGCAGGCCACGATGAATTGATGATGGGTTACGCAGACACACTGCATCGCAATGTGTTTGGAAACTACAGAGATTTGCTTCGTGAGGTAACGTTGCACCCGGCGATGGGAATGTTTCTCGCCATGCTTGGCAATGAAAAAGCAGATCCCGAAAGAAACATTCGGCCCGACGAGAATTTTGCCCGAGAAGTGATGCAGCTATTTACAGTAGGCTTGCAGCTTCTTAATCAAGACGGCAGTCCGATAATTGATCAAACGACAGGCCTACCGGTACAGACCTATAGTCCCGCAGACGTACAAAACTACGCCGCAGCTTTCACTGGCTGGTATTTTGCAGACCAACCATCTTACAAATTTGGCAACAGCTTTCACTCCGTTGAATGGCAAGAGCGGCTGGCTCCGATGGCTCCCTACGAAGATTTTCACCAAAGAACGCAAAAGAAACTTTTACGCAATTACTATGTGCCGGCAGGGACATCCGCGACAGAGAGTCTTGAGACTGCACTTGACAGTTTGTTTTATCATCCAAACTTAGGACCTTTTGTCGCTCGTCACCTGATCAAGAACTTTGTTACGAGCAATCCATCGGCAGATTATCTAGCACGCGTGGTTGCAGTTTTTAATAGCAACGCAGACGGAGAGCGCGGCAACTTGTCGTCAGTGGTACAGGCCGTGCTATTCGACCCAGAGGCCCGTAAAGTACCGTCGGAGCAATCGAAATACTTTGGTAGAGTTAAGGA
>Ga0307985_10001448_pt1 | contig 13374 bp, 20 predicted proteins | sample EllFjometageno80_FD_203155 | JGI IMG/M metagenome (GOLD analysis project Ga0307985, IMG submission 203155) | Marine microbial communities from Ellis Fjord, Antarctic Ocean - #80 | ecosystem: Environmental > Aquatic > Marine > Unclassified | place: Southern Ocean | collected 2014-10-09 | reverse complement strand
TTCTTCTTCTTCTTCTTCTTCTTCTTCTTCTTCTTCTTCTTCTTCTTCTTCTTCTTCTTCTTCTTCTTCTTCTTCTTCTTCTTCTTCTTCTTCTTCTCCGGCGGCGGAGGCGGCTGCGAGGTGCTGTTCTCCCTGACGCCTCGTCCCAGTCGAAGCGATTAGGACACCGTCACATACACCGAACACGCGGCGAGGAAGACCATCACCGCCATGGACGTCGTCTACGCTTTGGAGCGCCAGAGCAAGACCCTGTACGGGTTCGGCGGTTTGGGCTGGTGAGTTGTTGGGGGGAGGGGAGGGGAGAGTTGGACGGTTATGATGATATAAAGTACGACGATGCAGTTACTATAATGCGACTGGCACGATCGGCGACCAGCGCTATGCGTAAACCTCAGAATCCAAATAGTGCCAATAGTGAAGCATGAGGACTTACCACCTCCATCGCCCTCCCAATCCTCGCACTAACCCAATCCAATACTTGCAGGTGGCGAGAGGGGAACGTAGAGTAACTAATGAACCCGTTTGCGCTGACTCCTGAACTGCTTCTCGAGGAGCCGCTTGTTTGCTCGCATGGTTTAACTAAAACCATGGTGCTACAATTAGTCAACGTCGAACATAACTTCGCGGCCAGACTCGCTGTCTCGTCGACTCCTGTTGGCAGCCTGTGGGGTGTCTGGGTGTGCCTGTGCCTCTTGCTTGCTCTTACGCCTCTTCTCCCTCCTCGCCTCCTTCTCCGCTCTTCTCTTTGGCTCCTCGGCGTTCTTGATCAGTAGCCCAACCCAGCCCGTGACCTTCCGCTGCACGAAACCGATCACCCACCCCGACACCATCGGTGCTAGGTTGATGCCGTAACCTCCCCCGCCTCCGCTCTTTTTGTTGGGCGAAAGCATGTCTGTGCTAACAGGAAGACTCGGGAAGGGGAGCAGGTACGGCTGGACGATGTGCCGGTACCGGCGAGGCGTGACCCAGCCAGCTCCGATGGTGGCCGACGTCCACAGTTTGGCGGCGTCGAGGACACTCAGGACGATGATGCCGAGGACGGCAAGGAAGGAGCCGGATCTGTAGGAGCGCTTTACTTGCGACGATCGTGCGTCCCACCAAAGAGTCAGCTGGTAGGAGAGCGTGCCGTAGAGAGGGGTAGTGAACAGGATTGTAGCTACGACCATGCACACAAGAGTGATGACGAGGGCTGCAAGGTACACTGTGTGAACAAATGGGAAGATGGGAAACGTGTGAACTAGCGCCATCCAATTCGCCCCCTGTAGCCTCGCTCGCCGCTCGCCTCTCTTCCCTCATTCTTACGCGTGTTCTGTTGCGACCAGCGCTCCCAGCGATCGATGGAGAACAGTCCGAGCCAGCCACCCTCGGCTTCAAAGGCCTTGGTTGCAGCGGTTGTTGATGCGCTGTTCTCGGCGGCAACCAGGGCATCGATGAGCTCTTCCTTTAGCATCAGCTTGGCAATCTCAGTCGGTGTAAAGCCGTGGCGACGAGCCAGGAGCCGCTTGATCTCACGGTTAGAAAGAGAGCTCGCCACCATACTGTCAGATTCAGGATTGAAGGAGGGCTGAGCGAAGAAAGACATGCTGAGTTGCTAGGAGAACGGGAGCGAGGAAGAGGGGGGGGGACGTGGTGCGGTTGGCGGAGAGGGAGTAACTTGAGGGGCGATATCTTGAGCCAATGAGGAACAGTCCTTGCGATGATGGTCTCCGGTGATCAGTGAGGTGATGACGGTTTTTGACGCGGGCTAGCCCGCGTGGAGTTTGGTGCACGAGCCCGTGCGCGGGGCTGTGCGGCCGTTCTACATATATGTAGCAGCTGCTACATATATGTAGCTCCACCTACTTATTGCTACCTAAATGTGCCGGCGAAGTCGGGCGAGGCGTCAGGCCCGCCAACGATGAGGCGATGGAGTGCCGCGTTGTAATTGCCCGTTACTCGGAGGCTTTCGGCTTGCGTTCGGGGAGGTTTGAAGGAGTTCTCGAAGATGGACGTGTAGGCGAACGTGTGTGTGATGTCATTTAGCTCGTACCGGCATTGCCGGTTGTACGTGAATTTCGCCAGTGCTAAGAACTGGGCAAGAGTCGTGGAAGAGAGGGCAGGGGAAGCTAGGGTCTCGAAGAAAGACCGCCAAAGTCCTCCGACAAGGGCGTCGTGGTTTGCTTGGGACGAAGCTGCAAGGAACAGTGGCCACGACTCGGCGCCAATCTGTGCGACCGCAGCCTCGTTCCGAAAAAACTCGAGGAAGCCGCCGGACCGGCAGAAGTTCAGTAAGCAAACGACTGGGCGTTGCGGCGCCAAGGCGTAGATTTGCGCAAGTGCTTGCCGGAGTTTGGTGGCGTAGAAGTTGCAGGCAGGGTTGTTGCGAGCTTGCTGAGTGGCCACGAAAGTTCGCACGGAGTAGTCGGTTGAATGAGCTGGATATGGCATGTTCTCTCCATCTCGCCTCTCCTCTTCTTACCTCGTGTAAGCGGGGATCAAGAGCTGAGTGGCTCGACTTGTCGTTCTTAATCTGCACGATGTCTGAAGTTGAATGGTGCGAATCGCCAAGCGAGTAAACCGCGACCACGAGGGGGCCGGCACTGGGGACGACCGTGGGAGTGCGTTCCGTACGGTTAGAGTGGAGCACGTCCCAGATAGTGCCTGGGTTTACATTTTCGAAGTCGCCTACAAACGATAGGGAGGTGTGAATGTGCTCTCTTTTATCGAGGTCCGGGCCCAGAGAGGAGTTGGCTTCTCCAGACACTTCTCTTGCTCGTCATACTTAGCACCAATCGTGGAGGAGTACGGTATAGGCCCGCGACACCAACTTCCCGGTTTGATGTACCTCAGCAGCGGAAAAGATGACTTCTTCACTGACTTGCAATCAAGTGAGAACTACCAAACAGAGAAGCCCCGGGCCGCAATTTCAGTCGGTTTACCAACTCTCGGTTTCCAGACCTCGTTCCTCGTTCACACCCCATATCTACTACGAACCGCCGATAATTTGATCATATATTAAGGTTCTCATCACCCAGTGCGCCCCGGCGCGGCTTAGGGCGGCTGCCATTTGTCTAGGCGCCTGGTACCCGAAGTCGCCGCGCAACTGCAGCTGTTGTTCGCGACGCGTCTCGCCTGCACTCGACTCATTGCTCGTGCTGGGCCAGCCGATTCTGACGACACGAGCGGCAACAAAGTCACCCCGACCCCCTCCCCTCCCCCCGGCAGCACAACATTCGGCTGGCTCCCACACTCACTGCTAGTCTTACACGACTCGCAAAAATGTTAAATTCCACGCTCATCTTTTCCCACATCCCTCCAGGCAACAACAAGACAAACACAATGCCGCGCAAGAACAGCGAATCGACTCGCAGCCGCCTCAAGGGCCGCTCCACCAACACCCACAGCGTGTACTCATCCAAGACCGTGCGCCTCCGTGAGGCCATGCTCGAGTCCATCAGCAGTCCCGGAACTTCTAATTCATCGACACTAACTGAAAAGAAGAAGAAGAAGAAGAAGCGCTGATCATCTGACAGCAGCAGCTCCGTCGAGCACCACCACCACTAATTGATCATCAGAAGATGCGCCCCCCCAAGGCTTCCCTAACTGGCAAAACGCCACCCCGGATACACAGGAGACCAAGACTGCTCACAGCAAACACTTTTAATAATTTATAAAAAACCAATGCAGTCAGACCGGTCTCTTGCAGTACCACACCCGGCTATGTACAGCAACCTCTTATATCTACAATGTAGAATATCTCAATAATGTCCCTCGGGACCGTAGCCAGCCCTAGAGCCTAGCTCTCCCCCCACACCCACCACACTAAGTAATCCAGCGCAGTTGTTGAACTGAAAGTGTTACAGTTTTATTGCCTTGCCTCATGGGCCGCATAAGCTCACCGGTCTGGTCCTCGTGCCCCCCCCGCCCATCTCCTCCTTCTTTCCTCCCTTGCTTCAGTCCTGAATAATATATTTCAACCGTCTTGCCCTGTGCCGAACTGTGCGGGTCTGTGCGGCCGTTGTATGGCCAGACCCGCCAACGACAAGCCAAAACATGCCTCCCAGCGCCTTGTAGAACTACAAACACCCTGCCTACACTTACACACTACAGGTACTCGCACTTGAGCTGGCGCTCTCCGAACCACCTGTCGTGGAACACCGCCACCGCCGCCTCGGCCATCTGCACCGTCTCATACTCGATGACGACCTTTCCTCCCGCCTCCAAGTGCTTGACGTCAACTTCCTTCACGTTGCCGAACTTTCCGCCCTCGTCGTGCATGTCCTCCTTGATTTCGAGCCACCAGTTGTCGTCCGTCTCCTCGTCCTTGTCGAAGCAGTTGTGGACGATGAAGCGGGGCGTGGCGGCCACGACCTTCTCCACGACCTCCTCCTCCTCCACCGCCTTCTTCTCCACCGCCGCCCCGCCCCTCGCCGCGAGCTTGGCCATGAGCTCCGTCCTCTTGGCGTGCGCGTCGCTGCCCTTGGTCTTCAAGCTGACCCCGCTCTCCTCGTCTGCCAGATCTGGCCTCCGGATCTCCGAACTGCCGCCGCTGTTGCTGTTACTGCTGCTACTGGTGGTGACGCTGTTGCACTTGGGCAGGGCAGCCAACGAGGCCAGCCCAGCAGCAATGGCGTTCTGGGCATTCTGCTTCTGCACCAGGTTGTGCTGGTAGAGCAATTTGGAGTGCTCGCCCTCCGCGTCCTGAGCCTCCTCGGCAGTCTGCGCCACCGGCTGCGCGACCATGGCCACGGCGCCGCCGCCCAGCACCGTGATGCTAGCAGCGTACTCCCTCGACCTCAGAATTCTTCCTTTCGCGTCAGAGGGGGGCGGGGCGGTTTGGGAGTCGACGGTACCCTTCTCCTGCGATGCCTTGGACCAGCCGGTGGACAGCTGGGAGCCAGCGACGTACCTGCGAGCGTGAGTGTCAGTGGGAGAGGAACAAGGCGAGAGCGAGTACAGGTTGAGTTCGTCAGTGAGAGGCGAGCGAGGGTGGATGGGAGAGAACAAGCGAGAATAAGCAGGTTGAGCTCGTCGATGAGATGTGAGCACAGTTGAGTTCGTCAACGAGTCGCGCTCGCTTCGCTCGCGCTCGCTTCGCTCGCGCTCCCGTCGCTTGCTACGTACTCGTCCTTCATCGCCTGCATACCCAGCGCAGCCTCGCTAGCGTGCCCGAACGACACGAAGCCGAAGCAGTTCCCCGAGGATCCTGCGGGGGGTTGGAGAGTCACGGAGAGCACATTGCCGATGAAGCTGAAGATGGCCTTGAGCTGGTCGGGGGAGACGCCGGGGGGGATGTTGCCGATGTGAATGCGGTACGGATCGAGGTTCGGCTCGTTCTTCTTATCGTCCAGCTTACCGTCCCCACCGTTCTTCTTGTCAATCATCGCGGCGAGGTTTTTCTCCGATTCCGAGGGGCGCACGAGGATGGGGAAGCGCTGGAACTCCGGGACGCGGCCGTTGCAGTTGACAGCGTAAGGGACGTCGTCCAGGCGCTGCATTTCGACGTAAGCCGCGCCCTTGTGCCTGCCTGTGCGCTTGTCAATCAGGAAGTATATTGATGACACCGGCCCAGCCTTACGCTTGAAGTACTTCTTGAGGTCGTGGGCCGAGCTCTTCTGGGTGAGCTGCGACACGTATACAGTGCGCTGCTCCTTGGTCAGCAGCATGGCAGCGTCGTCAATTTCAGGGGAGCGGGAGCGTCTCCTCTTACGACGGCTTGAGCTGCTCTTTTCATCTCTGCCCTTGTCGTCTCTGCCCTTGTCGCCTCGCTCACGCCTGTCATCGGACCGCTCACGGGCTGGTTCGGACATTTGTTAGGTCAAGCGCAAGTTAGCAGGCAGAAAGCGACAGAGGTTACCTAGAGCGGGAGAGAGAGAGAGAGAGAGAGGGGCGGGGATGATTGTACGGGACTGATTGTACGGGGCTGATTGTACGGGGCTGGTTGCGAGACTGCGAGGGAGTTAGCGACAAGGAAGGGTGGCGAGAGAGAGAGAAAGAGAAAGAGAGAGAGAGAGAGAGGGAGAGAGAGAGAGAGAGAGAGAGAAAGAGAGAGAGAGAGAGAGAGAGAGAGAGAGAGAGAGAGGGAGAGAGAGAGAGAGAGAGAGAGAAAGAGAGAGAGAGAGAGAGAGAGAGAGAGAGAGAGAGGCGCTGTTCGTTCGAGCTTCGACAGCTGTATTGGCAACGTGGGCGCTCCTACGTTGCTCTGAAGTGAAAAGTGGGCATCTGTGTGGCCGCCAGCCGCTGTGAAAAGTAGTGAGAGTGAAACGGGTTAAATTTCGAGGGTGGGGGACCTGTGCGCATTTAATATAAGGGAGGGAGAAAGAAGGAAAGAAGTGGGAAGAGAGGGGAGAAGAAGGGAGGAAAAGAAGAGGGGAGGGAGGAGGGAATTAGGGAAGTTGATGCGCGAAATTCCGAGCTTCGGGGCCCACATTTTCGCCGTGCTGTGTCACGAGTGGAGCACATTTAGTGTGTTGGCGTGGCTTCCAGATCTAATTAGCACGCGCAAGTATCCCACGGCCAATGTCCCTTCCTCTTTTTCCAGTATCGCTAGCGCTGAATGCAGACACTTGCCAATAACTTTCGTCACAGCCACGTACCACCACCTTGACATGCAGAATCTTGAACGCGCCCTCTCCGTCACATGCAGTTCATTGCGTTCATTTCATGAGTAGTATCAAGCCTCACTTCCTCGCAGCCATCGCCGCGCAAGCGCACACACGCTAATCTTGTCGCGAGTGGGCGAGGTGGCGGGCGTGTTCTTGGAGTGCGACGCCAAGTCCATGCCCGGGTTCGAAACATGCCTGGCCGGCGTGAACGGGGCACAGGACGGGCTCGTCGTGAATTCGCGCGCGCTGATGGACTTCTCCGTGACGATTGTGCCCCTCCTCACGGCGCTCGTGAACGATGAGAGCGGCATGGTGAGAGCGGACACGAGCGCGGACACGATCGTGATGCGCGACGGCAGCAGTGCGCTTACTCTCGCGGATGTAACAGGCTTCACCGCTTCGAAAGCCCTGGCCGCTTACAACGCACCGATCAAGGTGAGCATGTTGGTCCAGTTCACCATCAGCGCGTTCTCGCTCATCAAGATAATGGGGCAGGTCGAGCACACGATGCGGGAGAAGCGCGCACAGCTCGAGAAGGGAGAGGTTACCGCCGGGCACGACGCGGCACTTGGCGTCATGAACAATTTGTTCTCCAAGAAGAAGAGTGTGCAGGAGGGGGAGGGAAGCAGAGAGACCCGTTTGAGGTCGAGTAATAAGTTGTAGGAGGTTTCACGAGGAAGTGTGGGATCAGGTACCAATACGCGGCGCGGAATCTTTACTCCCTGGTTTGCGACAAGGCGGCATGGCTGCGAGAGTTTTATTGGGGGAGGAGGTTCGAGGGAGATTCGAGGGAGGATGAGAGGCAGGAGTGGTATTATTGGCGGCGGGAGAGGGAGGAGGAGAGAGTGGCCGTGGAGAGTTTGATAAGGGAATAAGGGAAGGGTTGGCGAGAGGATGGTGGGTCGTGCGAGTTGAAACTGCTCTGCTTGGGGAGCTGGGGGGGGTAAGTGTAATGGTAAAAATATCTCTTTCGAGGGGAGCACGGTGAAGATGAAGGGGGGAAGGGGCGGGGGTCTAGTTGGGGATGTACCTCGAGCAAAATACAATTCGATTATACAGACATTCGCGAAGAGTTGAGGTGTACGAAGGAACTCACAGTTGAGGTGTACGAAGGAACTCACAATCGGCGATAAAGCAACTATCGTACCTGCTATGGTTCCTCGCACAAACCTTCCCATAAACTTCCCATAAATATCATGGTGAAGTGCAAACCATACGCACAAGGGCAATGGTGGCGAAACGACCCGTATACGAGCATTTCCCCCCATGTGCCCCCCCATGTGAACGTGAACGGACGTCACAATCTTGTTACCGAATCCTCTCTTCTCTCTCAAAATAATAATAATCCTAACCATGTTCACACGCTACCACACCGCCACATACACCGCTACATGCCTCATTGGTGTGCCCCCCTTCTCTCTCTTTGTGTGGGTACGCTCGAGGCCTCGGGGTTTGGAGGAAGGTTTGGAGGAAGATGAAGATCGTTATTGTATCCTAATTGCCCCCCTCAGCCAGCTGTAAAGTTAGAGAAGCTCAGAGGACCTGCTAGGCGATAACAGCAACAACTCGTAACCTATTCCCCCCCTGCCGCTGGGCGCCTTCGAAATAAAAATGCAGGCGAATTTGGCCCAATCACCAGACGAACTCATCAACCACCGCGCTTTCCAGAAAATGTACGACCTTCTGGCCAAGCCACCAGCCGCCGATAATATTGACTTTACCACGGCGGTCAAAACACAATACAACAACAACACAACAAGCCCGCCTGCCAATATTGACATCAAGACCAGCCCTACCCTAAGTGCCCCACCCCCCTCGAGCTTCAGACCTGTGTGTGCGGACCAAACCCCCCACAACCCCCCCCCGACCAAGCCGCCCCTCTCTCATCTCATAAGAGAGGACTCCCACGACCCCCCCCCCCCTAGCTGCCCCCCCCCCAGCGCTGCCCTCCAAATCAACCCGCACCCTCAGAACGGCCAGCCCCCCCTCCCCAAGAGCACGCACGTCATCACTCCCACTGAGTCGACAACGACTAATGTGTCTGAGCCTATGTCCTCATCTGATGCATTTACTACAGCACCATCTGCTGTCGTTAAGGCTGTGAAGTCTGAGAAGGTTGTGAAGGCTGCGAAGGTTGTGAAGGTTGTGAAGGTTGTGAAGGTTGTGAAGGTTGTGAAGGTTGTGAAGGTTGTGAAGGTTGTGAAGGCTGTCAAGGCTGTCAAGGCTGTCAAGGCTGTCATGCCCACCCCTGTCATGCCCCCCCTGGCAGCCCCCCCGGTAGCCCCTGCACGAGCTCACAACACGAGGCCGCGGCCTGCCAAGGTCGTGCACGCCAAGCCCGACAGCCTCTCCCCCCTGCCTCCTCACGCCGCCTTCATGCCGTCCGATGTGGAGATGAAAATGACTGACTTGGGCCTGCCGTTGCCTGTACTCAACGGAGACGCGATTCACGCGATGCACGCTCTTGATTACTCGTCCACGTGGGCCACGTTTGGGCTGGACGCCAGCACGTCAGCGCTCGCCAACGTCGCGGTCAACCCCTTCGCTGCTAGCGGGGGCGGGGTGCTAGAGCTCGGCGGCCTGGGGACTGTGGGCCACGGAGCCCTGAGCCATGGCACCCTAACCCCCGGCAGGTTAACTCCTATACCAGCGGAGGGAGAGCAGGCCCAGCAGCCGTTGACGGGCAACCCCCAGCTGCTGCCGGCGGCACTCGCAGCACCAGCGGCACCCCGCTCGAGCAGCAAGAAGGCCGGGGGCGGGCGGCGAAAAACAGCCGTCAAGAAGAAGGTGCAGGTGAGCGCGGCGCACAGTGAGCGTGCACGCGAGCGTGTAGGGTGCTGCGACCCAGCGACGGCGACCCAGCTACCCAGCGACCCCTTGTGTGCGCAGCCCCTTGTCTAGACGTATGTGTGTGTGCTCCCCTTCGCGAGCTACTGAGGGGCCGCGTTTTGAGCAGCGTGCCCCCAAACATACTCTCTTCCCTCTAACCCTCCCTCCCTTTGTTCGTACTGTGTTTGCGCCCTCTTTTTAACACTCGCTTCGGTCGTACAGGAGGATGTCAAGCTCCCGGTCAGCACCAGCTCAGCCCGCAAGCCGTCCAAGAAGAAGCTTGACAGCCCCAGCAAGGGCAAAATACAGAAAGTCGACGAGACCGGGGAGAGGTGAGTAGCGAGAGCGGAGCGAGCCTGCGGGCAGCACACGCACCGGTCTTCGAGGCGGTCTTTGAGGCGGTCTTTTGGGCTATATGTTCACGCACGGACGGCTCCTCTGCGGGCAGCACACGTGCTGCCATTGAGCGCGAATTACTCGCGAAAAGCGCTCTCTGTTCACACGCGGACGCCCCCCCTGCGGGTAGCACGATGGCCGGCTCCCCCGCGCTCTGTTCTCACTGCGCCTATGCCCCCCTGTTCACACATGTGTGTTTGGCTCGCTCGTCCTCACACTCTCTTCGCTCGCGCGCAGATGGGGCCGCTGGACCGACACCGAGCACGGCATGTTCCTAACGGGCCTAAAACAGTTCGGGAAGAAGTGGAAGCTCATCTCGGGCCTGATAGAGACCAGGAGCGTCGTGCAGATCAGAAGCCACGCCCAGAAGTACTTCAAGCGCAAGGCCGAGGGCAGGGACATCAACTGCGCCGGACAGGTCGGCGAGGACGGACAGTGGGAGTGGGCCGACGACATGGAGGTCGTGGAGGGCGAAGAGGGCGAGGAGGGCGGGGTTAGTGTTGGGGTGGTCAGCAGCGAGGGCAGCAACACCAGCAGCGCCAACAGCAGTCCGCCCAGGGCGCAGGTGGAGCAGTCGGGGCTGGTGGAGGGGGACGAGGTAGACTTTCTGGGGGATACCTTGTTGGAGTTCGACTAGTTGGGGGGGGGGGAGGGGGGGGGGGAGTTTGAGGTACTTGATGGGAGGGTTGAGATACTCTAGTATTTCCCCTTCAACTTTAGTTACTACTGTAGGTAATGTTCGAGAGGAAGCTGTTAGGGTTCTGAATGATTTTTTTGAATTTTCGACCTGAAATGAGCCGCACACACCCAAGTGGGCCTGCACAACATCCCAGTCTTCTTTCAGATGGTGAAGCTAGACAAGAGCTTCAGCGTCACGATGGTGAAGATGTTAAGGCACCAGCGGCGGCTTAACAGAGACGCGGTTGAGCGGCGGCTGGAGGAAGAGATCAGCGACTAGCACTTCGCGCAATTGGAGGCCGCGAGTAGAAGTATCGACAGCTTGAGCGAGAAGATTATGGACGTCCACAAGCCACGCATGTTCCTGGGGGACAACCTCGTCAAGGGCGGCGGAGCTCTAGTAGCGGCGCTGTTCACGGCGGTGCTGAGGCAGGCTTTATCGGGAAGGATGAAGTAGTGTAAAGTAGGGTGTGACATTAGTGACAACGAGCGGAGTGTCTGTGAGCGGAGCCAATTAGGGCTTCCGTCGTTCAGCTATCTTCGGGTTGCGCCGAATTAACCCTTTACCTCACTTCCAGCCCCCTCCCGCCCCCCTCCCGCTTGTGCAAGTCCTTCAAGCGCTCAATGTACAGCCTGTGGTAGTGATCGACCCACTTATCGTCGCACCTGCCCCCCTTCTTCGCGGGCATATGCTCCTTCTTGATCTCGATAGGTTCGCCAACGAGAACGCGGAGGGGAACTTTGTACGGAAGGGGGCTGAGCCAGCGTCCGTGAAAAATGGGGATCGCGATTCCCGTCGTCTTCTGCAGCCACATTCTAGCTCCAAGTCCAAAACTGTACGTCGTGTACAGGTCGCTGATGCCGGAGCCGAAAACAGGTACTAGGCTGGCTCCGTGGCTCACAGCCAACCTCACGAACCCCTGCACGCGAGCGTAGCGAGTGTGAGGGGCACACGATTGTGTGAACAAAAGGGGGTGCGGCGTGACTGGCGCCAAAAAGCGCTGTTTGCGGGTGAGGAGCGCCGGAACGCGCCATTTGCGAGAGAGGAGCGCCAGAAAATTGCCACTTGCGAGCAAGGAGCGCCAGAACGCGCCAATTACTCTCTTGTCGCGCCAGAACGCGTCATTCTTGTCTCGCCAGAACGCTTACTTTTCTCTTGTTAAGCACGACCACGTCTTTTCCGACGACAGTCCTCATGCTCTCTTCTTCTCCCCCGGTGCAGACGAACAGATTTCTCCCGTTCTGCAGCACTTTCTCGGCGACAGGACGAGACGCGTCGACGTAGCCCATGCTCAAGAACAGCTCGCGGACCACGGGGATCTGGAAGATCACGGTCGCAGCAAGCCCCGTCATGCGACCTTCCTTGACGAGCCCGAACTCGGCGTCGAAAGGCGAGTCGGGGAACGCGAGCGCGTTCAGCGCCCAGCAGTGGATCCTGCAGCAGAGGCGAGTTAGCAAAAGGAGGGAGGGGGGGTCAGATTATGAGGCGGGAGCAGGTTGTTCTTGGCCGGGATCGCCAGTGACGCCGGCCTCTCCTACGCCCAACTTACCCATGAGGATGCACCGCGAACACATACTGCTTGGAGCGGTCAAACTTCATGTCCGCGGCGCCCTTGACAATGCTCATCGGGAAATAGTCGAAGTGCGTTAGCCAAAAGGCCATGCTGCGCTTCTCGATAAAGCTGATAACGGGGTTGCTAGAGGGCTGCCTGAGAGTGCGGTCCTGCAAAGTGCGTGTGTGAGCGAGGGAAGAAGTCATTAACTAGGCCCGTCTCTGGTACTGTTGGCCGCTACACACATGTCTGAACAAAGGGGGGCGCAGCACGAGCGTTTTTTTAGCGCACTTGAGCAGCCACGCACATGTGTGCGTTTGAGTAGCGCACTTGAGCCGGTCGTTTCTCGCCGGTCGTTTCTCGCCGGTCGTTGTTGCTGGTCGTTTCTCGCCGGCCTCGCTTGCCGGCCTCCGCCAGTTCGTCTCGCTCAGCACCCTCGCTTCGCACCCTCCCTCGCCTCGTTTCTCTTCGAGCTCACCTTAAGAGGCTTCACAGCAGTCTTGTCCAGCATGTTGACGCTCACAACATAGGTTGCCAAGATGGCGGCGTAAAGCCATCTGTAGCTCGGGAGAAAGGGGACGTACGCCTTCAACAGCATCAGTGTCGAGTGCAACATAACCACCGGCGGAACCATGAGGCCAAACAATCCTCCCACCATGAATGAAGAAATAACTCCCTGGATGCGAAGGGGGAGAAACGACAGCAAGCAAGTGAGGGACGACATAATGAAGAGCGTACATGCTGAGATTACTGGGAGCGCAGGGGCTCTTGCTGGCTGACCAGTCATTGCTTATATTTGTCGCAGAGTGAAAGCCTGAAAATCCAGAGGATGTTGAATGAACAAGAGGAGAAAGCAGCTGGGAGAAAGGCTTTTTTTTGGCGAGAGCGCCGTCCGTTTTGAGCGAGAAACGCACTTCCCAGTGTGCCCACAATACTCACAATACTCATGGTGGTGCTAAATGCTTCAATAACGCGTTTGTCAGCCGTTCCCAGCACAGCGAGACAAGGAACCAGGTCATGGATCAGCTCCATGACTGCTGTGCCGAGCAAAGACGTGCTTTCCGTAGCTCGGGGAGGCGGGGGGGGCGAGACGCACCCGCGATCCTGGCTCCCGTACAAAGCTGTTTTCACTTAGAGGTGGCCTCATCCTCTCTCTCTCCTCTCTCTCGTTTGCTGCTACTAAAGCTGGTAAGTTGACTCCGTTGACCGGGCGTATTCATTCTTCAAGCCACCCCCTGTTGTCGCCCTCCCCCCCCTTTTGTTTACACCGTGTGTTTGGCGTGTGGCCAATATACTCAACATCGACTAACAATGGACTTCTTCAGCACCTGTAC
>Ga0307985_10001447_pt1 | contig 13374 bp, 14 predicted proteins | sample EllFjometageno80_FD_203155 | JGI IMG/M metagenome (GOLD analysis project Ga0307985, IMG submission 203155) | Marine microbial communities from Ellis Fjord, Antarctic Ocean - #80 | ecosystem: Environmental > Aquatic > Marine > Unclassified | place: Southern Ocean | collected 2014-10-09 | reverse complement strand
AACTGTACCCTGCGCGTACAATTGTACCAGTGCACTGGTGTGTCGCTCACAGGTGCGTTTGCTGCTGTCGCTTTTCGCGCTGTTGGCATCGAACGATGCCACATCATCTCTCGTACGGCACGAGACATCACTATCGATTCTTGCAATCGAAACATGACATCCCAGACTGCATTTGAGCTAACCTCGCATTCGCCTGCTCGCCACAAACCCTGCATCCCCCTCTTTAATCCATGCTGTAAAAACCGATCAACGCTCGAGTCCCTTGAGCCCCTTGCGTGGCGCGCAAGCTGCTGTTACATCCCATTTCCCTTTGTTCACACATACACACACCTTTGTTCGCACATGTGTGTTACTCACACATGTGTGTTACAGATGAGCTCCGCAGACGTCACCCTCACTCTGGTGTCCCTCACCACCCCTGACATTCACCCCTCTCTCTTTGTGTCTGCTCGTTTCGCCAACAAGGAGTTCTTCTCGACCAAGACTCGCCGCACTGACTCTCTCCAGCTCAACGAGAGCTTCACGGCCGAGTACGACAGCGACGTGCACGCCGATGACCTCGTCCTTGAAGTGCGCGACGGCAAGACAAAGATCATCACTTCCACCACCATCAATATGACTACTGCCGGTGCCACCACGCTCAACTCGGACGGCTGTGTCCTCAAGATCATCCTCACTCACGCGACCCTCCAAGGCCTCGACTTGCACTCCAAGAACCCTCTCATCGCGCCCGCCTACCTCGCAATCGGCGCCCTCTGGCTCGTCGTGCAGCACGTCGAGGTCCCCTACTGGGCCAACCTCCTCGCTCTCGTCCTGTGCCTGATCTACGTTGGATGTCACAGGTCGCTCAGTTTGAGGGACACCACGCCGGTGCTGGATGAGGACGGGAATGTCGACGAGAGTCAGGTGAGAAGGGGGCACCGCACACCTAAGGGATAAGAGGGGGGGGCGAAGCGAGCGGAGGAGGCGAAGCGAGCGAAGGAGGCAACCAAACACGCTCGTGAACAACGGGGCTGCGAAAAACTACTGGCGAAAAGCGTTTCAAGAGCCGAGAGCGACCGAGCCGAGAGCGAGTTTCGCGGAACGACCGGCGGGGAACGAGCCATTCGCGAGCGAGTTGCGCGGAATGACCGGCTCGGAGCGCGCTATTCGGTTGCGATTTGCGGGAACGAGCGGCTCAGACCGCGCTTTCACGACCGGCCGTTCTGAGGCGGTCGTTAGGGTCAAGCCAAATAGCGGCGCAGAACGAGCGGCTCGCAACGCGCTATTTGCGGGCGAGTGCACTGAACGAGCGGCCCGAGAGCGCGCCACACGCCGAGTCGCGCCGAATTAGCGGGCCAGAGCGCGCTATTTCCAGTCGCGCTCGCCTTCTCCGGCTCGCACGCGAGCTAACGGCGCCGCCCTTCGTTTAACACTGCTACCCCCTTTGTTCACACTGTGTGTGGTGGCCGGCTCACACTGATTCGTTCGCTTTAGATGGAGAACGTCGAGGTGATGACCATGGCGGATGCGGCCAAGTTCCCCTTTGTCGGATCTGCCTCCCTCTTCAGCCTGTACTGCCTGTTCAAGTACTTCGACAAGGACACTATTAACTTCATCATCGGTTTCTACTTCACTGCCGTGGGGTGCATCGCCGTGGCCGCCACCACTGCTCCCGTCTTCGCCGCCGCCCCCCTGCCGTCGTTCCGCATCAAGCGCAAGATTCTCGTCAAGCACCCGCTCCCCGCGTTCCTGCTAGGCCCGAGCCCCTGGGACCTGTCGTTCGACTTCAAGGCGGAGGACATTCTGGGCGTCGTCTTCGCGTGCACCGTTGGCTACTACTACTTCTTCACGAAGAAGTGGATCCTGAACAACATTCTCGGCATCTCGTTCTGCATTCAGGGAATTGAGCGCTTCTCGCTGGGCAGCTTCAAGGTCGCGGCTATTCTCCTCGTCGGGCTGTTTTTCTACGACATCTTCTGGGTGTTCGGGACGGATGTCATGGTCACGGTCGCCAAGAACCTCGACGGGCCGATCAAGCTCCTGTTCCCCCGCTCCCTGACCCCCAACGACGCGGGCAAGCTGAACCTCTCCCTCCTCGGGCTCGGCGACATTGTCATCCCCGGCTTCGTCATTGGAATGCTCCTTCGCTTTGACGCCGACAACGCCCGCCTCCCCGTCAAGTTCAACTTGTTCGCGTCTTTCCCCAAGCCCTACTTCCACACCTGCCTGGCCGCGTACATGGTCGGCCTTGCGACGACGCTCCTCGTCATGATTCAGTTCAATGCGGCGCAGCCGGCTCTGCTTTACCTCGTGCCGGCGTGCCTCGGGAGCACCATGGCGTGCGCGTGGTGGAGGGGGGAGGTCAAGCTGCTTCTCGATTACACCGAGGGAGAGGAGGTGGTGGAGGAGGAGAGCAAGAAAACACAATAAGACACCGGGTTGGGGATAATATAATGTACAGTTGACTGAGAAACAGGCCGATCAGGGGGTGAAATAAACGCGAGGCCGAATTCGGGCGCTTCAAGCCTTGACACAAGCTAACTTTGGCCCATCCTCGCCCCAAGCCGAGCACACAGCAGCAGCCGCAAATTCATAGAATTACAGATGTCAGTCCAACAAACTTGTAATTAAAGTACACAAACTCCGCCTCCCCGCACCCTCGCTCCCTCCTCCCCGCCTAACTCGCTCGCTCATTCCTTCTTGAGCTTCTTGCTTTTCAAGAGCGACATAAAGTCGATGTCCTTGTACAATCTTTTCCTCCTCTCCTCCTCCGACTCATTGGGCGAGTCCTTCTTGGGTGACGACGAGGACGTCTCGGCCGCGAAAACGTCCTTCCCCTGCCCCGGCGCGGCCATGAACCCCGCAATTTTCTTCTCCTCCGATCCTCCTGTGGCGGCAGTGGGCGCGGCGGTCGTGCCCTTGATGCGGTAGACGGACGCGCCGTCGATCTTGACCTTCTCCGCTATCTCCTCGAGCTTCTTGAGAGTCCGGGCCTTCGACGGCGCGTCGCCGACAAACTCCCTCTTGAGGAACTCGTCAACGAGTTTGTCCTTGGAGGGGATGTTGGAGTTGGTGATGAACTCGACGAACTCGGGCATGAGCTCCTCCGCGATCTCCTTGGGCGTGTTGCCGACCTTCTCCTTGGCCATCTTGCTGCCCTTGGGCGCGAACGCGCACAGCAAGAGCTTCACGTCCGTCTGCATAATCACCACCGGGTTGCCCTCCGAGTACTCGGACTTGGGAATGCCGCCGAAGTTGCAGCTCACGATCACCTGCGAGGAGAAATAGGGTTAGCATTGGATGTTGTTAGTTTGGCAAATGGAGAACCCCAACAACGGCACCAAAACACGCTGGTCTATGCCATCGGTGAGATGCAATCGGTGTGGGGGGCTCACCTTTTCGGTGCCCAGCGAGCTCTCGATCGCCGAGCCGACCTCCTTCCTGATGGCGCGCATGCCGCCGTCCTCCTCGTCGCTGCCGTAGTCGTCGTCGTCCCTCATCCAGCCGTCAGCGTAGTCGTAGTTGGCCTCCTCGTTGTCCTCCTGCTTGTCCTTGGCGTCGGCATCCTCGTCGCCGACGTCCTCCCCGCCCTCCTCGTCGCCCTCCTCCCACTCGGCCTCGCTGTCGTACTCGTAGTCGAAGCGGCGCTCCTTCCCGAACGGGCGGCGGCCGGTCGCGGCCCTGGAGCGCTTGCTCCACGTGCCGCAGTACGCGGGGCGCACGTCCTCGTCGAAGCAGAGGAACTTCTTGCGGTTGAAGAGAGTGACCTCACGGGGCTCGGAGTAGGGGGCGCCGGCCATCGAGAACGGGTCGTCGCCTCCAGGTGGGAACACGGTGGCCATGACGGACACCTTGACCCACTCGCCCGTCGCGGAGCGCTTCGTCCTGCCGTTCTTCTTGAGGAACGCGGGTGCGTCGCCAGTGCCAGTATTTACAGACTCCCACACACTCGCGAACTGAGCGGGCTTCGCCGCGACAGCAGTCGCCGAGGCAGCAGTCGCCGCGAGCTTCTCGGGAGCCTTCTTGGAGAAGAAGCCCATCATCATCGAGGACTGCTTGGCGCGCTGCGCCTCCTTGGCCTCCTTATCGGCCTTCCTCTTCTCCTTCAAGACGCGGTCCTCCTCCTCCTTCTTGAGCTCCGCCTCGCTCTTGTTAGCTAGCTTCTCGGCGATCGCCTGCGCCTTCTTCTCCTCCTTGGCGACGTCGCGGATGCTCTTCTGCGGGCCACACACACATGTGTGAGCAAAAGGGGCAAGGGGAGAAGCGGAGTGAACGAGGGGAGCCACACACATTTACTCTTGGCCCAGAACATATAAATTGGAGCGAACAAAGGGGCAGCGTGTTTTGATCGGAACAAGGCGAGCGTGAGTAAATGAGATATGTGTGCTCGCTTCGCTCGCACCCAGCGCTGTGAATATGGGACATAAAGCAGCGAGCGAATGGGGAGCGAGGACGACTTCGCCAGGCAACAAGCATGCGTACTGGGTCACGCAGCCTCGCTTCGCTTCGGTGGGACTCACCTCCTCGGCCTTCATGGCGTCGTTCTCCACTTTCTGCTGCTCCTTCACCGCGAGCTTGGCGCCCTTGGTCTCCTCCTTGAGCTTGCTCTCGGCGAGCTTGCTCTGGAACTTCTTGAGCTTCTCCTCCTCCTTCAGCTCCTCCTTCAGCCGCACGGCCTCGTCCTCGCGCTCGTACTTGAGCACCTTCTCCTCCTCGCCGTTGATCTTGTCAGCGTCCCCCGGCGTCTTGCGGCACACCTCGGTAACGCGGTGCGTGGCCTTCACGCGCACGCTGAGCTTCCTGCGCGCCGCTCGCACGGGCTTGACGGCCCTGGTGACGAAGTCCAGCGGCAAAATGTCCAGGATGGTCACCTCCCACACCCACGAGTGCTCCGAGGCGACGTCGGTGGTGCTAGCGACGCCCTTGGCCGGCGGGACGCCCAAGGCCTTGCGGGCCGCGAGGGAGAGAATGGTTTCCGACACCTGCGAGGAATGGGGGAGTTGTGAGTCACACTGTGTGAACAAAGGGCCAAACACAAGTGTGAACAAAGGGAAGGCCGTGTGCGGGCTCGCTTCATTGCTTGTTCTTCTCCGGCGCTCGCAAACAGCGCGTTTCTCGAACGACTCTGACCCGCTCTTTGCCTCACCTCCTCGGTCGTGAGCGGCGATCCGTCGTCTAGCGGCAGGAGCATGTTCTCGATGGCGGCGGTGAGGGTGGGGAGGGGCGCGGTGGCGCCCTCGATGTGGGCCGCGAAGAAGGTGAGGGCGGGGAGGGGGAGGCGGTTGGGGTTGGTTTCGTCGCGGGCGAAGGAGGCGGCGGGGGGGAGGGGGAGGGGGGGGGTGGGAGTGGGGGCGCTGAGGGCGTTGAGGGTAGTGAGGTAGGCGTCGCGCTTGGACGTGTAGGACGAGATCTTGGCGTCGTCGAGCGGAATGGTGGGCTTCTTCGCGGCCTTCTTGGGCGACTTCTTGGGCGAAGCGGCGGGGGCAGCGGCGGGGACGGCGGGGGCGGCGGCGCTCTCCACGAGCGCAAACGGGTCCAGCTCCTCGTCCAGCTCCTCGTCCACCTCCATGGGCTTGGGCTTGGCTTCCTCCTTCTTCTTCTTCTTCTTCTTCTTCTTCTTCTCCTCCTCCTCCTCCTCCTTCTCCTCCTCCATCTCCTCTATTTTCTCCGCAGCAGCAGGCTTAGCTTCCAGCACCTCTTTCTTCTTCTCGGGCTTGGGCTCCTGCCACGGCTTCTTCTTGGTCGCAACAGCGGCCACCTTGGTCGCAACAGCGGCCACCTTGGCTGCAGGCTTGGCGACCTCCGCCTTCTTGGGCACCGCCGCAGACTTAAAAAGGTCCGTCTTACCGACCTTACCTCCGCAGAAGAAGGACGTGATGGGCGCAGGCTTGGCTGTGGGAGGGGGGGAGGGCTTGGAAGTGGACTTCTTCTCAGTCGTCACGGGCGCGCCTGAGGCGGTGGCTTTCTTGGCGCTGGGGGTCTTGGGTGCCTTGGCCGTCTTCTTCTTGGTCGCGGCGGCGGTCTTTTTCTTCACAGTGGTCGCCTTCTTCTTGGTGCTCTTGCCAGCCTTTCCCGTTGCAGTGGCTCCCGTTGCAGTGGCAGGGCTCAGCTTGGCGGCTACATCCTCGTCGGAGGACATGTCCGTGTCGACTGTGGGGAGAGGGGCGGGTAGGGAAGAAGGGAGCAAGGTGGGCATAGTGCGTGCTGTGTATGTTGTGTAGGATGATAAGAAAGGGAGGGCTGCAAGGAGGGTGAGAGGGCGGAAATGGAGTAGGGGGGAATTAAAGCGTAGAACGAAGGGGCGGCGTTCTTTGCCAGGTTGGGCTGGGGGGAGAGGCGTGGTATCGACGTGCGTTTTTTGAGACTAGCTAGCTTACTTTGGGGTAGAGAGGGCACAGAGGAGGTGAAGAGGCCAAGAGATCATTTCGCGCCCAACTCGGGCTGCTGAAAGTCTCCACCCACAAGGCAATCAAGGGGGTTTCGAACAGAGGCAGCTACGCGACCACGAGGGGGGGGAGTGGGGGGGGGGGGTCGCGTGCCCATTATCGCGCCCGCAGCTCGCAACCAGCGCGAACGACGTCAAGGTGTAAACTCGACTAGTACATGGGTTCATTTTCAAGAGCAGACGCTGGGAGGGCGAGTGGCAAACAATGGCGGTCAAGGGCGGTCTTTGTTTATTTCACGACGGCGGGGAGTTTTACTGGGAAAGTTTCCAAACCTATTCGTGCACTGGCTTCGTATCTGTATGCGCTTATATGCCTGAGAAATTGAGATAAATATATATATAACCCTAACGGATAAATGGACAGAGGGGCAGATTGCTGCTGACGTTTGAGACGCGTGGCGTGGATTTATAGCAGGCTTGGCTATTCGAGTGCAACATGAGCAGCACAAACAGCGATGAGCCGCCCCTGAAGAAGGTGAAGGTGAAGGTGAAGGTGAAGGTGAAGGTGAAGGTGAAGGTGGAGGTGGAGGTGGAGGTGGAGCATGAGCCTGATGGACCTTTTGGTTGCCCTTTCTGTTTTGAGAGTTGCAGAGGAAGGGGGAAGGGGGTGGACGCGCTAGTTTGCAAGGGATGTGAGACGACGTAGCATATGGCTTGTGGGAAAGGGTGGGATGGCACGTGTCTGAAGTGTCGGACGGATGAGAAGGTGGAGCGCTTTGAGATGCCAAAGGTGCCAAGGGGGCAGGTGGTTATCAAGGTTGAGGGGGGTAGTGGTGGGGAAGAGGAGGAGGGGGGAGAAGGCGGGGGTTGCGGAGAAGGCTACCGGAGGAAGGACGTGGAGGACGTGCGGGGTTGGTGGGTGTGTGTACAGGACGAAGTATGGAACTGTTCTTGTTCTGAAGCGACACAAGGCCGCCATTCACGCCATCGACATAGTGTGGCCATCACTGCCCTGAGCTTGGGTGCGAGTACAGGGAGAATGCGAAGGGCGACCTCAAGCAGCACAGAGCCGCCGCGCACGATATTGGCGTTACTTGGCATGGTTGCCCGGAGCACAACTGCTCGTACAAGGCGAAGAGAGAGGGCAACATCAAGAAGCACAGAGCCTACGTGCATGGCATTGGCGTTACTTGGCATGCTTGCAGTGAGCTTGGGTGCGAGTTCAAGGCGAAGGAGGAGGGCACCCTCGATAGGCACGGAGCCAACGTGCACGATATTAATGTGCTTCTGGTGGTTCTGCGACTTCGAGAGCTGCGATCACAGGGCCAAGCGGAGCTGTCGCATCACAAGCCACAAGGCCAACAACCACAGCGTCGGCGTAGATTGGAAGCAGTGCCACACCGGCTGGAAGACGAGGACCACTTCACGACTTACTTGCACCCCGATCGGCTGGCGCACGACCCCACCGCCCTCCACTTCTACTCCGCCGTGAGGAAGATGCAGGAAGAGGTGGCGGGGGCACCGGACGGCACTCCCAATGTCGGGCATCTCTCATCTCTCGGTACATCCCCTGGGGATAGGGATTCGGAACGGAGTCATTGTGGACAAGTTTCAGCGCGCGCTGACACGACAGCGGGAAGACGCGGTCTTCAGGCTTCTCGGGGTCGCGGGAGGGTCGCGGTGACCAAGACAGGGGCCCCAAGACAGGCCTGCAGGAGGCCGGCCCTGTAAAAGTGAAATAGAGTGATCCTAATTTTGATGCCCAACAAATATTTAATATTGGACCAGAAAGGGAGCCACCCATCAACGCCATCAACGCCATCAACGCCATCAACGCCATCTCCTCGCCGTAACCCTCATGTCCCTCCGTGCTTGCTTGTCCCAGCGCAACGTATCCGCCACGTGCCTGAACTCAGGCCCCGACCACGCCTTCGTCCTTCTCTCCTCACCCGACAAACCTAGTGCAGTACTCAAGCTGAAGAAATCTCCGAGCACTCTTCATAACACCGCCTTTCCGACCAAAGCAAACCGTTCCTCTACTCCCGAGGAGCCGGAGAGTCCTTGTAGCCGGAACATTATCCAGCTGTTGTCCTTGTTCGCAGAGACGCTCACGTCTGAGAGCGGGAAAGGTGAGCAGTGTGAAGGTAGACTAGCAACGGAAGAGCGACAAGTAAAGGCAGAGCGACAAGTAAAATGAGAGTGAATTGCCAATACGCATCCCTTGCCGCCCTCCTTCCATCTCCTTCCACCCTCCCAACACTCGCCCCACACACACACAGAGTACTCTTACCACAAGTTCTCTGTAAACACTGCCACCTTCCTCGCCCGCTACTGCCTCCACCAGTTCACTCCCACCTTCCTGGTCCCTTACTTCTCCTCTCCCTTCCTCGCCTCCCTCTCCTCCTCCTCCCTCCTCCAGTACGACGCCGAGTTAATCTCCCCCGCTTCCTCCAAACAAATCACTCGCTGCCTACCCGCCTCCAAGCTGGTGCTCATCAACGAAACACCGGCCCTGTACGCCGCCGTGGTCAAGCCGTACATCGCCCAAGTCGTCTCCTCTGGCGCCATCGGCTGGGTCTCCAAGATCGTCGCCGGCGAGAAGGAGCTCGAGCGCCGCCTCCACGACGGCGACGAGTTCATGATCGGCGTCGACACCAAGTGGACGTCGCTGGACTGCAAGAATCTGCCGAGGGAGCAGTGGAAGGGCCACGAGAGTGTCAGGGACCTGTACGTGGAGAGGAGCGAGCGGCGAGCCTGCGACACGCTATTGGGTATTGCTGAAAACGAGCGCCCGCGCGCCCGCTTCGACCCACCTTGATCCCCTCAAATCAACCTTCCTCACACTTCCCCCCCCCCGCGCCACAGGTACTGCCTCGCCATCGTCAAGGACAGCAAGCTCGCGTCCCTCCGCGACCTGACCGGCTCCCACGTGGCCATGCTCAGGAGCGTCGAGTCGACTGGCAAGGCCGTCATCGAAGATACATTCGGAGTGCCTGGCAACGAGCTTCGGGTCTTCGTGCACTACATGCCGCAGTTCTACCAGCTGCACGTGCACTTCACCAGGTTGTACAACGCCGGTGGCGCGCAGGTCGAGCGCGCGCACATGGTCGCGGACGTTTGCGATAACCTGGAACTGAGCGGCAGCTACTACAAGGACAGGATCATGCGCTACAAGCTGCCCGTTGAGGACAAGCTGTGCAAGCTGCTGGTTGAGGAGTAGGGCGAGCGAGGGGGGGCAGGAGAAGTTGCAGCGCTAACACTCGCTCTTAAGCACGAGTGTTCGACGTCAACAGGAACCGTGACACGTCGGTGTCATAGTTTTATCAACATGAACCGTGACCGTGACACAGCTGTGTCACCGTGTGTACCGGTCCAGGTTCCGGCTCACATAATCTACAGAACGTGGTACATCGTGCTTGCGAGTGGTCGATGTCAACAGGACCGTGACACATCAAGTGTCATGCTTTAACATAACCAGGTTTTTTACATAAAGCGTGACAAAAGCGGCGGTGGGCACAGCGGGGCCACTGCACTGTCCCCTCCTGTCCCAGCTGCACCTGGTTGAAAGTTCTTCAGATTTAGGGCGCGGTTTCAGAGGCCAACATTATACAAGGTGAGCAGGGCTTATACTAGCCCGCTTCGCCGTGTATATTTTGCCAACGCGCCGCCGTGAGAACTTGCGTGTGAGCTGGTATGCCAACAATGCCGTGCCATGATCTGGCCGCGATACGGTCACGCCCACACACCAAATGATAATGATTACATCTGCACCATGCTCACCCCTTTCCCCTTTCTAGACACCCCTGTCACCCCCTCTCTAGATAGCTGAACAAAAAATATGAGATGAAGGTCGTCGACGGCCACTTCGTGTACACTGGCGGCTCGCTCCCCGACAGCATCAACAAGGAAGACATCAAAACGGTCGAGGTCGCCGCCACAGTCACCGAGATCGCAACCAAAGCCCTAATGGCGTGCGTGAACCTCCTCACCGTCGCCTTCACCTCCCCTTCCTCTGTCACGACCATCAAGGAAGCGGCGTTCAAGGGCTGCACGGCCATGGCCACGTTCAACCCATCGTCACTATCGAACAGGAGGCGCTCATGGACTGCTCTGAACTTGTGATGGTTGTCCTGCCCTCGGCCCTAAAGGCAATCCCCAGGGGCACCTTTGCAGGGTGCGAGAAGCTCGCCGAGGATACCGCGATCAACGACGACGTCAAGACCTCGCTGGATGCTTTTTGTAGGCACGCCGCTCGACAAGAAGTATGGTCCAGTCGTGGGCTCCAAGTGCGAAGCGCAGTATGATGAATATGGCTCCAGGTCCAAGGGAGTTGTTGTTGCTGTTAACATCGAGACGTTTGATGTGAATAATTGCAGCGACGAGTTCATTAAGGGCCTGCCGAGAGGTAATATCCGAGAGCGGGAGGTGGTGCCCAAGATTTTGTCGAGTACGTCGGCGAGAGCCTCCAGGACGACGAGACTATCACCGGGTTCACGGTCAAGAAGGGAGTCTCTTCCATCGGCGAGAAGCACTTCATCGGGTGCGATAACGTCGAGTCCCTGGACGCCTGGCAAGCCGAGAGGACCCAGGTAGCGGCCGATGAGGTGGACAAGCAAGTCCAGAACCAGCTGAACGGGGACTACGTGCAGCTTATTAGTTAGTTAGATAGATATGATGAGCCGCAACGCGAGCTGGCCTATCAATAGAGAGATGGAGGGTGGGAGTTGATAGTTTTAGAAGAAGATATTTGAATCAAATCTCTCTTAGTTTCACATTCGTGTGCTATAACCGCGGGCAGTGAAGCACTAGGGAGTTCAGAGGGCGCGTGCAAGATGTCTGCGATACGAAATGTGGAAATACCAAGGATGACGCCAAGCAATCACGGCCACGGTGGTGGCGGCGGCGGCGGGCACAGCGGCGGACACGGGCACCAGGGCTCGAGCTGGGGCAGCACCGGTTATGGCACGGGGGGGCACGGCCATCACCATTCGAGCTGGAGCAACACCAACAATTGTTTTGCCCACCAGCCAACTTTCAGACCGCCGCACTTCGGAAGCGCACGACGAACCCGTCCTGGGGTCGCTCCTTGTTGCTTCTTCTGCTGCCCGGCGATCACGTTGTTGATTTATTTCTTAATCACCGCTCTGTATTTCCTGTCCTGGACAGGAGACACGTTAGATTTGGAGCCTGGGGAAACAAGAGAGCTCTTCAATCTCCCATGCGCGATGTCGTCCCCCTCCTGCTTCCTCAACTCCGTGACCGTTTCCTCAGGCGAAGGCGTGACGGTCTCGCGCTTCAGCAAGACGCCGCCTCTGCGCCAAGGCTTCCGGCATAGCAAGTTCGACGTGCACTTTGAGCTCGAGGGCGATTCCTTCAACTGGTACAACTTCCACTTGAACAAGGTAAGCAAGCAGGGGAGGGGGCAGCTCGGCTAGCTTTGAATTGCGCTTGCTTCTTTGAATTGCGCGTGCTGTGAAAGAGGGAAATGGCTGACGGACCACGGGTTATCCGATCCGGCTTTCACACATGGTCCCCATTTAACACATGGCCCCCATTTAACACATGGCCCCCATTTAACACATGGTCTCCATTTAACACCTGTATGTATGGCAGGGCGGCCACATAGATTGCAGCGTCTCGAGCGACGACGGTATGTATTTCATGGCATTCGACGACAAAGACCGCTTCGCGTCGTGGCGCGACGACCGGGACCAGCACAACTGGGTGGGCCGTGTTTGGGCTCACAGCTTGTGGTTCTCTCGCGACTTGTACGTGAAAGCGTACTGGTCAGACTCCGACTACGTAGTTGTGGCTGACAACGATTACTATTGGAGCAGCTCGAGGGGGAGCATTAGCTGCGACATTGCGAATGTCGAGTACGATCTGAGCGGCGCGGAGTGGCAGTGTAGCGAGCAAGAGTGCGAGCTCTCGGGGGAGGGCGGGAGGAGGGTTTATCTCGGAGTCAGTAGGGAGGGGGGGGGCGACGATATTCGGGTAGAGTGGACGGGAGACGTCGACTGGGAAGTCGTGGGCAGGACTTTCTGGCTGCCGGTGGCAACAGTGACAGTATTGGGGTGCTTGGTCGGGTTCTGTTGCTGGAGCTGCAAAGGGAGGAGGAGTGCGAGAGGCTACGAATTTATCGGAGAGGGGGCTGAGCTGGGATATCCGCAAGATCCGTCTACCATCATGCCGGTTGCAGCGACGCCACTAATAGCGACACTCGTTGTCAATTAAGGTTTAAGTCGGCGACACTCGTCAGTACAACTTACATAGCATCGCTACACCTTCCCAGCTCTCCCCGCCATCCAGCAGAACAGGCGACTCCTTCATCTCCAAGTTCGTATCATACACGGTCGGCGGTCCGCGTGCGGCGGTCCGAGCGAACCGATCGCTTCGTGCGAAGAAAAGCGTGTCCTCAACTGTGAGTTCAGTGCCACCTGCTCGTTCAGCGCAACCTGCTCGTTCAGCGCAACCTGCTCGTTCAGCGCAACCTGCTCGTTCAGCGCAACCTGCTCGTTCAGCGCGAACCGCGCGTTCTGAGCCGGTCATTCTGAGAGCCTCCTTCGTTGACACTGTGCGCGTGGCGCGAGCCGGTCGCTCTGAACACACTTTTCGCCAAACAGCGCGCCTGCTCAACGCGGTTCCAGTGCGGAGGCCTCGTCAATCACCGGCGGTAACGCGTAGCATCGCGAGCACCTTGTCCCTCAGCTCCCCCCCGCCCACGTCCTCGCTCCACGAGAAGAACTTCCGCAGCGTATCCTCGCCGTCCCTCAGAATCGGCAGCGCCTTCATTTTCAAGTACAGCTCTCTGTCCCGCTCCAGCTCCCTCACCCTGTCCAAGGCGGGCTGCGGATTGGCAATGTCGTAGTAGATAAATCGGTCCTGCAGCACGAGCGATGTGAGCGGATGGGGAGTGGAGGGGGTTGGGGGGTTGGGGGGTTGGGGGGTTGGGGGGTTGGGGGGTTGGGGGGTTGGGGGGTTGGGGGGTTGGGGGGTTGGGGGGTTGG
>Ga0307985_10001442_pt1 | contig 13393 bp, 11 predicted proteins | sample EllFjometageno80_FD_203155 | JGI IMG/M metagenome (GOLD analysis project Ga0307985, IMG submission 203155) | Marine microbial communities from Ellis Fjord, Antarctic Ocean - #80 | ecosystem: Environmental > Aquatic > Marine > Unclassified | place: Southern Ocean | collected 2014-10-09 | reverse complement strand
TGACCACCGAAAAGCTGCTTTTTGACATCTATGGAGACCATGATCGTCGAAGATCCGTACTCCTCAGTGGCTTCTTTAATGAAAGCTTCATTTTCAACGGCAGCAGTGTTAATGCATATTTTTTCTACTCCTGCATAAAGCAGTTTTTCGATTTGTTCAAGTTTATTTACACCCCCTCCATAACAAAGCGGCATAAAACATTCTGAAGCTACATGATTTAAGAATTCATAATTAGGCTGCGCACCAGATAAAGTAGCTCCTATATCAAGAAAAACGAGCTCGTCTACTTCCTTTTCATTGAAAATTTTAACCGCATTAATGGGGTCACCAATGTATTTATGACCTTTAAAATTAACCCCTTTGTATAGAATATCATTTTTAAGTAGCAAGACCGGTATAACCCTGATTTCCATACTCAATAGTTTTCAACAAAATTCTTCAAAAGCTTCATTCCAAATTTGTGACTTTTTTCAGGGTGAAACTGGACTCCTAATATATTATCCTTTTCAAAACCAGAATGAAAGTCATAGGCATAGTTTGTCTTAAACAATGCTTGATCAAGGTTGTTAAAAGTCATGTGATATGAATGAACAAAATAGAAGCGTGCATCTTCATACATCCCTTCAAATAACTTACTGGCCTTCATGGGCTCAACCCTATTCCATCCCATGTGAGGCACCTTGTGTTTTGATTCTTTATCAATTTTAAAACGATAAGTATTGGCGTCAACCCAGCCAAGACCAGTTTCGTCTGATTCCTCACTACCTTTTGTCATTAACTGAGCTCCTAGGCATATCCCCAGAACAGGAGTTTTGTCTACAAGCACCTTATTATTAAGTGTATCCCAAAGGTTCAATTCTTTAAGAGATTTAATACCTTTACCAAAAGCTCCGACACCAGGTAAAATTATTTTTTCAGCAGCTTTAAGTTCATCGATGTCGGAGGAGATAATAGATTTCTCTCCGATCTTCTTCAACATATTTTGAATAGACCCAAGGTTACCAGTTTTATAGTCAACAATATGTACCATTATTGCATATATGACTCTTTTAAAATATCAACTATCTTGGCAGCCGATTTTCCATCACCGTAAAGAGAGTGATTATACTTACTTTGATCTGGTATAGGAAGCCTCAAGATTTCTTCAAGATCTTCAAACACTAGCGTATTCCATCCACCCTCGAGGGTTTCGATCCATTCGGTTTCTGACCTTATTGTGATGCAAGGTTTACCCATCCAGTATGCCTCCTTTTGAACTCCTCCAGAGTCCGTGATCATTCTTTGGCAATATTTTAAAAATGATAACATCTCTATATAACCTACCGGGTCTATAAATTCAATATTTGGGACGTTTTCAAAATCAAACTCTTCCTTTTCTAGTGCCTTCCTGGTCCTGGGGTGAATGGGAAATATGACCTTGTCTTCAACTTGATTTAAAGTCGTTAAGATGCCTTTGAGTCTACTTGAGTCATCGGTATTGTATGGACGGTGTAAAGTTGCAAGCTGGAATGGATAGTCCCTTGGACACTTTACTTTGTTCTTTAAAGTGAAAAGCGCATCCTTCATCAAATCTCCGCTAACCATTACACCTTCACCAATTCCTTCTTTTTTAAGATTAATTGCTCCAGTGTCTGATGAGCAGAACATCAGCGAGGAGATGTGATCCGTCAATACACGATTGACTTCTTCTGGCATATCTCTATTATAGCTCCTTAACCCTGCTTCTACATGGATTATCGGTATGTTAAGTTTTGCAGCCGCTAATGCTCCTGCGATAGTAGAATTCGTATCACCATACACCAGCATCAAATCTATTTCTTCATCAATGAGAATTTTTTCAATACGTTCTAACATTTCAGCCGTTTGACCAGCATGGCTTGATTTTGATAATTCAAAATGAAAGTCAGGTCTTTTGATACCTAACTCTTCGAAGAAAACTTGACTCATATTCTTATCAAAGTGTTGACCAGTATGAATTGTCACAACCTCAAACGATTCCGCTAATTCAATTTCAAGCGGAAAGTGTTTAATAAATTGGGGTCTGGCCCCGACTACACAAGCAATTTTTTTCATTATTCTTAATTTTCTATTCCAAACCTCTCGGCCCATATCTGGTAACTCAGGATTCGGAAATAAACGTTATCATAAGGGCTTTGTCCGGATACCATAGTATCATAGGAATTCAATAAATTCGGATTCAAGAGCATGGGATTACAATCTATAGCCATTCTTATTACTTCCCTTACCCACTTGTTGTTTTTACGAACAAAAGGTTCTTCTGGGGCTTCAAACCCTTTTTTTGAATGTCGATTGGTTATTTTTTCTGGAAGAATTGGTCTCATAGATTCCCTCAAGATTCTTTTGGTAGTTCCTTGACTCATCTTCATTTCATCCGGCAATGACAACATAAAATCCGCAAGTTCAAAATCCAAAAATGGCAATCGAGACTCAATAGAATGCATCATTGAATTACGGTCTTCAGAATGCAATTGGTAAGGGATACTGGTATACTTAATATCGTTTAATGAATTCTGATGGTAAGTGGAAAAGTCCAGTCGGTCTTGATCTCTGGAAGCAAGTTGATCCATTGCTGACTTCTTAAAAAATTTCTCGTTTTTACTGCTCAACTTAGTGAAATCGACTCCAGTAGTTCTTAAAATATGTTTAAGATTGTGTGTTATCAATGAGAATAATGGGTAATGATTCTTCTGTTGAAATTTGAGTTCTCGAAACAATTTCAAAAATCTACCGCTTTTCAATAAATCCATATTATAAAAGCGGAAAGGAATATATCCAGCCAAAAATTCATCCGAGCCTTGACCATCCAACATTACCGTTAACCCCGCATCTTTGGCCGCTTTGAAAACGGCATACTCGGAAAAATGGGACGCACTCTTAATAGGTTGATCTTGATGATAAACTATATCTGAAAGGAGGTTTTTACTTTTAAGTTCGTTGATATTTGGAAAAATTTTCAATGATTCGAACTTGCTTTTTTTGATAACCTCATCAATATATTCTTGCTCATCAAATCGCTGGTCGCTCCAACAGGCTGAAATCGTGGTAGCCGATAAATTATTAGCATTTAACTGACCAGCCATTGAAACTATGGAAGAACTATCTAATCCACCAGAAAGGCAGGATCCAATTGGCACATCGGATCTTAAACGGATAGAGACTGCCTGTTCAAAAAGTCTATAGAATTCTTTCCCTGCATCCTCAAAATTTATGCTTTTGTTGGGCTTGACATCTTCAATATTATAGTATTCCTTAACTGTAAAATCATGGCTCTCCAATTCATAGATCAAATTATGACCTGGGGCTAATTCATGCACTTCTTCAAAAAAGGTCTGTGCCGCAGTATTTAGCTGCCTCTTTATCAAGAATCTGGCTGCTGATTCTTGATTCAGTCTTGGTTTAAAAAAGGGTAATGCTGTGAGTTGCTTAATCTCTGAGCAAAAAATTAGGTTATCTGCACTATCCCAGAAATAAAGAGGTTTTATTCCAAAACGATCCCTACTTACTACAACGCGCTTCATAGATGGGTCGTACAATACGATACCCCACATTCCATTGAACTTTGAGAAGCAGTCGATTCCCCATTTTCTATATGCAGTTAAAACTACTTCAGTATCCGTTTCTGTCTTAAAAATTTCCCCTTCTGCGATTAATTCCTTTCTCAGTTCAACATAATTAAATATCTCCCCATTAAAAACGACCCAATTATTGTGATGATCAGTCATTGGCTGATGTCCATGGTCTGTGAGATCCAGAATAGACAATCTTCTAAACCCAAAACCTACATTGTCTATTAAAGACACACCTGAATCATCTGGGCCCCTATGAACAATCTTATCATTCATAGCTTTTAAATAGTCTTCCGTATTTGAATGACGTTTTTTATTAATTATTACACTAAGTCCGCACATTAGATTAAACGAGATTAAAAGTTTTACTCACACAAAAAATCATCCCAAGACTTAAGTAATTTCCTTTCATTAGAGTTAGATGGGACATAATTGGACTTGTAAAACGATGGTTCGTGATGATAAACCATTTCTTCACCGGCTTCAATTTTTTGTAAGCTTTCTAAAATATCAAAACAAAATTTCTCCGCCAATAGATATTTATTAACATAAATAGGGCCTTCACTTGAAAGATCGTTTCTGAGTTCAGGGTCTAAGATAATTTTTTTTAATTCTGACTGCAAATTCTTAGGACCAACATCAATAATAGGGCAAGAGTCGGTTGGGAAACCCTGATCATATACCTTATAGTTCATTCTTGACATTACAACTTTACCACATGCAAGTCCTTCTGTAGACAACCTACCGCCTCCAGTTGCCAACAACTGATCAATTATGATATCGCAATCTCCATAAATCTCTTTAGCCTTATGATTAGGAACATTCTCTAATAATATAAAATCAAATTTAACTCCTTCATTCTTTAAATTCTCGACAGCCTCTAATACATGTTTTGTTCCCTTAATAATTGGAGAAGAAGGTGCATGAACCACTCTTGGGACAACTCTTTGGGCATTACTTTTATATTCATAATCCGATCCATAAATAGTCATTGGAAAGTGCCTAAAAGGTCTAATCTGCAATTGAGATTGCTCTCTTTTACTATATATTATGTCTGCATACTTCTCTGCATTTCGGATCAGTTCGAGTCGATAATTAAGACTTTTAAGTGAATGATCGTAGTCGTCTGGGTATATAATATAATCTAGGCCAAGGCTTTCAAACTCTTGCTTTTGTGAATTATACCACCGGGCGTCATCACCGCAAAAAATCATAACGACTTTCTTGCCATGAGCTTTCAAAAATTTAAAATCTCGTCTGTCAGGGTAAACAGTATTATACATAAAGACGAACACATCACACTTAGTCATCAAGTCTTCATATTTTGACTTTGTAAAGTCGTATCCAATAAGCTCTGGGGTCTTCCTAGATAGCGATTTGAGTAGGACTTTCCATTTTCTGCTGATTGGAAGGGTCTCAATTACTTTATAAAATGGTACAATATCAGTATTAACATAGGTGTAGGAGTCCTTTGTATCTATGCTTGATGTGGGGGCATATTTTAAAAAAGAGTAGACCTTCAAACCCATTGATTCGAATGAACGTCTAAAGTCTCTAAATTGTGAAGATACGTCAATCCCACAAAGACAAACAGAATTATATTTGTTAATCACTGAATTCAAATATTCTGAGAATAAAAATAATACGAAATTTGACTGATTTTTTTAACTAGAAAGAAACACAAAAACGCAGAAAATTACCTTCAATCTAAGTGACCGACCGTTTACTCGGTGCTATCTCTAAACTCAAGTTAATTTTATGGAAAATTTCTCCTATATACTCCAATGAATGATACTTATTAACAAATTCCATCCCTTTAAGGCTGCGCGCTCTCAATGAAATCTCTCCATTAAGTACTTTTAAAAGATTATTCTTAACCTCCAAAAAACTCGAGTTGATATGAGGTATTTCTTCTAAAGACTCCAAGTTTCCTGAGCTTAGGTATAATTCAACTAAGTCTTTCCTTAAATAGCAAATCACTGGTTTACCCATCGACATGGCTTCCAGGGCAAACATAGCATACCAGCCTACTATTAGTTGATCTGCAACAACATCTACATTAGACATTTCTTCCAACACTTCCGAATTCGACTTTCCTTGAATCAGGACTAACTCAATGGGATGGCCTTCTGATTTCAACTCTTCTATAGCTTTTATAAAGAAATCCGTTCCCTTAATTGTTCGATGATTCGGAGCATGTAAAACCCTTAAGGGAGCACTTTCTGTAAAATCTCGATTATAAAATTCTAGGTCTTTTCTATAGGGAGCAAATTTATCTACATCGATAGAAAAGTGGGCCAATGTCAAAGTATCCCAGTGGTAAGTATAATCAACCCAATCGCATCCGCTTATTACGTGGTCTGCATGGGTTGTCCATCTATAAATTTGTGCTTCAACTAATAATGCACTTTTATGAGTCTCGGGATAGTCAAGAACCATAGCATGTTTGAAAAGTAGATTGGGACATTGACTCATAATCTGTACGTCACTTCCATATGGCATTACCACTACCTTAGTTCTTGACAATTTCAATAAACTAGGCTCATATTTTTTAAGTACAGCACTCGTATAAAGAGGTCCCCCATTGAAGTAAATATAAATACATCGATAACGCCTAATTGCTCGAAGGAATAAATAATACTTAGTAAAATATCTACCTATTTTCGTCTTGTTATAACTAAGTTGATCACCCCGATAATCGAAAGCTGAGACTATGTGGTAGACCTGATTAACAAAAGTCTCAACACTATATCCTTTTTTTTCCAAGGCCTGCTTATGATAAATATTGTTAATCAACGGTTCAGGCCCTAAGCCAATATCAATACTTTTCTTACCAAAACGACCAATACAATAGCAAACCACTTTTAAAGTTGGAAGAATAATAATGAACTCAAAGAGCTTCCCGTATTGAACGAGTAACCATTTAAAAAACGTCTTTAAATATTTCATTCTATTTTAGACTATGGTTATTAAAGCATGATCAATGAGTCAATAAATGAGAAACCTTAAAGCACAATTAGGATTGATGATTGTTAGACATTCCATTTGGGCTTAAGCCAATCTTCTGGTTTATTTCATGGAATACCCCGCCAATGTATTCAAGTGAGTGATACTTATTTACAAATTTTTGGCCTTTTTCACTTCGCTCACTTAAGGATATTTCTCTCGTAAGGATTTTTAATATATTCTGTTTAATCTCCAAAAAGTTTGAATTGATATGGGGGATTTCCTCCATAGACGCTAAGTTACCAGAGCTCAAATACAACTCAATTAAGTCCTTTCTTAGATAACAGATAATTGGCTTACCCATAGACATGGCTTCTAAGGCAAACATGGCATACCAGCCAACTATTAGTTGATCTGCTACAACATCGACACTAGACATCTCCTCTAAAACTTCTTGATTGGATTTCCCTTGAATTAAGACCAACTCTACAGGGTAGCCTTCCGCCTTCAACTCTTCTATCGCTTTTATGAAAAAGTCAGTCCCTTTTATTCTACGATGGTTAGGTGCATGTAAAATTCGAAGCGGGTCTTCTTGGCTAAACTCTCTATTATAAAAATCTAATGGCTTACGATAGGGTGCAAACTTCTCTACATCGATAGAGAAATGAGCTAATGTCAAAGTGTCCCAATGATAAGTAAAATCAACCCAATCACATCCGCTTATTACGTGGTCTGCATGGGTTGTCCATCTTCTCACTTGAGCTTCCACAGAAGATAAATTCTTATAAAACTCAGGATAATCAGCATCTAATGCATGCTTAAAAGTCAAGTTAGGAAAGTTGCTCATGATGTTGACATCGCCACCATAAGGCATTACCACAACTTTAGTCCTTGCTAGTTTCAATAGTCTAGGCTCATACTTTTTTAGTTGAGGGTCTAAATAAAATGGTCCACCATTGAAGTAGATATAGATACATCTGTATCTAGAAACAGCTCTTAAAAAGAAAATATACTTACTAAAGTATTTACCTAAACGCCCTCTTTTCTCAAATTCTTGATCGCCTCGATAGTCAAATTCAGCAGTAATGTAAAACACTTGATTTACAAAGGTCTCAACAGAGTATCCTTTTTTAAGTAAGGCTTTCTTATGATAAATATTGTTAATCAACGGCTCAGGCCCTAAGCCAATATCAATACTCTTTTCTCGAAAACGGCCAATATAGAAGCAGAGCATCTTCAATAGAGGCATTGCAATAAGAACCTCAGCAACGATCGACAGCCTCTCTGTTCCCTTCCGAAGAATGAATAATAAGTTTGATATGAAACGCATTTATTATTTTTCTTTATGAAGAGTCACGAGTCTGTTGATAGTCTTAAAACCGATCGAATAACCTGAAATCTCATCAGTTTCATCTCTTAGGAAAGAGAATAATCAAAAATGCTAAAAAACATCACCTTTTCTAAGAGATGATTTAGGCTTAATAACTCGACCCAATTTCTTATTAAAAAAGTTCTTCAATTTTATCTTCTAATTTAGATTTTGGCGAATAAACTCTTGACTCAAGAAGCTCAATCTTTGCTACACAATTGTCTACTGCTTCTGGAACATACTCGAAATTAGGTTGTTTCCCCAGTTTTTCTCCGATAATATCTGCAATCTGTTTTAAGGAAAGTTGTTCCGGTCCAGCTACATTATAAGTATAGCTTCCTTGGCTATTCATTAATTTGTCCAAAACATTAACAACATCACTAACATGGATAGGGTTAATAACAATTCCACCATTTTCTGTCAATCTTATGGGTCTTCCGTGTTTTACATTGTCTACTAATCTTGGAATCAACATGGAACGTTTCTGCTCTTTACCATACATAAAAAACAACCTCAATAAGGACACATCAAAATAAGTAGTGTAGTTGTGAGTCAAAATTTCACTACAAAGTTTGGTAGCAAAATAATTCCCAAGTTGACCAAAAGTATTGATCGGAGAATTCTCATTTACTGCCCCAACGCTTGTGTCGTAGATTCCTCCTGTAGAGGTGAAAATAAACTTTCTTACGCCCGTCTGTCGTGCATAATCGAGCAATTTGGCCGTTGAGGTTACATTCACATGATATACTTCTAGTGCATGACTTGGGAATTCACGAAAAAGCTCTGATTGTGCCAAATGAATCACCGTATGAATTCCAGTTGGTAAATCTTTAATCGACCAATCTGAGACAAAATCATGCGCATAGTATTGAACCCTGTCTACAGGGTTTGATGGAACTTTATGGACCAATGCATGAATTTCATAATCATCATTGAACGCCCTTAATGCATTTTGTCCAAGCAAGCCGTTGGCACCTGTAATCAATAATTTACGTTTCTCCATGAACCTTATTTATATCTTCTTTATTTCTAATGTGTTCTTACTTTGTTAGCGCCTCTACTTGATGATAATCACCATTGGCTTTCCTTTCGTAAATAAAGCATATTCTATATGCTCCAAATGCACTTCCCCAAATTTAAGTTCCTCCTTAATACAGCGAAGGTATATTATCTCGATCCTGCAATTTATTATTGTTTGATATTTATTATTACTTTTTAGGTTAAAAATATTTCCACATCACTTTTCTATATAATCAATCAGGAATTCTATTCTGTTGCAATGGATGCCTAATAATAGGGAATTTATGATTGTATGAGTTCTCGTTGGTTGGGTTAAAGAAGTTCATTGGATCACATTTGGCATCCTTGTACCAGATTTTTCTTTCAATTTCACCAAACAATGCACTAAACCCTTGATAAGAATGATACTTTTCCACATATGCTCTGCCTGCTTTCCCTAAAACCCTCCTGAGGTCGGGATTGGTAATTAGCTTTCTTAGGTTGACTTTAACCGTTTCAGGAGAAGTCGAAACCATCGGACATTCATTCAGGTACGAATAACGCCTAAATAGCGTGGATATCTCTTTATGTTCCCAATTAGCTAGTACTGCCAAACCAGAGGCCATACCTTCAACACCATTTAGTCCATAACCAGTAAAAATAAGTTGTTCAACCAAAATGTCTGCCTTTTCCGTGAAGGTACTACGCACAACTTCATTTGGAATTTTTTCTAAAAGAATGAAGTCAATTTTAAGCCCTTCTTCTTTTAATTCCATAACCGCTTGAACAATAAACTCGGTTCCTTTAAAGCCCCGATGATTTGGTGCGTGAACGATCGTAACAGCTTCATTGACACCATCGGCATTTTTCAATTCAATGTCTCGCTTCCATTGGTCCACATCAATACACAATGGACTGACTGGCAGACTATCCCACCTTGCCGCATCATCTACCATAACTCCCATTAACATGAAATCTGCATTAACCGTCCAATAGTTCACTTTTTTAGTTATTGCTTTTTCGTTGAACACCTCTGCCGGCATATTGATCATCAAGTTATGTTTAAGGCTTTGGTCAATAATTTTAGAGTACTTATAGTAGTCGCTTCCATAGGGAATGATCATCACTTTTTTTCCAAATTTCTCAAGGAGCCTCGCTTCCTTCCCATGGAACGGTAGGTCTTCCAAATAATTAAATCTAAACGCCATAACAAAAATGTCATAACGCTGTAGAACAAATTCAAAAACTTTAAGCTTTTGCCATGTTTCTTTTAAGGGGTCAGGCTCACCAATAATGGGGAAAAGCTTCCCTACAATAAGATCAAAATCATCGCTAGAATTTATTGAAGGGATTTGTAACGTTATTGAGTCCGCAACATAACCTGCCTGTTTCAAAGCATTTGCCCAATATTTATTATTAATTATCGGGCATGGACCAAATATAACTCTTGGCTTATCAATTGTGTCTACACTTCGTAATTTTGAAGTCCTAAGCTTGAAAAACAGGTAATAATAGAAAATAACATATTGCCTTGGCCTAATTAATAAGTCCAAAACCCAATCAAAAAAAATTTCAATTGATTCTCGTACATATCTGTAGAGTTTATATATAAGCCAGTTTCTAAACAATGTGAAAATTTTTAATTTTCAATAAATTCCTGTCTATCATTATATAAGGCGAGACCTTATACTCTTAAAGAATTCTGAAGGCTTCATTCTCTTGCCGACTACCTCAATCTGTTCTACCAATATTTTTCCATTTCCCGTGATTAATACCATATTTCCTGATATAGAATCAATTGAAGATATTTGACCTGGAACAGCCAAATAATTTTCATCACAAGGATGAACTACAGCTCTCCAAATAGTGACTTTCTGACCTTTTTGATCATAGCAATATGCGCCATTAAATGGCTCAGAAGAAGCATTTATTAGCCTTACTATAACTTTCGCATGATCCTTCCAGTCAATTCTCCCATCCTCTGGCCTTCTGGGATAACAACGCAATGCATCTTTAGAGTCTTTACTTTGAGACTCCAAAACAAACTCAGAATCTACTTTCAGTTTGTTGACTACCTTAAGAAACATTTGTGGTATATCTCCTTCAAACCGCTGATAAATCTCCCCAATCCGAGTATTCAGACTAATAGGATAATATTTTCTATCCAAAATATCACCAGAATCCAGTTCCCCTCCGACCATTCTATGAATACAGAGACCAATCTGATTTTCGCCATTTATAATAGCCCATGCTTGACAAGCATTTCCTCTATATCTCGGCAAATCTCCTCCGTGAGCATTCAGGATTCCTAGAGGAAAAAGGTCTGTAACCTCTTCTGAAATAACTCCGCTATAATTAATACTTATAACTAAAGGGATGTTTTGCTCAGCTATTAATTCTTTAATTTTTTTTCTATCTATTGAAGGATCATGCAGAAATGAGCAGTTCATTTCTCTTGCAAAATCCTTAAAGTCAGTTGACTTTACATCATATTCAGGAGCCTCTTTTGAGGTAATTACAAATCCAATATCAAATCCTGTCTGATGTAATAATTTACCCGTTTCAAGTAACAGGCTAGTTCTCCCTATTAAACCTATCTTCATAAGTTATAAAAATTGTCTAAAGTCATTAAAATGTTATTATTCTGATGCTCTTCAATGAGCATATTTAAAGTGTTTTGGATTCCAAAGACTTCCTTTTTAATGTAAGGATCGCAAAACGTTTGTGTCCATTCCTCTAGGTTTGATTCAATATTTTTTAAGCAATTATATGCGTCCAAATCTTTGCTATTCAAGGCAACATGAATTGGGTGAAAATCAAAAATACTTCTGTTTAAAGATAATATATGATTAAGGCATCCTTCCAGCCCCTTAGGATCAAACATGGCAATATCATCTTCCCAGTTGTAAGGAAAACGAGTTATACTTTGATTACCGAAAATGAATTGGTGCGGCTGAATTGAAGAATTTGGTAAAAATATTGAGAAGTCAAACTCTAAGCCATATTTGCTTCCTAACTTAAGGATAAGATTACTGTATTGATATAGTCCATGAGTTCTCACACTTCTTGCCTCAGGAACAATTTTAAGCATATTCACTATTATTTCATCTTCAGTAGCTCCCTGGCTACTCCCTTTGAAAAAATTAGGATGAATGCCGAGCTCAAATAAATCACTATATCTTCTCAGTTTGCCTAACAATGGCGTATTGTGGGTCACAAACCAAATTGAAGGGATCTTACTGGCGATAAGCTGGTCAATTATTGGTTCAATCAAAGTATCTGGAGCCCAGTCCCAATCAAATGTGAGTAGTGCTCTTTTAATCTGCGATAAACGTTTCATCCAACCCCCTTAAAATATAACCCTCTTTGAATGATACATTCCTCTCAATGGATTGTTTCAAGTAGTGATACTTAATCATCAGTTCTGGTTCATTCAATCCAACCATAGCTCTAAATGAAGTTGTTCCTGAATATCTAGGATTAATCTCAAAAAGATAAACTTCCCCATCGACATACCTACATTGAACATTAAGAGGTCCTGTTGACCCTAAAGCAAGCGCAATTTTCTCACACTTAGAAGTAATCTCAGGGTATTTACCTATCCTCCCCTGGCTTATGCCTGAGCTTATAACCAAGTCTTGTCCAAGAGAACTATTTTCAGAGATATTAGGCACTTTAATTCTGCATCCCAAACTCCCTCTTATCATTCTATGTACACCTATAGAGTTCACTATTTTCCCGTTCATGTCACTAAGTACTCCTACTGTATATTCATCATCTGGAGTACCCACATATTGTTGAGCGATAAACTCACTGTACTGTTGAAGCATCTGTTTACAACAAAAAACGAGCTCCTCCATAGTTTGTACAATATATGTATTTGCTGATCCACCACTCCCAACAGATGGTTTTAGTACTATGGGAAAAGAATCAACTTTTTCGCAATCATCCAGGCTTGATATGTGGTATGTTTTTGGGTACTTAAAGCCATGCCCTTTCAAAAATTCTACGGTCTTGAACTTATCCATACAGGTCGAAATTACCTCCCTATTATTGATGGGGAGAAAAATCCCAGCTTGGGCTATTTTTTCCCTGTTTTCCGACATGACCCTCAATTCAGGTTCTGACCCATGGAATAAAACTTCAATATCATATTCTTTACACTTCTCAAGCAACGCATCAATGTATGAAGGGTCACTAGCCGGTGGTAGCAAAAAGGAAGTCTCCACTTCAGACAAGCCTCTGCTTATATGGGTCATATCTGCCCCTACAATATCAAGGGGGCTCTTGGCTAACTTTAACGCCTTTAATATTTGCTCTCCGTGACCACCGCCACCAATTCCAGTAACAAGAACTTTAGTTTTTTTCATTAATTTTTTCTGTATAATAATTTAATTACTGAGTCATGAAGCATTCCCTTGTAAACCTCAGTAATTTCCTTAGGGTCAATATTGAATTTTTGAATTTTGAATTTTCCAGTCTTTGTATCAAA
>Ga0307985_10001441_pt1 | contig 13398 bp, 15 predicted proteins | sample EllFjometageno80_FD_203155 | JGI IMG/M metagenome (GOLD analysis project Ga0307985, IMG submission 203155) | Marine microbial communities from Ellis Fjord, Antarctic Ocean - #80 | ecosystem: Environmental > Aquatic > Marine > Unclassified | place: Southern Ocean | collected 2014-10-09 | reverse complement strand
TGATGTTACGAATGCCTTGCTTTACTTCCTTGCGAATGCGCTCATCAACTTTAGCAAATACCAACAAGTTACCATGAAGCACCTGAGTGTAATTATCAAGTGTTGAAACTGCAAGTGTGCTTTGTTTCAAGCAAGTCTCAATATCATTGAGAAAAAAGTCAAACACTCCATCAACACGCAGATCATCCGTACTGTATTTCTTCAGTGTTGCGGCAAAGCATGCTAAGCTTGAGCGCCAGTTTCGAACGGTGCTTTCATTGTGTAATCTTTTCAAACGAGGACTATTCAATTGTACTTGTATAGTGTCGTACATGTTTGGTATGTCTAATGTGCTTTTTGACAAAGTTTTGTCAAAAACTGGCTCGCTGTTGCTCGATAATTCTTTCATGGTACCCCATTCGTGCATTCACCATATAAGACGTTCGCAATACTACTGATTGGCAACAGATTCAAGCAAAGAAAGAGCCATTATGTTCACAAGTTAATTTTACAGCCAAGATTCAACTCAAGAGATAATGAAATATATTCATCATCCCTCGTAGATGTATGAGTGGCTCGACTTTTAGTCCAGACGGCCAATGGATGTGGACTGGAACTGAATGGGTCCCAGCACCCCCAACTATCCCATCAGGTTCAACTTCAATAGTAAATTCTCCAATTATGGTTCAGCAAACAGAACTTCAAATCGCTAGGGAGTATGGAGAAAATAGACTTCAACAAGAAACCTTGCAAGAAATTACTTCATTCACTGATTGGACAAATATATTTATTTCAAGTGAATACAGAAAAAGAGGAATGTGGATAAGATTCTTGATAATCGGCTCCCCGTTTATTTGTTTTTTGATAAGTGTTGCGCTTGTTGTGGCGTTAGTTGATGCGGGACTAGTTGATGAAGATGGGGGGACCATACCTCTAACTCTGCTTGGGATTACTCTTTTATCCGCGATAATTAGTTGGTTCGCAGCGTTTAAAAAATTCATGAGTCGAAGAGACTTCAACAAAGAAAATGCAAAGAACACATACTCAGTTGGTATTTTTGGAAGCAAATCTTGGACAAAACAATTGGATCCAATGATTACAAAATATGAGCATTTGGTTAATTGGACACACAGCAAACAAGACGTAGAAACCAAGCGTAAATTGATGGCCACTGAAATTGAGCTTAATCGCCTACTAAAGGCACGACGACGGTCTCAAGTATTGACTACTGTAGCTGCCGGAGTTGCTGTCGGTGTGGTAGCCAAGGGTTTTAGCCAAGCAACGGGTAGAAAGTGAACAGAGTCTGGGAATCGTGTGAGTTATATACTCTGAGTCAGAAGATAATTTGCTGCGGAAGTGGACGAGACTCTCTGTCTTGGTTGTAATTTTTATTCTGTTAGAATAGGTGATGGTATGAAGAAAAGAAAAAAATCAGGCAGTGATGGAATTCTAGCGACCTTATCGTTGGCCATTGCTATCTTGGCCTTTGGAATGGACATATACAGCTTAGAGCTATTATCCAATTTAGAGATTGGAGAGTCATGGATGGTTGAGAAGATAGCCAACGGTATGTATGTTTTAGCAATTCTTCTAATGATATTTGTTGCTGGAGAAAATCGGAACTGAACATTCCATTACCTTGATAGTAATAGCGCTAAGTGTGGAAAAATAAGATTGAATCCTTCTTCAGATTACTCTTTGCTTTTCTTCAACGCCATAACTCTCAGCACCAACCATCTTGGAACTCGGTCTGCAGGAAATAACAACGGGCTGTTTGATTTTTGTCGATTACAGTCCCCGCATAGAGCCAATTTATTGGTCTCTATAGTGGGGCCCCCTAAACTAAACGGCCACAAATGGTCCGCTTGGCATTTTACTGTTCTCCGATGGTAAGGACATTGAATGTTGCCTCCTAATAGTCTAGATAATTGACATCTTTCCGTTGTGTATTTTATTGAGAATGTATTTCTAGACGCTGAGTAGTCTCTATTTCGGTCAGGTTGCCCATGTTGATTGTATGTGAAATTCGGATGAATCAATGCCAAAAGGGTTGGTAAATGCTCTACATTCCAATGTGGACCTTCCGCAGGCACGGTTTCAATCCATAAAGGGTTGAATGCATCAGGTCCGTAAGGTAATTTTTGCTGAAGTTTTTTGTAGGTCGAGAAATAGATAGCTAATTGTTCTAAATCCATATTGAACACTTCAGGAAAGTACAGTGTATGTGTTCACCTGTTCAGAACTGTCCGTGTAGCAAAGGGTCGTGACTTTTATCTGATCAGACGCAGCAGGCCCTGGTGTCAGAGTTATTGAATTCTTGGTGATTACTTGGGTCCAAACACCATTAATCATACGTTCGATTCTTGTTATACTCGCTTGACTACTTGGGGGTGCCGAAAATCGAATCATTTTATGCCCGTTCGGCCTTGGTGTGTTTACTCTGCCAGCACCGCCTCCTGCCATGTGGCTTGAACCAATTGCTTGATTGGCTCTAAACCGCGGGCCAAGCGGGCAATGTTCAATGTAGATTTCTCCAGGCCCTTGGAGCCATGCAGCGGGGTCAACTCCGCCAAAGCCGGCAGGGTTGCAAAAGAAATTTTCAAATGTTAATTGGGATGCTTTTTTAGAGGACGCACGAGCAGCGTTCGTTTCATTTCCACCAACTATTACATTTGGCAAACTCCAGTCAGCAGTATGAAATAATCTGGCAGGTTCTGTCACAAAGTCAACCCAATCTTGAAGTGTGTTATGCACAATTAATGGGCGGTTTATATCTGCACCAAGGAATTTGAAAAATTCGGACATAAATGTGTCTGCGAGTAATTCATACCCATCATTTGGGCCAAATAGTTTTGAAGTGGTTAAGGCTAAACCGTCTGTCTGAATACATGCTCTGTAAAATCGCACAATGGATGTTGCAAGTTGAACGGGTGTGGGCCAATCCTGTGGAAGATTTCCTGGAATCGGGTCATTGGGGCCATCGTATTGTTTGTAAAAACTATCTTCAATCATTTCTCGTAACTTCTTCGCAGTCAACTTTCGGAATGCCGACACGGGAGTAATTGGATGGTGGGGATTAAATTTGATACGGTCATAAAACGGGTTAGGACTGTTATCTATGTCTTGAATTGAAGCAAGCTCGATGACGGCCTTCATCGCTAGTAGTGCTTCTTCGCTTTCGTTATAATCGCCCAATTCAAAGGCATACCTCATCCAATCACTATGAAGTGGTTCCATACTCCTAGATTCAGTAGTAACTTCGGTGAATATCTTGGCTAAAAATTTCGGTTGATAACCGGCATCAATTATGAACACCACAGGGATTAGTTCGTTTTCAGCATGAGATCCGTTGAATATTTGATTTCCATTAACATCTAATACATGGGGGGAATTGCCCATACCGTGGATTCTATGTTGGCCATCAAGAATCCAGAGAGGTTTTCTTCCATTTGATTCGGTAAAATCCAATGACCACATATCTGGAACTGGAATACTCATCGCACCGGAAGGAATCGTTTTTTGATTAATGTGCATACTTACTCCTGGTTGAGCGAGTTGATCTGACCTCCCTATTAGCACAGGGTTTGCCATGAGGCTGTCTTTGCTGTTGTCTGCAGGAATCGCTCTATCTATTGAATCAGCGATATCCCCTAGACGCTTTACATCGAGGGGCCTTTGCCAATTATCGATTGGAGCCTGTTTTAGCCCATTAGCAATGGAAACATGAGATTGAACGCGGGAATAACTAGGGACATCACAATATTGAATGAGCTGATTTGGGGTCATATAGCCTGTATACATTGTATACGGTCTTCCGCGGATATGAGTTGTACCTTTCAAAGAATCTACAGTGATGGTGGCCATGTACAAGCGTCACCTCTTACACTAAAAAGGGTGCTGCATGTGAGAGTTCCAAGCCAAGTTGATGGCGAGACGACTTTTCAAGCCATTGCAAATCCAATTGCGCGGATTGGTACCACGCATTCAGTTCTTCTTGGGAAAGCATCTGTACAGGCCTAACTAATACATCAATGTCAATTTTTTCATTGAATGATGGATATCTAAACCAAGATGATTCCGGTCATTTCCATTCTGAACAGAGTCCGGGAATGGATTCAATTTACGCTTGCAGCAGGTTAATATCAAATCCGAAACTAAGGCTACTAGAGTCCAATGTGCGCCCCTGAAGTCAGAACTGTTACGCGGGAATTAACCCAGGCAGATATGAGAATCACTCGTGGGCAGATCAATAGGCATTGGAGACAAGTCATTGAGCCAAGATTGGTTCATTTACGCCCTTTGGGTGTAAAGATTGGTCCATTGAGGAAAGCAGATCGTACTTACAGTAATCTTCCCTTGGCATTGGTGTTTTTGTCTATGCACATTGGGCAACCGCTTCACCTTCAGAGAGTCGATAGCTTCGTTCAGCGACACACAGATCGTGTTTTTGATGTTCAAGTTCGACATTTATACGGAAACAGTCATGGCTTCCATATCCTGTCATCACGGAAGCGCGACATTGGGATGGAAAATGTCCGTGCTGAAGGTGGTTCTAGTGCTTTGATGTTGGTTGATCTAGTAACCACACATCCAAATTTTAGGCCTGCGGCAAGAGATTCAGGCCAGGAATTAGATGAGGCAGCGTGGGAACAAATCAAACAGAGATTCGGTAATCGCTGTGCCACATGCGGCTCTGTAGAAGGAGAGCCCCACCTTCACGATTCCACTTCTCGAACAGTCTTGACCCGAGGTCACATGGACATTGCCTCGGCTTTAACCACCTCCAATACTATACCTCAATGCGAGTACTTTTGTAACGGCCATTACAGCAATCGTTTTACATTTGATGAACAGGGTAGAGTGAGGCACTTGTATGATGGCAGATATATTTCTCATTCTAGTGAACAGACCAAAGTTGACGCACTGACAACTATCATTCGCGACGACCCAACCATCTTGTCCCGTGTTCCCATCCAAATTGTTGCTATTATGAGAGAACATTTTGAAGAAGAGGAGTGATTCGTTGATGATGTCTTTAGAACTCTTAGAATCAATACTAAAGTCAAATTGGAATGAGGATTTGAAGAAATTCGGAGTGGCATGGCCAACTGGAACCGCTCGGAAACTTGCACTGCTAGCCCTTTTTGATAACATGAATGAACCAATGTCCCAGGACGAAATCGCTACATGGATTGCTAATCATGGCGGCCGGTATGATCGGCAAGCACGTCATCTAGCTGCAGATGGATGGTACATTGTTTCAGGAAACCGTCGTTCAACTCGGATGCAATGTGCGCCTGCACTTAACCGTGATCAATTGATGTTGGTAAGTGTGAGCGAAGCGAACCCAATCTGGCTAAATGAGTTGCAAACCTCTCGAGATTGGGCCATGAGCGAAGGCGATTGGAATAAAAAATTGCGTGTTTTTAAGGAAGTGGGAAGGGGGTGTGCGATTTGTGGGCGACACTTCGCCTTCTATGACAAAGGCCACCTTGATATTCAAAAGCCGTACACAATTGACAACATCGTTCCAAACTGTGTTGAATGTAATAATTGGGCTCAAGCAAGGAAACTATCGTTTGATTTCAATCCTAATACCCTAGTTGCAAGACCAATCTTACATCGACCTGATACAGAAGAATACTCTGGCTAGTTGAAAATCTCTTCTAGGAATTTCTGAGTTGAAATACCCTTTGTTTGAGTTGGACCTTCAAGTCTAGAATCAAGATCCATCAATCGTCCAACTATTCTGTTCATGGCTAAAGGAGGAATTGATTCCCCAATAACTTGACGGACTAATTTTGGTTTGAAGTCACCGTTGTAGAATAAGCCCCCTTCTTCATCAACGCTTCTAAATTGGTATTTTTTGTCCCATTCATAATTGGCTCCAGGATGTGCCTCTAAAGAACTCAGCAAAAGAATTTCGCGTACAGACAAAACTCTGTTCTGCTCTGGATGTCCTTTCATGTCGCTGGAAATAACACCACTGTTCATTGTGAGTGTGCTTGCCGGTGAATCCCATTTGAGACGGCGGTAACTTGTTTTGAAGCCCCTTACCACTCGCCGATTTCGTGAGACCTTCATTTCGTTTGGACGAATAAAACCGCACTTGCAAGCCGTGCGTGATTTTCGTAAAGTGAAATTACAATCAGGGCATTCCCACTCCTCAACATTAATTTGTGGTTTCGGTAGGCGTTTGCCACACTCTAGGCAGTCCACGTCCTTGGTCAAGTTTGCTGTATAACCACACGATATGCAAGTATTATTGTCAAATGCGGTACATCCTTCCGGAGTGTGTTCCATACAAAAGTAATGTTCTTGGTTCCATTTCGGAATTTGGTGATAGGGGTCTTTGTCATCGACTGTTTTTGTAAGGGAGTCTAATGCCGGCATATGACCAATGGATTCTCTCATCGAAATATGAGAAAACCGGCCGTGTACTCCGTGAGTTCGTATTGGGTGAAGGGGACTCGGGTTTTTACAGAAAATTTCAGCAACTGGTGGTAGTTTTTTGACAATTTCGGGGATTCTGCAACCGATTGTAATCAATCTCTGGCGATGATGTGGGACTCCGAGATCGCGAAAATCGATGATTGCGCTTCGTATCGTATAGCCGAGTGGGTGCAACCTTCGTCCGAGCATGTCAAGGATGTTTTCTAATTCTCCTTTTTCGTTGGTGATGATCGTGTTCTCCATCCGACGAACATTTTCTAACAAAAACCAACTTGGTTTGAGTTGTTCCACAATCTCAACACCAGGGAGTACGAGTCTGTTTCGCTCATCCTCCTTTGGACGCTTGCCGACTGCCATAGATGCTCTAATTCTTCCAACACCATTTGACGACATACCTTGGCAAGGTGGAGACATTACGAAAAGCCAAGGCGATTTATCTTTTAATTTTGATTGTGCGTGCTTGATTATGTCCTGTTTTAATTCCCAAATATCGCCTTGAAATACATGTGTATCAGGATAATTATGACGGATGAGCCCTGCACGGTCAGGAACAAGTTCACAAGCAGAAATTACTGGAACCTTACAACCCCATTCAATTCCAGCATCGCCGATTCCTCCTCCTGAGAAGGTGGAAATGGAACAAAAAATGGTTTCCTCATCAAGGGTTTTTAGTTCCATAAAATCATACACTTGGCGAAGGTATATTATGACTTCACTAGTATTTGGTTTTTTCATAATTATTTTTCATCCCAGTGCTGCTTTCCTTTACCATCGACCCAGGTGTGATGATAATGATTAACGACATTATCAGAATCAACAGCTTGTTTGAAATTTTGTTCATTTGGCGTCAATGTAGGATATCGCCCACTTCTATCCAAGTTTACCTCAATCCAATGTAGATGCAGTGTTTTACCTTTCCACTCATAGGAAAGGAAATCGCAACCGTATCTCATTTGAGTCATTCCCTTCATTGGAAACGGAGGAGGGACATGCATCGGTACAATTCCTGCCAACATCATCTCGACAATGGTTCCGGCAGAGTTGTTGATTTGTCTTTTCAAGTGTTGGTTTTCTTTTTCTAATTCTCGTTCTTTGTTTGATTTCGGTGGATTGTTTCGGTGTACTTTGAGTAAGGGCATGATATGTCGTAGGTTCTTCAGCGCACTTCTCCATCGTTGAATCTCTTTTGGATTGTTTGCTAAACTTTCGTCTAAAGCACGCTTTGCAGATGTCAAACTATGTCGTTTCACTAATACAATACTGTACTCTTCGTTGACAGGACCTGCAAGTTCTAGTTGTTCGCGTCCAATTTTAACGTAAGCGGTTGCAGTATCATCGATCACTATGCCCGTTAATTCAGGGTTTATCGTACCAATCGCGTAATGTTGTGATGTGGCAAAGGGTGTAATGCGAATACGATGACCCTTTTTTGACCCTTTAAGCAACCCTTTGACCTTTCTAGGTAGTTTGGCAAAGGGTACCTTCAAAGGGTCACCTCCAAAATCAAAGGGTTCGTAATAGGGTCCACCCTAATGCTATCAGACCCTTTGCAGGAAATTTCTCCATTTTCAAGAATATTCTTTTCAACTTTTGAAAACTTATCACCAACATCCAAGAAAACCTGAAGCAGATCTTGAACCGCTTCGTTGTTACCTCGCTTCATTCCCTGCTTTGCTTTCGCTGCCAAATCATAAAGTATCAGTACTAGATTGGACTTACTCCCTGTCTCCAGTTCAAGTCTGGGAGCGGGGACCAAATTATTTCATATTGACTTATTTCAATTTGTCCCCCACTCCTACGCGTGAACGGTTGTACTGATTACTAATGTTCAGTTCACGCTTACTCAAGCGTTTTCTTTGATTTGTATTGATCGAAATCGCTTTCGTGGGAGCGGGGACCAATTTTGGCCAACTTGGAGGTCGTACTGATTCAGTTCTCTCAATATCGTGGCGTAGCGAGAATGAGCAATCCTCATAAATTGAACCTCCTGCTTCCAAGATTCTGAACAGAGTCTGGGAATGGAAAACACCATTCCATGAAGATAAACACATAGGAGCTATCCACTCCATTGGGAAATTAAACCATGGCACAAAATAAACAAGTATAATTTGTAATTCAAATGTATTTTTTGTATAATACAAACTTATATGCCTGATGGTCGACGGATAGATATGGCCCTGACTCCAAACCAGATCGCTGAGTTGCTCAAATTACGTGCTCTTGGATGGAGTCAATCCGAGATAGCCGAGATGTTGAATACCTCTCAGCAGGTCATCGGTTATCAACTGAAAAAACTCAAGGAACAATCCAAGAAAAAAGGGACTGACGAGGTGTTCAATGCGGCACTAATGGGGGGGCTCGCTGGAGCTGCCGCAGGAATTGGGATTGTGGCATTACTAGAATTGTTGAAGGAATCAAAGAGATGAAGGTGAAGAAATGATCGAAAAGAAAGTCTACGATTACATCATTGATGGATCAAACGTTCTCCATGAAAGTAAGGTGTGGGGAGATGAAAAGACTGAATTCGAAGGAGAAAAGGTTGATGCAATAAATGTCGAACGGATTAGTTTGGCTTTGACGTATTTCCAAACAAGGGGTTACGATGTTCTAATTTGTGTTGATTTTTCTACTCATAAGAAATATACTGATAAGAAGTTGCCAATAAAGCCTAGCCGTCGCGCTTTCAGCGAATTCTTTTCCAATAACAAAAATCTAATTCAAAATATCCAATCTGATGCTGACATGGTGAAACTGAAGCAGGAAAATCCTGGCTCCATTATCGTCACGAATGATTCGTTCAATAAAGAAATCAAGGCAGAAAATAATACCTCTGATTTCACCAAAGAACAATGGGGGAATGAGGCAAAGACGAGGAAAGAGTTTGGATTCAAGGATGGGGCTTTTACCCTTGCACGCAAGAATTACAAGTTCTCTAAAGGTAAGGAGTTGGCAAACAAGTCAATGGATAAAAAGAAAGTACAAACGAAAAAACCTGAAGGTTCTAATTATCTCGATAATATAAGTTCTCGATTGCAGTCTTTAGACGATCGAACACAGAGCCAAACAACCAAAATCAATAACATAAATTCCATAGTGCAGGATTTGAGCACTTTGGTACAGGAACTTGCAACATCTAGCACTAAATCAAATTCCTCTGCACTTATACCGTGTAAATTCAAAGATGAATTCGGACAGAGTCATCTCTGTCTTCTTGGCGAGAATTTGTACGTATGGAAAGAGGGGAAATGGATTGAAATAGCACTTGGAGGGGACTAAATGGTTTGGACTGAGCAAAAAACAAAATCATGCAAACAGTTGACCGAAATCCTCGTTTCAAACAGAGCGGTGGAGAGCAACCCCCGCGGACTCAAGGCAAATGCAACATTGGTTCAGCAGTTGTTCAGAGAGAATGGATGTACAATCCGAACGATTGAAAACCCAAGCGCGGGATACCGACCAATTGTCATCGCACAGCGGGGAGGGGAGGCCAATCGACCCACAGTTGGGTTCTTTGGGCATTACGATGTTGAAGAAGCAGACGCTAAGCAATGGTCCGTTGACCCGTGGGCGCTCAGCGGAAAAGACGGGAGATGGTACGGCCGCGGTGTCGCTGACAACATCGTCCCTCTTGCTCAGCGCATCCTGCTGCTCAACGAACTTGCTGCACATTGCAACCTTGTTTTTGTTCTGCAAGGTGAAGAAGAAATTGGCAGTCCGTTTGCCATGGAGATGTATCCACAGTTGACGTTGCCAAAGGTGGATGTTTGGGTCGAGGAAACGGGCTATTTCTACAAAAGCGGGAAACACCGAATCATGGCAATGAATGTTGATGGCGCTCTTGAGCGCGCCATTGATGCGGTCAAGAAACTGAATGCTAACGACGGCCGAGACTCTTCTGTGCGTATTCGGCCGATGAACAAAGCTTTTGGAAATCAAGGCTGCCCTTGTTTGGTCCACTTATTGAAAGATATACCATATATTGCCCTTGGTCCCAATGATGACAACTCTACTATCCACGGGATTGACGAGTCCATCGATCCGGGCCTTTTGGGCATCTCGGCGCGGCAATTAGTACGCCTCTGTGAGGTGCTTGCAAATGGTTGAGTTTGAATTGGAATTGACCGATAAAGACATGGGCCGTTTTCTAGAACAGATTCATGTTGAAAAAAGAACTGTGGGCAGTCAATTTTTGAAGGAAATTGTGTCGGGGATCGTCGAGCATATCCCTTTTCAAAACATTACCATGTTGACGGGCCCCCGTCATCGTCCATCTGCCGACTGGATCAAGCGAGAAATGCTAAGCGGGTTGGGTGGCTTGTGCACTGTGCGCAACCCCTTTCTGTACGCTTTTCTGAAAAAGTTGGGCTTTAAGGTCCGTTTTGTATCATCGACCATCCTTGAACCTGATTGCCACATTTCGTTGATTGTCTCACTTAATGATGGTGAGTGGTGGGTTGATGTCGGAAATGGCTACCCCTATTTTTCACCGATACGACTCGGGAATGAGTCGCCTCAATCGAATTGGTTTTTCCGTTATCGTCTCGTACAAAAAGGCCCTCGCTATGAAGTGCAGCATGCTTTCTCAGGAGATGAATGGTCCACTAATCATCATTTTTCTACAATCGGAGTGGATTTTTCTGTCTTTGACCATATGCACGAAATGCACTACCAAGAACCAGGCTGGGGCCCTTTTTTGACCGGTATTCGAGTGAATCGATTCTGGTCTGATGGGGGGGCTATCCTGAAAGATCATCGGGCTACCTCACCCGATGGTTTGGAGGTCCTTAGCGAACCCGAACAAATTCAATCCTGGCTGGAGCAGTGGTTCGGGCCAACGTTTTGGAATCACATTGATGTGAACTTAGCGTATAAGCGCTGGAAAGAAACCGCAAAGGTGGTAATATGAAGCAAGAAGTAAACACGACGAAGTTTGAAAAGAACGATCCCAATTATGTTGATTTTTTTGAAGAACACGGATGGGTGGTTCTGAAAGGAAACCTCTCCTCAGAATCTATTCAGGGTGGGCTTGGTCAGTGGGCCAATCTCAAGAAACGTTATGCCGATGAGATGGGATTAAGTTTGATCGAATATGAAAACGAAGTCAGTCAGTGGAGGAACCTATGGCACACTGAGAAAGGGCATTTTAGAGATTTAATTTTCACTCCCGTGCTCCATGAATGCGCTTGGACGAGCATGGATTGGGAGGGTGCTCGGCTTCTTCACGACCACATTATTTGCAAACCCCATAAAGGCCACAATGACAAGATCCCTTGGCATCAAGATTCGATGTTTTGGCCGATCAATTCACCTGGTGTCTCAACCTGGGCCCCTTTTCTTGATGTGACACTTGAAGATGGGTGTTTAGAGGTGGTTGACAGAAGTCATCTCGGTGGCTGCTCATCACCTGTTGACTTTATGGCAAAAGAAAAAGACGAGTTTCCTGAGGATTCTGTTCAAGTTTTTCTTCCCGTTTCCGCAGGAGATACGGTGATGCTTCACAGCCTCACGTGGCATCGCTCCTCGCCGAATAAAGGGAACCATGACCGCCCGGTTCACATTGGGTTGTGGATTCATTCGGACTCTAAATGGAGGCCAGACCTCGTTGACTGGCATCCAATAAATGAGCATGTGGAGGCAGAACCGTTGGAACGCCTTGAAGGTGAACTCTTCCCTTCATTTGGTACACTCACCGAACTTGTTGATTCTGGAAAAGACATTCACGGGGGGACTGTTCGCCACAACTCCATTTCCATGTACGATGCAAGTAAAATCGTTGCACAACAAATGAAAACCATCACAGGCTCAGACCAAAGTTTACCCACGATATTGGGTTCAGAAGGTCAAGTTGAAACCATTGTTGAGGCCACAATACGGGAAGGGTTTTGCGAAGATCCAGAACTAGTCAAGGAGGCCCTGAAACGCTTAGAAATCAGTTCCTCAGCCTATGAGAAACATCGGGCAAGAAACGTCTACAACAGTGCTTACTCAAACTGGTGGGACGTTGCAGGGCATCGTTGGTACACCCATCTACAAACGACGGTAGGTGTTGTAGGGTTAGGCTCGGTTGGTGAAGCAGCCTTTTCCACCTTTTCGAAGCACTTTCACACCGTTGGCTTTGACATTGATGGTCGAGGAAATTGGGACGAAATCCTCGCCTCAAACCTCGCTGTCGTTTGTGTGCCCACAAATGCAACCAATGATGCTCAACTTGATATCTCTCATGTGATGAACGTTGCAGAAAAATTGGCTACAGATGCCTTTTCCGGCCTCATGATTGTCAAGAGCACACTCCAACCTGGTACGATGGACGCAATCAACGAGATGCATCCCTCTTTACGAGTCGCTTATGCGCCAGAATTCTTGCGTGAAAAGGACGCACTTGAGTGGTTTCAGGCACCCGACCGTCTTGTGTATTCGTGTGCTTCTCCAGACGAGCAGATGTTGTTTGAATATTTCTCATGGATTGATGAATCAGTACCAAGGATACGAATGAAGCACTTGGAAGCTGAACTCGGTAAATTGGCTCACAACGCGTACATTGCCACCAAGGTGACCTTCACGGTTGAAATTGAACGAATTGCTGACCTCTTTGGCGTCGACCCAGGGCCGATAATGGAAACGGTCTGGCGAGATCGGCGTGTGATGAATCCAGCCCATCTGACCCCTCGTTTGGGGGGCTTTACAGGAAAATGCGTTCCTAAAGACACAGCGGCTTTGGCCAACCTCGATCCTGACAAAGAATCCCTCCTGCACATGCTGCCGAAGCGAGGCAGCGACGATGTGTATCGCAAGAGGATGAACGACTCATGAACGTTGAAATCGAGTGCGGAAGGCAGTACCGTAGTCTTGAGTTTGTGGGCGACCTGCCAGAGCCCTTACGAGGAGTTCATCGACACTCACGCTCGTTCACATTTGCCGGCGCCTGGAATGCTGCTGTGGAACTCCTTGTTGCGAATCGTTTCATCC
>Ga0307985_10001440_pt1 | contig 13401 bp, 14 predicted proteins | sample EllFjometageno80_FD_203155 | JGI IMG/M metagenome (GOLD analysis project Ga0307985, IMG submission 203155) | Marine microbial communities from Ellis Fjord, Antarctic Ocean - #80 | ecosystem: Environmental > Aquatic > Marine > Unclassified | place: Southern Ocean | collected 2014-10-09 | reverse complement strand
CTCCCTCTTCTGTACCACAGCTACCCTCTCCTCTGTCGCAACAGAACTCACGAAATCATGCACATCCCTCGTTCACACCGACCCCTCCACGATCGCAAACTTGATCATCGCCTCTCTCCCCTCTCTCATCCCTGGCGGCGCCGCCCCCACAACTTCTTCCCCACCCAACTCCCACACCTTCACATCTCAGCTTCAAGTTGGCAAGAGCAATAGCGGCAAACGCATCCTCGAACCCTTCCTCTTCTCCCTCCACCTCGCTATCAACCTCGCATTCACTGAGATAACAATCACGACCCTGTCTACCGCCAATGCCCTCGAACCACCAGTGCCAATCTCAGGCAACATCCTCCTCATGCAAGCCGACTTCAGCACCACTAACGTCACGATCACGGTGACTGCAGACTCCTCAAATGTCTCCACCGCCGTATCTCCCGCCCACACTCCCCTCGACCACCTCCTCTCCCTCATCCCCCACCTCCACACTCACTTCGCGCGGTACGACGAGGTCGATCAAAGCATGTACCAAGCTTTCGTAGACGGCATCTCAAACACCCCGCCCGTACAAATCCACGAGTTCGACCTCATGGAGGCTTCCCTGAAGTACGACGACCAGGCAGTTTGGAAGCGCATCCCCAACACCATAACTTCCTCCACCTCCTACTTCCAGAAGGTTGACAACTACTCATCCGCGTCCGCGTGGGGCAAGGCCGTCGCTACCATTGACGCCTCGCACACTCACGTGTTCTCTCACCTCTGGAACCAGCACTCCTACGAGCACATGAACCGCCACGTCGCTAAAGCAGGACCAGACGCCCTCAACAAGATTGTCTTCGTACCGGACTCCCACAGCATGCTCCAGGCGTTGGTCGTGAACTTCGGGCTGGCCTTGTCCAAGCGCGTGTTCTTGACGTGGCTCGTCTGGAACCTAGAGCCCGACGAATCCTTCACCATAGCGTTCGCGCCCATGTCCGACTACAAGCTGCTCAACAGATCCACTGCCGAGATTATGAAAGCTCTCAACGACGACGCCGCCGCCGCCGAGGCCATCCGCGGCATGGTGAAAGGCTTCTGGCACATTGCTCCCCTCTCCCCCGAAGGTAAGCGAGCGGCGAGACCGACGGGTCAAAGCGACCGACTCGGACCACCACCTCTCTTGCCCCCCTTTGTTCACACATGTTGTGTGTGTGTGCCCCTTTGCTCACACGTGTGTGTGGCCCTCAGTCTGCCAGGTCACTTACCTCGTCCAGGCACAAGTCGGCGGGTCTCTGCCCCGAGCGCTGATTAACGCGCGTCTAAAGAGTACCCTCTCGCTTGTCCACACAATGCAGGACAAGTTCGAGCGCAAGGGAAAGGTTGTGGACGCCGAGATGCGCTCCGCATTCCCCCTCCCGCCGCCGCTTGCCGAGTTGAGCGACGAACAAAAACGGGTCGTCGAGAGCTGCCGGTATTTGGAGAACGAAGAAGAAGGCGAGTGGGAACCCCTCCCCTCCTCCTCGCAGTTTGTCGACATGTGGTGCAAGCACACGCCCGCAAAGAGGGGCGAGCGATCAATCGCCCTCGGGAAGGCGACTGCAGGTGAGAGCTGCGTTCAGAGCGCCGACTTTGTTCCTCCTCCCCTCCCCCCCCCCCTTGTTCACACATGTATGTGGCAGTCCTCGACTGTTCGGCGCGTAACGCGTTGGCGTCCTGGAGCTCCGTCGTGAGCATTAAACACATGAGAATCAGCTCGGAACAGAGACACCCCGCTCGCCTGGTTCAGAGGCGGACCGGCTCGAATGAGTTGGTCTGGGCCACCATCAAGAAGATGCCGTTCCCCCTTTACAACAGGGAGTTCGTGTGCCACCAGGTTTGTTGCTCGGACGTCAACGGCGACCTGCTGTTTACGTCAGTGCCAGCCGACGAAGCGATAGACTACGGGATGAAGACGAAAACTGTTCGCGGAGTGGCCAGAAACCTCATGCGGCTCACCCCCTTTGGCGACTCGCACTCTAAACTTACGTACTACATGTATGTCGACGCTGGCGGCCGGATTCCAAAGTTCGTCATAGACTCGAAGATCCCCCTCGCTCTCGGCGCAGTCGGCCACCTGCGCGAAGAATTCCAGCGCGACGACGAGATCGACAAGTTGGAGCGGGATCAACTCGCGAGAGTCATCAAGGACGAGCCGCAAACTTACACCGCCGAGGAAGACATACTGATCAACAAAGTCCATATCAAGCTGGGGATGCTCGAGTGGGAACATTTTGAGGAGCTAAAGTCGCCCGACCACCTCGTCAAGATGGGCAAGATTTTTATTGACGGGAGCAGCAGCTGTGTGTGCAGAGCGATCACAACTGTGGACGCGTCCGCCGAGGAGTGCACGGCGTGGGTCATAGCCAAGATGAGCAAAGAGAGCAGGAAGATCCACATAGCGAACGGAGGGCGCGAGAGAGACTTCCGAAAAGAAAATGAGCACCATGGGGTGCTTCGCGTAGTGTCGGACTTCGAGATCCCAGGTTTGCAGCCGCGAGAATTCCTTTCCACTCAGGTCTGGCGGCGACAAGGAGACAAGCTCGCGGCGGTTTATGACAACGTCGAGCACGCGGACTTCCCACTCACTCCGGCGTATGTACGGGGAACAGCTACGGCGTACTATGAGTTCGAGAAGCTGCAGCCAGTCGGAGGCTTGCCTCAGACTATGGTGACGTGGACTTTTCAAGTTGACCTCAGGGGGCTCCTCCCCATGTTGGTTGTGAACAGCGGGACAGTGGGCCACCTCATGTACCTATCCATGACGAGGAAGCGGTTTGACAGAAGCCTGGAGGTTGACGGCACGACCCGGGCGCTGAACGTTGAGATGATCACGGGGCACGACGGCGCTGAGTATTCCGAGGAGGAGAACCGGATATTGGCAGAGGGGGAGAAGCACTTCGCGGACTTCAAGGAGATGAAGGCGAAGAGTTTGAAGATGGCGTCGCCGCTTACGACGGGGGAGATCGCGTTCAGGAAGAAGGACAGCCATGCGTGGGGGCGAGCGACCGCAACTGTGAGGGCGAGCCCGGAGGAGGTGCTCGCGTTTATGTGGGACACTATGCGGCGCTCGGCGCAGCGAGAGGACGACTTGGAGAAGAGCGTGGAGGAGCGGATCAATGGGCATAACATGCTCTTATACAACAAGAAGCGGACCCCCAAGATCGTCGCAGATAGAGACTTTTTGAGCAAGGTTTTGTGGAAGAAGGAGGGCGAAGGGTTCTTCCTCGTGACAAGTCCAGAGGAGAGCGATGCGAGGCCTATAACAGATAGCGCGGTGCGAGCAAAGTACCCGAGTGTCATGAAGATCGAAAGGAAGAACGACAAGGAGACGACTCTTCAGTACGTGATTCATCCTGACTTTGGAGGCCCAGGCGGATTCGTCTATCTCATGAATCGCTACACGGGCTCGAATCTGCGGCGAGTGACGGAGATCCAAGAGTACTTCCAGGCGCTGAGGGGGCTGGAGGAGTGGGATGCCGACGATGCGAGGGCGGTGGGCGAAGTCATGTGCATCAAGACTAAGGCGGAGAAGCACCCGGAGAACGGCGAGAACAAGCAGAGTGCGCGCATGAGGGTATTGGTGAACCAGTTCAAGGGGCTTAAGGAAGTTGCGGAGAAGTACGAGTTCTTTGGGGGCATGATGGCGCGGGTGGTGCGGAGCACATTGAAGCCGGCGGGCGACGTGAAGTCCAAACTGTGCAGCGTGAGCCTGAAGGAGGGCGAGACGATCGGCAGGGGGCTGGCGATGGCCCTGGCGAGTAATTTGACGGCCGAGGCGGCGGTGGACGAGTGGATATTGAAGTACCGGAGTTTGGGGGAGTTGGACAGGACGGAGGCGTGGTTCAGGTGAGGCGAGCGAAGCGAGACGAGCGGTGTGGGGCAGGACTGGCTCGACGCGAAGTTATATAGCCAGTACGCGACGTTACCCCCGCTTGTTATCTCCTCTCTGATCGCATCTCTCCCCTCTCTTCCTCTTTTAACACTAACTTTGCTCGTTTTTCAGACCCATGCTTAACGTCGTGGCGAAGCGGCTGTTGGGGGAGGTGTCGTGGGGGCTCAAGATGCGCGTGACGATGGGCGCGGGGCTGAGCATCTTGGACATGGCGACGGACGTGTTCGTGATCGTGGGTTATATGAGGAAGGAGGAAACTAAGGGGTACGGCTGGAGCTTGCTGGGAATGGTGGTGGCGAGCATGGTGCTGCAGTTGTTCATGGTGTTTGTGCAGAATAGAAGGAAGCCGCGGACGATGGCCAAAGAGATGCTGATCGTGGTGACCGCAGCGAAACCCGCCGTTGACTGCTATCGCTGCTGCGCTGGCCAGGAGATGGAGGAGCATCATGCATTTGATGCTAGGACCGAGCTCGTGTTCACGAAAGGGATAGAGATGATATGTGAGAGTATACCCGGAAGCCTACTCCAGATATATGTTTTGCTCAAGGTCAAGATCGTGACACGTGCGACGGTGGGCAGCGTCGTTGTAGGTGCGATGACGACGGGCTTTAGCAGCGCCTCAATTTCGTTCGAGTGAGTGTCGAAGAGTCAACCCCTCCATTGCCAAGCACTTGTCCTAACCCCCTGCCCCCAGTTATGATGTTGACCCCGCAGCGAGAAAGAACGACCCCGCCTTCTACGGTTATATCCCGGACGGAGGGAGTCGGACCGTGATATTCGGCTTCATGATGCTCAACTGCGCGCTTCTGCTGCTTGTTCGGAGCTTCAGTGCGGCTATGCTGATGCTCGAGAAGAAGAGGTACTTTGTGGCGTATATGGCTGTGGACATGACGATGTATTTGCTGCAGAAAGTAGCGAGGGGGGACTTCCATTACTGGCTCCCGGTAGACGGCGCGCTTGGCCTCTATGTGAGCTTTCAGATGAGAGTGATTATTAAGGTCCTTTCGGACTTTACGGGCGTGGTGCATTTCAGAGGACCGCAAGAACTTGGAGGCGTGTACTGGACTGTGAACATGTTCTTGGCGGTACTGGCGAGCTTCGCGTGCGTGTGGATTGGTGACGGAGAAAGGATGCATTGGACGTTGGTCGGGGCGGCGAGCGGAGCTTGGTCATTGACATTTGGTCTGTTCTTGCTGCTGATGAAGAAGGAGTACAGGAGGACGTTCGCTAGTACGCGGACCGGCAAACTGCAGATTATGGAGCGGTTCAGCAAAGCCGACGACGACGCTATCAAGGCCTCAGTGATGAAGAAGAACGAGAAGATGTGGCGGCCTATACGGGACGAGGTGAAGGAGTGGGTGCAGGCGAACTGGTGGCGGTGGGAGGAGGAGAAGCCTGAGTGGTTCACGGAGTCGTGGATCGCGAAGGTGCCGCCCGACATGATACCTAGTGAAGCGAAGCAAGCCGTTAAAGACATTCGTGCCAACGCTCGGAGGCGGAGCAGCTTCGCGATTGGAGTGGCCAAAGAGGAGAACACGAGAAGAGTGCAGCCCATGTCGACTTAAAAACGACTCATAAACTTGATACCTATCGCCTCAAATTAGTGCTCGTCAATGTGCGTCAGTGCTCAAACTATGCCATCGTAATGTCGCCTCGTTCTTCTGACAGAAGCCGTGTCCTAACGTCCCAAGCATATGCCGGTACCGAGCGCTCGGTTCACATCAACGACGATCGCGTTCGACTTAGACACCAACCCGTCGAAGCGCTCATACGCTCCCGCATACAACGGCTGCGTTCCCGACGGCAAAAGGGGGCGACTGAAGGTGTTCCTGCTCATGATTACACACGTCATGAGCACGAGCATGGGCTTGGCGTTTCTGTTAAAACAGAAACGCCAAGCCCGAGCAGTGCGTTTCTGTTAAAACAGAAACGCCAAGCCCGAGCAGTGCGTAAGCGTACTTGGCGGCTAGCTCGGCCGTGTACATGCTGTACCGGGCGTGTCGCCGCGACCTTCACTACTGGGTGCCGCCCGAGGGCAAGACAGGCGGATTTTCAGCATCCTAACTGTGCAGCAAAATCCCCCCAATCCCCTTTTTCGCCCACCGTCCACACTCGACCCCCTTTCGGATGTCATATGAGGGAGGTGCAGAATTTAATACCCGGGGAGATGATGAGAGGAGAGAAGGGGGGGGGATGAAGTGCAGCGGGAGAGCGTCTGCGTGATCGCGACCATGATCACGAACAGCCTTGGGATCCTTGGGGAGCGAGCCAACGGCGGGGTGCTTGGAGGACAGGCTCGGCATCATGGTTGGAGCGTAAATATAACCAAAATTAGAATGCTCGTTGATGTCACAATACAAGATACAATACAGTTGTACAAGTGTACGACGATGGTGAGATATAGTACTGCGACGATAATAGCAGAACACTGTCAAGGCGAACAGGCCAGCATTTGTTCCAGGGTTGGGGGGTTGGGAGCAAGGTTTCTCGAGACAGTGTGCTTGACAGAACACTGTTTTGCACTAGCGCTTTATAGTACCTGTACCGCAATGTTAACTGGGGTGGCAGGAACATATGGACATGCCCAGAATAACGCAGACCACAGAAGGATTCTTGGGGAAGAGGGGGGGAGACGGCTAGCGTAGAGTAAAGGTAAAGAGGTAAAGAGGCAAAGAGGCGGTTGCAAAACTGGGGCGCAGTCACGAGCAGGTTGAGTTGTTTGATGTCAACAGTGTGGGGATGAGAGAGTAGCTAGACAGCTGTAGCTATTGTCTGATCGGGGTGGTCGAAATGGGGGGAGGGGGCGGAACCTATCAAGCGGGAGTTTTTTTAGAAGGGCAAGAGAGTGAAGCAAAGGACCCACAAAGTTGACGAGTGGGGACTAGAGGGCAGCATGACGACATAACGTGACCAGCTGCTTTCTATCAATAAATCGCCCCACGCAAAGCTACCGCTTGAAAACACAGACGCTCTCCAGAAGAAAGCTGAGCGGCTTTGAAGCCGCCCAGCCGCCCAGCCTCGAACCCTAACAGAGCCTCGCAATCATAGCCTCGCCCAGCCCCCGCCGCTCTCCGCTTTCCTCGTTCCCTGCCGCCTCGCCGCCGCCCCTCCCTTCCGTTGGGACCCCCTCCTCCCGCCTCCCGCCTCCCCCCCCCTCCTCCTCTCTCCCCCCCCCTTTCTCTTTCTCTCTCCCCCCCGCCCCTCCCTCCCGGTGCCACGATGAACCCACAGGCCCTAGCACTGCCGGCGAGGAAATTGGTCATGCCCTACTCCCTCTTCTCCCAGACCTCATGGTCATCAGGAAGTTGCCCGACTCGAGGGAGCGGTCTGAGGACAAGGTTTTAGAGGTACTGATCACGTTCGAATGTACCGCAATTGCATTGGTCGATCACCCTGCGCTTCTGCCAATGATCTCCAGGCTGTGCTTGAACTTTCTTCGCCTTGGGATTGGTGTTAGCTCCAACCTCTCAGATTTGACCGTTGAAGAGGGGTTCAACATTGGGAGATCCCTAGCGGCGGCTCTGAAGAGACGACTATCGGCCGAGGCTGGTGTCGATGAGTGGATCGGTCGCTACCGAGCATTGTGTGAACTCGACGAGCAAAATGTCTGGTTCCGTCCAATGATTGTTATCGTGGCAAAGCAGCTGCTGAAGGAGGCGGCGTGGGGCGCCAAGATGCGACTGTACGTCGGCGCAGGGCTGAGCATGGTGGACCTGGCCTCCGACATCGCCATGGTCGTCACTTACTCGAACGAGGGACAGGTGGGGAACGCTGGCTCGCTACTTATGATGATCAGCGCGTGCCTACTGATTCAGTTGTTCGCGGTCTTCGTGCAAACTAGCGGAGGACCCCGCCGCGTCATTGTGAAGGAGATGTTGATCGTGTTGAGCGGAACGAAGCCGGGCGTGGATGCAATGCGCGTGGCATCGGGTGCTGAGCAGAACGAGTACAATGCTGTTGATCCAATGACGGAGCTTACAATCACGAGGTGTGTTGAACTGTTCTGTGAAGCCATCCCGGGCTCAATCTTACAGTTCACAGCCGCCATGCGAGTGCTGCAGGGCGGTGGGAGAGTCTCCAACATTGCGGTGGGCTCCATCGTCATATCCGCGCTCACGACGGGCTACTCTAGCGCCTGTATCGGTTTTGACTACGATGTAGACCCTCGGAAGCGCCGCGACCTGCCAGACTTTTACGTAAGTCGAGCGAGGAGAGGATCGAACGCGCACACATTACTAACCCAAAATCTTCGCAGGGTTACATTCCCGACGCCGCGCTGCCGAGGACAGTGACCTTCTGCTGCATGATTCTCAACGGTGCGCTGCTGTTGCTGCTGCGCAGTTTCGGCGCTGCCATGCTCATCATCGCGAACAAGAACTACTTCATCGCGTACTTGGCGGGAGACGTGGCTCTGTACTTGCTGCAGAAGGCATTGCGGAATGACTTATGGTATTGGATTCCAGTTGACGGGGCTGCGGGCATGGCAGCGTCGATATTGATGAGAGTGATGGTCAAGGTAATCTCCGATTACACAGGCGTGGTTCAGTTCAGGGCATCTAGTGAGCTCGGCGGCGTGTACTGGACACTCAGCATGTTGCTGGCGATAGCTATGACCTTCGCGTCCGTGCACATCCACTTCGAGAGCGATGTCGACGAGGCGATCTCGGAGAGGACTGCGTGGCTGACTGTGAGCTTATTGGGTGGCGCGTGGCTGGCTGTCTTCCTCGGCTTCCTCGTCCTCATGAAGAAGAAGTATCGGGCGACTTTCTTCTCGCTTCAGACCGGGCAAGAGTACTTCCAGAGTTACTTTCTTAAGACGGGGAACACGGACGAGAGGAGGGCGAGCATAGTGAAGAGGAACCGACAATTATGGCAGTCGATAAGGCCACAGGTACGGGACTGGCTCAAGGAGAACTGGCCGCGCTGGGTAGAGGAGAAGCCCGAGTGGTTCAACCATGTGTGGATCTCCGTCGTCGACGACGACATGCTCCCACCAGAGGTCCTTGAGCAGCAGAACCTCGCCGGCAGAGGGGAACGGCACAGGACATCTATTGAAGACATGATGGGTGGCAGCGCCCAGGTAGCACCCGTTGTTGTTGTTGAAGTAGTTAATTAGAGGCCGACAGTTACAAGCGTGTGTGGTCCGGGTGCGGCACTGCGTTTCGCATCCCGTTCATGATTCACACGGCGTTGCCGTGCTCATATTCGGTTAGGGTTAATATCGCGAACCCTAAGGTGGGAACAGGAAAAGGCCCCGATTTGTTCCCCTGGAGAAGAATCTGGGCCTTTCTTCGTCACCAGTAAACAATTATGCCCCCCCCCTGTAAGACCGCCGTAAGAGCACGCACTGGACCAAGCTCCGGGTGCATGAATGGTAGGAAGATGTTGATTCTTGAGAGCCGCTCCGGACCTTCTGAGGAGCCGGTCGAATCGGCTGACGTTGCAGTACAGTCACTAAGGAGGAGTGCGTTGATTCAATTCAAAATCCGATCATTGCGGCGTTGGGGTACCGGACTGTGATCGTTGTGAGTTGAAAGAGGTGGAAACCCTTCAGGAGTGAGTTAGAGGATCCATGACTTGGGCCCATGAACTATCTAGTCAAGCACTCTTCCCGCTCTGACTCTTCGCTCCACACTGGAAAATTCATGCACTTGCACTGCTCCACCCCGCCGTTGCACACATTCGTCAAGAAGTCGTCAGTGCTGGTGCTGGTAGCGGTACGTCACAGTTGCGTCAGCACGCGTCGCTCATCAGCACGGCTTACCTGGCGGTCACACTCGCGCGGGCACTGCTCAGGTGTGCATCGCCGGCGTTACGGACGCGAGCGACGGCCGACTTGAGTGAGACGGTGACGCCAAGATCTCCAAACCAACCCAAAGCACCTTCGGTCCGTTGCAGTAGTATCGCGTGTTGGGTCTGGGGGTTGGTGGCGAGGAGGGACACGGCCGCGGCCGCGCCCTAACGTGCGTGTTGGTGGGGTTGTCGAGGTCAGTGGGTCCTCGGTTGGTGGGTACTTCAGTGAGACTGTGTGACAGACTGTTGCCGAACAAGGTTGTGGAGGCGCCGAGGGGGGAGGCGGCGGCGGCCTTGACGTGGACAGAGGGCGTCAGATCGACCGAAACGACGGTGCGCGAAGACACGGTCATGGTCTTGGCTACCTCGGTGGCACCGTTGCCGTTGGCGTTGCCAAACAGGGCAATTAATTTGAGTAATCTAGCTCACCTCTTTTTTCTTTCATTTCCCCCCATTTTTTTTCAGTCTGAACACGTGCCATTAATTAAAAGTTATTCAACGACACGAGACCGTACTCAACCTCCACCTGTACGGCGACTGGGGTTCCAATCGCACCGCCGCTCCTCTGCACCCGCCGCAGCGGCGCTTAGGTGCGCGACCTGCCGCCTGCGTGGCCGCCGTCGCCTGAGCAGTAGTGCCTGCTGTACTCTTCGTATGCCTCCCGGTTGGCCGCATCCGCGCTTCTGCGCCTACCGAACGCTGCCTTCCCGTCCCCAACCATGATGCCAAGCCTGTCCTCCAAGCACTCGGCGTTGGCTCGCGCCCCAAGGATCCCGAGGCTGTTCGTGCATGGTCTTGATCACAACCGAACGTACCGCACACGCCGTGCGTACGTTGCTCTGTTGACAATCCGATCCAAGAAATCGCGAGTTCCAGCGCTGTGAATTGAATCTCCTGTACATACACTGCTCTCGTCGATCAAACTCTTTGATCCTAAATTTAGCTATTTTGCCATTGCGCGAACACTCTTTTACGAAGTAGAACGATTAGGTCGCCCGCGTCTATAATCTGGCCCGATTCATTCACCTATACCTCAAGCCGGTGTAGTTGGACCATGGAGCCAGCGCCTCCCTCTCCCTCTCCGTCCTGCCCGCCTCTTCTCCGATGAGCGCCACGACCAAATCATTTCCCTCCACTCCTTCCCTCTTCTCCGGCTCGCCCCTAATCGTCATCAGCATGACAAACGCCAACGCCGCATAAACTCCCGCGAACAGCACACATTGTTTCCCCCCTTCTCCCCCCTTCCACAGCCCAGCCCCAAGCGGCGCCATCACAACCACCCCGTGCCTGCCAACCTCGCTCCACATGATGCTCCTCCTCGTGCTAGTGCATCCCTCAACGCCAAGCGTGCAAATGGTGCTGACCGTAATCAAGCTCCACAGCACGACGAGTACAACGCCGGACGCCACCAAACTAGAAAACCAGAAGTCGGACCATTCTGACGCGCCGAGGAACACCTTGGCGCCGTCGCTACCCACCCCGAGGTAAACATCCACGCCCGCCAGGACAATTCCGAACGTAACCCCCGCATAAACCTTCCACACAAAGCTCGCCGGCACCGGGTCGAACTTGCTCTTCGGGTTCATCTTGCTTCCCAACTCGGGACACCCGGTCGTGCCAGGCGGCGTCCAGTGCTTGAATGGCGTCATAATCCCGTGCCACCTCGTCTGGATAAAAAGCATATGGTAGAAGTGGTGCACATTAGCGAACCACGGGCTGTACGACTTAAGCTGCGGCACGACGCCAAAGTACCTGCGAGCGAATAGAGTGAGCGAGCGGCGCCACACGCGTGTGTGAACAAAGGGGGACAACAAAGGGGAAGTGTGGGGAGCGCCGTCTGCGGGCACCGTCTGTGAGCGCCGAGATCGGCTCGAAACACGCCGTTTTGCGAACCGCGCAGAACGACAGGTCCAAGTCGCGCTTTTGTCTTCGAGAATGTTGCTCGCGAGGCGATAATTGTACGCCCGTCTGCTCAAACCCTGCCGACCCTGCCGATGACCATTTGAAAGCAGCTGGCGTTCTCGTTCCCTCGTCGCTTTCAAATGCGAGGAGCGCCACGTACAGCTCCTCGTCGTCGCCCTCCACGATCTCCGGCTCGTACGTGCCGAACATGCGGTCCCAGATGATGAAGATGGCGCCGTAGTTCTTCCCGAGCGCGCGGATGTTCCGCCCGTGATGAATCTTGTGCAAACTCGGAGTGTTGAAGACGGTTTCCACGAGCGGCAAAGGCGGAACTAGCTGCGTGTGGATCCAGAACTGGTAGAGAAGGTTGAAGGAAGTGTGCGCGACGAAGATATCGTAGGGGAACAGGAGGGCGCCGAGCATGTTGCTGACGATGAAGGAGGGCGAGAGGAAGTTCAGCGCTGGCTGACGGAGGGCCGTGGTGAGGTTGTACTCCTAGGTTGTAGGCAACGTGTTAGTGGTCGTTTGTGCAATGAGCGAGCGAATGGGTCGTTCTGAGACAGACGGTCGCTCAGAGCAACTCGCTCGCGAACAGCGCGTTCAGGGCGACTGTTAGTGGGAGGCACGCAGTCCAGCAATCAACGCGAACGCCAGACTCACCTCGCTGCTGTGGTGCACGACGTGCGTCGTCCACATCCACGATATTTCGTGGCTCAAGCGGTGGAACCAGTAGTACAGAAAGTCGGCGAAGAAGAGGCAGAGCCACCAGTTCCTTGGGTTCTTGACGTCTGAGAACTCGGACGTGATTCTAATGTTGTCGTATACGAGGTTGTACAGCGGCTCAAACCACTGCATGGGTGGGGTGTTAGAGGGTGTTGGAGGGTGATACGGCCGACACGCTCGGCTGCAAATGAATCGGAAAACAGTACGCTGCCACGTCCAACGCAACATGAACTATTGGAGGCAGCTCAAGGACGCTGCTCGCGGTCGCTGCTCAAACCCCATGTCGTTCCCCAAAGCCACTTACTTGCAAGAAGAGCACTTGAGTCATGAGCACCTGGAGGACGCCAAGGCCCACGCTCGTCATGCTGTCGACGAATCTTGCTGTGTGCTTGGGGCGATGGTCAGGCGGGAGGATGCCGAAGATGATGATGTTCTCCCAGATGACAGATATGACGAAGGCTGGGATGGCAATGGATAAGTAATCAATGCCAATCAGGTTAGTGTCAGCTGTGTCACTCTTGATGTCGTAGGGGACTCCCAGAGGGAAGACAAATTTGTAGAACATGGGGCCGTTGTCGCGCCCCGGCAGGTTGTCAGTTTGCTCCGCGATTGCGCAAACCATAAAGGGGAGGCCGGAGGAGTACAGGAGGAGGATGGCAAAGAACAGGTAGGAAATGGACAGGATGAAGCGACGCGGGAAGGAGAGAGGAGTACGCGACATGGGAGGCTGAGGGGGGCGGGGGCTGGGATGGGCTCTGGCTCTGAATCCAAGCTGGAGTGCTCTCGGCAGCGTAACCAACTAACCACTCAAACAGGTAGAAGGCCAAATTCGTCTCTCAGAGGGGCCATTTTCCCAAAACATAACCCCCAATATGTGTGACCCCTTTGAAATCAGCCTCAGCCCGCACACACAATTCGTCGAGGACCACGTCATGGCGTGGGTGTTTAGTAGTTTCTGGCGTTGGGAGGCGGAGAAGCCTGAGTGGTACACGGAGTCGTGGATCGCCAAGGTGCCGCCCGACATGATACCCAGTGAAGCCAAGCAAGCCGCGAAAGACATGCGTGCCAGCGCTCGCCGG
>Ga0307985_10001439_pt1 | contig 13401 bp, 9 predicted proteins | sample EllFjometageno80_FD_203155 | JGI IMG/M metagenome (GOLD analysis project Ga0307985, IMG submission 203155) | Marine microbial communities from Ellis Fjord, Antarctic Ocean - #80 | ecosystem: Environmental > Aquatic > Marine > Unclassified | place: Southern Ocean | collected 2014-10-09 | reverse complement strand
TTCATTAATAATCACTTTTTGAAATAATTGTAAAGCATATTCCCTGTCTTCTTTGTTTTTATAAACTTCAGGAATTAAAATATAATTGATGTTTTTTTCAGAAATTTTCTGTAACATTTTTAACAACAAGGTATTCACTAAAGGAAAATCATCAAGCCAGGTAAGGCGTTTATCTTCTAAATATTCGTATAGTTTTTCATTGGGTGCAATGATCTCTTTAAATATTTTAATAATAAAATCTTTATCTTCTAAAAAAGTCGTTCCCTTTTTGGTAAGAAAACTTGAATACCATTCTTTTTCTTTTAATTCATTAAATATAATAGTAATATACTCTGAATCGTTCTCCCAGTAATTAAGCTTCTTTTTATTGATAATGTCTGTAAACCTTTCATTTGATTTTAATAATGAAATCAGCTTGTTATCAATAAATAATTTACTTGGTTTTTTTTCTAAATCGGTAGCCAAATGCTTTTTTTGAGATATAAGTAAATAATTCTCAGCTTGATCACGCAATGCTATTAGTAATTGAAGCATTAATAAATATAAATCTTGCATTTGCTCCATATTATAGAGCAAAAACTTTTCTTGTTTTTCTAAATCTTTATTTTCGCTTTGATTATAAGCATAGATAGATTGCAAAACTTTTACTCTAATATGTCTTCGTGTAAGCATAATTTATAAGAACGTTAAAACAAAAAAAACACAGCATAAATATGCTGTGTTTTTTTAATTAATTTAACTGCTTTTTATTGTTTTTTAAACTTCGAGCGTCAATCCTGCCTTGTGCAATATGAAAAGCTGCTTGATGCGTTGTAACGCCATTAGTATCTGCATTTTTTAGAATCTCTAAGGTCGTGTTGTATATATTTTCAGTTTTACGAATAATTTCTTTTTTGCCATAATTTTCTAATTCAGCATAAACATTAATGATCCCTCCTGCATTAATTAAAAAATCTGGAGCGTAAACAATACCTTTCTCTTTTAGTAAAAGCCCATGTCTATTTTCTTCTGCCAATTGGTTGTTTGCTGCACCAGCAATTACTTTTGCTTTTAATTGAGGCAAAGTTTGATCATTAATAGTAGCACCAAGAGCGCAAGGAGCATAAATATCCATTTCTTCAGAATAAATATTATCTCCTTCGTAAATAGTTACACTGTACTTATCTCGTACTTCTTCTAATCTTTCTTGATTAATATCAGAAATATAAACCTTAGCTCCTTCATTAGTTAAGTTTTCTACTAAAACTTCACCTACATTACCAATTCCTTGTACATACACCACTTTGTCTTCTAAAATATTAGAACCAAATGCATGATACGCTGCTGCTTTCATTCCCATAAAAACACCATAAGCAGTAATTGGAGAAGGATTTCCAGCTCCACCAATTTCTTCAGAAATACCAGTTACATAAGGAGTAACAGTCCTAACTAAATCCATATCTGCAGTTGCCATACCAATATCTTCCGCAGTAATATAACGACCTCCTAAAGAATGAACAAACTCTCCAAAACGCAACATTAGTTCTGGTGTTTTTTGTGTTTTAGCATCGCCGATAATAACGGCTTTACCACCCCCTAAATTAAGTCCAGTAATAGCAGATTTATAGGTCATTCCCCTAGACAAACGCAACACATCATTTAATGCTTCCCATTCATTTTTATATTGCCACATACGAGTGCCTCCAAGTGCAGGCCCCATAACTGTATTATGTATACTGATTATTGCTTTTAATCCTGTATCTTTGTCATTGCAAAAAACAACTTGTTCGTGATCATCAAAAGATACCTGTCCAAAAACAGGATTTAATTTTTTAAGATCATTTTTGTTAACTACTTCAGTCTCCATATATTGAATTTTAACATCCTTAAAAAGGACGTGCAAAAGTAGTTATTTGCTAATAATCTCGCAATAATATTAGAATTAAATTACAATTTTGTTAAAAAAATCTATTTAGCTATAAATGAAAGAACTTCAAGAACTTAACCATTATTTAAAAAAATATGGTGGAAGATTATTACTTGGTTTAATAATTACAATTATAGCTACCGTATTCAAATTGATTGTTCCAAAAAAAATTGGAGATATTATCAATATCATTGAAAATTACATCAATGGTTCTACATCAGACCTTAGTATTGTTAAACAAGAATTATTCATAAGTATTCTTATCATACTAGGCACTGCTTTATTAGCAGGTTTTTTTACTTTTTTAATGCGACAAACTTTTATTGTTGTTTCTAGAAATATTGAATTCGATTTAAAAAATGAAATTTTTAAACAATACGAACGTCTTTCTCTGGGGTTTTACAAACAACATCGAACAGGTGATTTAATGAATCGAATTAGTGAAGATGTATCTAAAGTTAGAATGTATGCTGGGCCAGCTTTAATGTATAGTATCACTAATATCACATTACTTGTAGTTACATTAAGTTATATGTTTTATTCCGCACCAACCTTAACATTATATGCAATTGCTCCCCTACCATTTTTGTCAGTCGCAATATATAAACTAAGCGCAGCTATTCATAAACGGAGTACCATTGTTCAACAATACCTATCTAAACTCACCTCTTTTACACAAGAAGGGTTTAGCGGTATTTCGGTTATAAAAGCTTATGGTATTGAGCCCCGTATTATTAAAGGTTTTGATGTTTTATCTGAAGGCAGCAAAGATAAAAATATAGACTTAGCGAAAGTGCAAGCTTTATTTTTTCCTTTAATGATGCTTTTAATTGGATTAAGCAACATATTAGTAATTTACATTGGTGGTAAACAATTTATTAATGGTGAAATAAAACAACTTGGAACCATCGTTGAATTTCTTATTTATGTAAATATGTTAACTTGGCCTGTAGCAGTTATTGGCTGGGTAACTTCTATGGTTCAACAAGCTGAAGCTTCTCAAAAAAGAATCAATGAATTTTTAAATGAAAAACCAGCTATTGAAAACTATGTAGAAATAGAAACAAAAATTAATGGAGTAATTGAATTCAAAAATCTTTCTTTTACATATTCAGATACAAATATTACAGCACTTAAAAATATTTCATTTAAAATAAATCCAGGAGAAACTCTAGCTATATTAGGGAATACAGGGTCTGGGAAATCTACCATCTTAGAGTTAATCGGGAGGCTTTATGACGTTGATAATGGTCAACTAAAAATTAACCATAAAAACATTAAAGATTTAAACATCTCAAATTTAAGAGGCAGCATTGGATATGTACCTCAGGACGCCTTTCTTTTTAGCGATTCTATATTAAACAATATTAAGTTTGGTAAAGAAAATGCAAGTAATGAAGAGGTTTTTGAAGCTGCAAAAAAAGCATCGGTTCATAAAAATATCATTGGTTTTAACAAAGGTTATAAAACTATTTTAGGAGAACGAGGAATAACATTAAGTGGCGGACAAAAACAACGTGTTTCTATTGCGAGGGCGATTATTAAAGATCCTCAGATTTTACTATTGGATGACTGCCTTTCTGCAGTAGATACTGAAACAGAAGAACGAATTTTAAATAATATAGATGCCTTATTAAATGACAAAACTACTATTATTGTTAGTCATCGCATATCTTCCGCTAAAAATGCAACTAAAATAATTGTATTGGAAGAAGGCAAAATCATACAACAAGGGACTCATAATGAGTTAATAAAGCTGGAGGGTTATTATAAAGAACTGTACGCAAAACAATTATTAGAAAAAGAAAATTAACTATAATGTTGCCATAGTTGTATTTTTTTTAGATTTTTGGAAAAACTTTAAATAACAAAATAAAATTATGAGTGATAATTATATGATGGAGCGAGAAGAAATTCATTCTAAAGTAATGCGAGCGGGAAGACGTACTTATTTCTTTGACGTAAGAGCAACAAAAGCTGGAGATTATTACTTAACCATTACGGAAAGTAAAAAATTTACAAATGACGATGGCTCATTTCATTACAAAAAACATAAAATTTATCTTTATAAAGAAGATTTTTCTGAATTTAAAGATAGTTTAGATAAAATGATTTCATTCATAATCGATGAAAAAGGTGAAGAAGTAATTAGTGATCGTCACCAAAGTGATTATAAAAAAGAAGGAGAAGAAGAAGCTTCAAGTACTGATTCTGAAGATTCTTCTACATCAAGTTTTACAGATGTAGATTTTGATGATATATAATATTTTTACATACGCTTAATCGCAATAAACATCCTTTCAATAATATAAGCTTGAAAGGATGTTTTTTTTATATATTTATGCGAATTAAATTTAATCGCATGAAAAACTTTACCCTATTATTATTTTTATTTCTTTCAATTAAAGCTTTTACTCAGGATTACCATGTAAAGCTAGATTATTTTCTACCAGATAACATATCATACAATCTAAACATTCCAACACCGGCAAGTGTAATAGGTCATGAAATTGGAGACTGGCATATTACTCATGATAAATTAGTACAGTATATGTATGTTCTTGCTGAATCGAGTGACCGGATTTCAATTGAGAATAGGGGGAAAACCTTTGAAGGGAGACCGCTTTTACTTTTATATATAAGCGCTCCAAAAAACCAATCCAACTTAGAACAAATAAGAAAAAATCATGTTTTCTTAACTGAAAATGGTTCCGAGAATATGGATGTCACTAAAATGCCAATTGTAGTTTATCAAGGTTTTTCAATTCATGGAAATGAACCTAGTGGATCTAATGCTTCCCTTGCAGTAGCTTATTATTTAGCAGCCGCTCAAGGTCCAGAAATTAAAAAACTACTTGACGAAACTGTTATTTTATTTGATCCTTCCTATAATCCTGATGGTTTGCAACGGTTTGCATATTGGGCAAATATTAATAAAAGTAAAAACATCAATCCAGATCCAAACGATCGAGAATACGATGAGATCTGGCCAGGTGGGAGAACCAATCATTATTGGTTTGACATGAATAGGGATTGGTTACCTGTTCAGCTTCCAGAAAGTCAGGCAAGAATTAATACATTTCATAACTGGTATCCTAATATCTTAACCGATCATCATGAAATGGGTACTAACTCGACTTTTTTCTTTCAACCCGGCATTCCTTCAAGAACGAATCCTTTAACACCAAGTAAAAATCAAGAACTTACCGGAGCTATTGGAAACTATCACGCAAAAGCATTAAATAAAATTGGAAGCTTTTATTATAGTAAAGAAAGTTTTGATGATTTTTATTACGGAAAAGGATCTACTTTTCCAGATATAAATGGTGGTATTGGAATATTGTTTGAACAAGCTTCCTCGAGAGGACATGCACAAGAAAGTGACAACGGAATACTTACTTTTCCATTTACCATACGCAATCAGTTTACAGCAGCACTTTCCACATTAGACGCTGCTGTTGGCATGCGCAATGAATTACTAAATTATCAAAAATCATTTTATGCGAATGCTCGTAAAGAAGCTGAAAATTCTGGAGTTATTGTTTTTGGTGACGAAAAAGATGCGACCAAAGTTAATCAATTAGCTAAAATTTTAAAACGTCATAAAATTGAGTATTATGAATTAAAAAGCAATTTTTCAAAAAATGGTAAAAATTATAAAAAGGGATATAGTTATGTAATACCAAAGAATCAAAAACAACATCGATTAATTAATGCTATGTTTCAAAAACAAACAACTTTTCAAGATAGTTTATTTTATGATGTAAGCGCGTGGACCTTTCCGCTAGCTTTTAATTTAGATTACGAGGAAAATGAATCTTCAAATAAGCAAGGTAAAAAAGCTTCAGAAAATAAAAATATTTCAATTCCTACAAACTCAAATTATGCTTATTTAATGGAGTGGAACGATTATAATACCCCTAAAATTTTAAATAAGATTCTAGAAAAAGGCTTACGTGCAAAAGTGGGGCTAAAACCATTTAAGTTAGAAAATAAAAATTATGATTACGGAACTATATTAATTCCTGTTCAAAATCAGAAATTAAATAAGCAAGAATTATCAAGTTTTATCAATCAACTTTCAAGAGAAAACAATGTATTAATAAATGGCGTTTCAACAGGGCTTACTGAAGGTATTGATCTTGGAAGCAGTAATTTTAAATTAATAGAACCTCAAAAAGTAGCGTTGATTGTAGGGAGCGGAATTACTCCTTATGACGCAGGAGAAGTTTGGCATTTATTTGATCAGCGCTATGATATGTTAATTTCAAAATTAGATACGCGTGATTTTAACAGAACAGACTTAAGTAAATATACCGATATTATTTTACCTAATAGCTGGGGGAATGCACTATCAAAAAAAGGTGCAGAAAAACTTAAAAAATGGGTTGAAAATGGAGGAACCTTAATTGGATATAAAAACGCTGGCAAATGGCTGAACAATAATGACATATTAAAAATTGAATTTAAATCTAAAAAGGACTCTACTCAAAACATTTCTTTTGAACAAAAAAGTAATTATTTTGGAGCACAAGTTATTGGAGGAGCCATATTTGAAACAAATATAGATCGCTCCCACCCTATTGCTTTTGGTTACAAAAACAACACGCTTCCTGTTTTTAGAAATTCAACTATTTTTATGAAACCTGATAAAAACAGTTATAATAACCCTATAAATTATACTGAGAACCCATTATTAAGCGGCTACATATCTAATAAAAACTTATTAGAATTAAAAAATACTAGTATGTTCAAAATTGGTAATCTTGGAAGAGGAAAAGTGATTTACTTTACAGACAATACTAATTTCAGAGCTTTTTGGTATGGCACAAACAAACTATTAATGAATGCCATATTTTTTGGTAACGCAATGTAAGCAGGCATAAAGCTAAAACATTGTAATCTTTAATTTTTCAAGTTCAAACTCAGCGATCATTTCTTTTACTATATCAGCAGCAGGCTTAATTTCATTAATAAGTCCAGCTATTTGACCAATTTCTAATTCTCCTTCTTCTAAATCACCTTCAAACATCCCTTTTTTAGCCCTAGCCCTTCCTAATAAATCTAATAATTCTTGTTTTGAGGGGTTTGTTTTATAGAGCGCTAACAAATCGTCAGAGAATTTATTTTTAAGCAAACGAACAGGAGCTAATTCTTTTAGGGTTAAAAATGTATCCCCTTCTTGAGCCTCAGTAACTTTTTTCTTAAACCTTATATGGGCGCTTGATTCTTCACTTGCAACAAACCTACTACCAACTTGTACTCCATCTGCACCTAAAATCATCGCTGCTAACATCCCTTTACCATTAGCAATACCACCAGCTGCAATTAAGGGAATATCTAATTGATGTTTGACCATAGGAATTAGTGTGAACGTGGTGGTTTCTTCCCTACCATTATGACCTCCAGCTTCAAATCCTTCAGCAACCACAGCATCAACTCCTGCATCCTGAGCTTTTAAAGCAAATTTCACACTGCTAACTACATGAACAACGATACAATTATTTTCCTTTAATCTAGTAGTATGTATTTTAGGATTTCCTGCAGATGTAAAAATTATTTTCACATCTTCCTCTATAATAATTTGAATTATTTCTTCAATATTAGGGTACAACATAGGAACATTAACCCCAAAAGGTTTATTGGTAGCCTTTTTGCATTTTTGAATATGTTCCCGCAAAACTTCTGGATACATCGATCCTGCCCCTAATAACCCTAAACCACCAGCATTACTAACTGCACTAGCTAACCTCCATCCACTATTCCAAATCATTCCAGCTTGAATGATTGGATATTGAATATTGAAAAGTTGATTTATTTTATTTTTCACTATTCTTTAATTATCTTAAAGCTAATCTGTTTATTATCTGAATTAATTGAAGCAATATACATTCCTGAATTTAAAGATTCTATATTAACTGAATTCAAGTTTCTTGAAATTTCAGTTAATAAAACTTTGTTTCCCAAAATAGAATAAATTGTAAATGTAGCATTTGAAATTCCTTGTGGAAATGATATGTTTATTTTTGAAGTTACAGGGTTAGGGTATAATGCAAAATTAGACATTAAAAACTCATCTTCAACCACAAGTTCTTGAAGAGCTGCATAAGCACCCTCAAAGTTTGGAATTCCATAACCCATTTCATCAGTAGGGTTATCATATAAATTTGCAGATTCTCTTATAATTTGCATAATATTTCCATTGGGAGTTTCAGGTCTTGCTTGCCATAAACAAGTTACTACTCCAGCCATGATTGGAGAACTAAATGATGTGCCACTGCTAAAATCAACATTACCTCCAGTATTAATTACAGCAGCACTTACTCCTTGCGCCATCAGATCTGGCTTTACTCTTCCATCCACAGTGGGACCAATAGAACTAAAAGAAGCATAATTTCCATTAGAATTTACTGCTCCAATAGTTAAGGTTCCTGGTGAATCCCCAGGAGTTCCTACAGTTGGAAAATCAGTATTACCACTATTCCCGGCAGAAGTAACTAAAATCATACCTTTATCAAAAGCAATATTTGCTCCTCTAGCAGAAAAAGTAGTTTGACCATCAAGGTCTTCATAACTATGATCGTAATTTGGATTATCATAACCTCGATAACCTAAACTTGTATTTACAACATCAACTCCTAAACTATCAGAACGTTCTAAAGCTTCTACCCACCAAGCCTCTTCAACTGGTGTTTCAGATGGAGTATATTCAGTTACAAAAAAATAAAATGATGCTTGTGGTGCCGTACCTACAAATTCATCTTGTAAAAAACCTCCTATATCACTAGAAGTATTAAATCCATGCGAACTTGTTCCATTAACATTTTCGATTCTAGCTTCAAAATCATAAGTTCCTAATATTCGATTTTCATCTCTCATTTTTTGAAACCCCGGATTGGTATCAATGGATGGAAAACCTGCATCTAAAACAGCTACAATCATTCCTTCTCCTGTATAATCTAACTCATGTAAATAATCTCCTGATAGCATTTCGATTTGATTTGCTGCTGCTCCATAATTGTAATTGATATTTTGACTAGCTTCTTCTAAAGCAAATTTATTTTCTATTGGTCCTCCGGGAAATAGATTTAAAGACTTATCGGCATATTCTACATCAGTTACAAAAGAAAAATCTAAAAGAGACTCTATATTAGACTGACCTCCAGTCACATAAATGCAATTCATCCATTTTGACTTTGATCGAACAGTCATATTATAAATATTTTTAATTTGTGTAATATAATTTTCATTAACAGGAACATCTCTTTCATCGATAGGAGTTCCTTGTAAAGTTTTACGATCAATTGCTTCTTGCGTCATAATTAATATTGGGTCTGCTAAAGAAGCTTCCACATTTTCTTTGTCTGCAAAAAACACCCAAGCATCTTGAGATTGAGCAAAGCCTTGTTGAATAGATAAAATTGTAAATATTAGTAATAATTTTTTCATAGTTTTATTTTTTTATTTATTGTCTAAATCTTTTTTATATAACAATTGAATTGTTGGCTACCCTAATACTTACATCTATTAGGAAATAACTCCGCTTCCTATTAATTCTTCATTTTGATACCAGGCTACAAATTGACCTTCAGTGATAGCAGATTGTGGATTTTCAAAGATAACATAAAGTCCTGATTTTGTCGAATAAATCGTTGCACTTTCAAGTTTTTGTCGATATCTAATGCGAGCCATTACATCAAATGACTCTCCAATATTAATTTTTAAATCTGGGCGTACCCAGTGTATTTCTTCCGGAAGGACTAATAATCCTCTTCGATACAATCCAGGATGATTCTTACCTAAACCTACATAAATTATATTTTCTTTTACATCTGTATCTATCACAAACAAAGGCTCTGTGGTCCCTCCAACCGCTAGGCCTTTTCTTTGGCCCTTTGTAAAATAATGAGCTCCTTGATGCTTACCAACAGCTTTTCCTTCTTGTTTAGCATAGTTTTGCTTTTTAGAGATAACCGTTAGCTCTTCTTCCTTAGAATTAAAAACTGAAGTTTCTCTTTGAAATCCTGAATAAGAAAAAGGGATTTCAATAATTTCTCCTTCTTTAGGTTTTAATTTTTGCTGAAGAAAATCAGGTAAACGCACCTTACCAATAAAACAAAGCCCCTGAGAATCCCTTTTTTCAGCGGTAATTAATTCCTGTTCCTTTGCTATTTTACGTACCTCAGGCTTTATTAACTCTCCAATGGGAAATAATGTTTTTGAAAGTTGTTCTTGCGACAATTGACATAAAAAATAAGACTGATCTTTATTGGGATCTTTGCCAGCTAATAACTGATAGGTTTCCTTTTTATCTTTAACAAGAGTCCCTTTTCTACAATAATGACCAGTTGCTATATAATCGGCACCCAAATCCAAAGCAGTTTTTAAAAAAACATCAAATTTTATTTCACGATTACATAAAACATCAGGATTGGGAGTTCTACCCATTTTGTATTCCCGAAACATATAATCTACAATTTTATCTTTGTATTGTTCACTTAAATCAACCGTTTGAAAAGGTATCCCTAACTTTTCTGCTACCAACATAGCATCATTACTATCATCTAACCAAGGACATTCGTTAGAAATGGTAACCGAATCGTCATGCCAGTTTTTCATAAAAAGACCGATTACTTCATAACCTTGCTCCTTTAAAAGGTAAGCAGCAACACTTGAATCCACACCTCCTGAAAGCCCGACTATAACACGCTTTTTCATAAAAATAATATAAGAAACACAAAGATACATTTTTTGTGTTAGAATCATATCCAATACCGGCTTACAAAAAACCTATAAAAACACATATTTAAAAAATTAACAAAATATTATTAAAAACCACAACACTTATGTTTAATAAAACATTACTTTTGTGGAACAAAAAAAATGAATTAATTTAAAAAAAAATGAATTACACAAACACGATTAAAAAAATTAGCATTGTAATGGTACTATTATTAACATTTTCAGCTTGTAGCGATGATGATGATAACAACAATGAAATAATTCCAACACAACCGAATATTGTAGAACTAGCTATTGCAACTCCAGAATTAAGTTCTTTAGTGGCAGCATTAACTGCAGCAGATTTAGTTGATGCACTTAATGCAGATGGTCCTTTCACCGTATTTGCACCAACAAACGAAGCATTTGCAACGTTTTTAACTGATAATGACTTTGCTACATTGGACGATGTACCTTTAGATGTATTACAACAAGTTTTATTATACCATGTTGTAGCTGGTCAAATAGCTTCATCAGATTTAACTAATCCTGGAGAAACAACTGCCATGACTTTACAGGGAGAAGATTTAACTGTTACAATGCCAGAAGCTACAATTACAGATGCAACTGGAGTTTCAGATATTGTAATTACAGCTGTCGATATAGAAGCATCAAATGGAGTTGTTCACTTAATAAATAAAGTAATGCTTCCGGTTTTAATAACAGAAGCAAATATTGTAGATCTAGCTTTAGTAACTCCAGAATTAAGTTCTTTAGTGGCAGCATTAACTGCAGCAGATTTAGTTGATGCACTGAATGCAGATGGTCCTTTTACCGTTCTAGCACCAACAAACGAAGCATTTGCATCGTTTCTAGCTGATAATGGTTTTGCTACTTTAGATGACGTACCTGTAGATGTTTTAACACAAGTTTTATTAAACCATGTAATTTCAGGAGAAATTACTTCTAGTGATTTAGTAACAGCAGGCTCAGGATATTCTAACACATTAGCTAGTGGAGCTGATAATAATTCAATGAGTATTTATTTTAATACTTCAAATGGCGTAATGTTTAACGGAATTTCTTCTGTTAGCCAAGCTGATATAGCTGCTTCAAATGGTGTTATACATATTGTAGATGCTGTTATTGGATTACCTACAGTTGTAACATTTGCTGCTGCAGATCCAACATTCTCAACTTTAGTTACGGCTTTAACTGTATTGACACCAGCAACTAATTTTATTGAAGTATTGCAAGGTGAAGGACCTTTTACCGTATTTGCTCCAACAAATGAAGCTTTTAGCGCTTTACCAGCTATCCCTGATGAAGAGCCTTTAACTCAAATTTTGTTATACCATGTAGTTGCCGGTAACATAGCATCTGCTAACTTAACAAATCCTGGAAATACAACTGCCATGACTTTACAAGGAGAAGATATAATTGTTACAATGCCAGAAGCTACAATTACAGATGCATCAGGCAACACAGATATAGGAATAATTGCAGTAGATGTACAAGCAGTAAATGGAGTTATACATGTAATTAACAAGGTAATGCTTCCATTGGAATTTTAATATTAAAATAAAGTATGTTTATTGATTAATAATTTGTTTCGAAAAGAGTTCTTATGTTTAAATAAGAGCTCTTTTTACTTATATAAATAGTTAAAAACTTCTATTATTTATAATGTATAAATTAATATGTAGGAAACATTTCTTCTTTCAAAATATTCTCATTTTCATACGTTTTCCAGAGACCATTTTTTTTACCGTTTTTGTAAGCACCTTTTAATATAATATTTCCCATCGCGTCGCAATAGATAGCATTACCATGGAGTTGGTCATTTACATAATATAATTTTTTTAACAGTTTCCCAGTGGGTGAATAATAATTATTAGAACCTTCTTTAATACCTTTTTGATAATTTATTTCTTCCGCCAAGACATTGGTTTTATAATAAGTAAGTTTTTTACCATCCAGTAATCCATTATTATAATTTTCTTTTGTCATTATATTATTGGTGCCAGTGTGATAGTAAATCCAGGTCCCAATTCTTACTTTCTCTTTCATGGCTCCTTCACTAATAAGCGTTCCTTTTTTAGAAAAGTACTTCACTTCTGAAATGGCATCATTTTTATTAAATGATTTTGTCATTATGGGTGTTGCTCCACAATCATCACAATAAAACTTAAAGACTCCTATTTCTTTTCCATGATCAAATGTACCTTTATATCGAATTTGTTCAGAATCTTCAAAATTCTTTTTCCAAGTCCCATGACGTTTTCCTTGACTGTCTAATTGGTTGATTCCGTTTTGAGAAAAAGCAACAGGTGCTATAATTATAAAACCAAATAGAAATAAAATTGATATTTTCATTTATGTGTTTTTTATTAATAACGATTAAAACCTAAAACTATTGAAATTAATTTAAAATTTTCAGTAAAAAAAAACTCCCAAATGGGAGTTTTAAAATTTATTTTTTTCCTTTCTTTTTTTGCTCCTCCGCTTGTTCCATCATTTCAGACATTTTCTTCTGAAATTTATTCTGTTTTTTAGGTTTCTTTTTATTCTCCTGAATTTTTGCATGAATTTTATCATCGTCAATTATATAATTCTTGATAACTAACATAATTCCAATCGTAATTAGGTTTGAAACAAAGTAATATAAGGAAAGACCTGATGCATAATTATTAAAGAACACCAGCATCATTAATGGCGACAAATACATAATAAATTTCATATTAGGCATTCCTTCTTGTTGTTGCATGGTTTGA
>Ga0307985_10001431_pt1 | contig 13440 bp, 11 predicted proteins | sample EllFjometageno80_FD_203155 | JGI IMG/M metagenome (GOLD analysis project Ga0307985, IMG submission 203155) | Marine microbial communities from Ellis Fjord, Antarctic Ocean - #80 | ecosystem: Environmental > Aquatic > Marine > Unclassified | place: Southern Ocean | collected 2014-10-09 | reverse complement strand
GCGCACAACCTGAAAGTCAGGTGAAGGCCTTTGTCGATAAACTGACAGAGGCTGCAGGCACCGCCCAAAGCGATCCGCTGGCCGACGCGCTGGCACAGGCGAAGGAACTGCTGGTGGCGGAGGAGTTCGAAGGCGCCGCCGGTATTTACGGCCAGGTGGTGAGCCACGCGTCGGATAATATCGATGGGCTTGGCGGCCTGGCGCGCGCGCTCGTCGGTCTCGGTGAGATCGATCAGGCTATGGAAATTCTGGCCCAGGTGCCCGAAGATCAGGCCAACCATGCAGACGTTGCGATTGCGCGGGCGGCGATCGAGCTTGCCCAGCAAAGTGCTGCTGTCGGCGACCTGTCTCCGCTTGAAGCGGCGGTCGCTGCCGATCCGAAAAATCATCAGGCGCGGTTCGATCTCGCGGTCGGCATGTTCGGGGCCGGGCGTCGAGAAGAAGCGATCGATCATCTGGTCGAAATCATGAAGATCGACCGAACCTGGAACGAAGATGCGGCCCGCCAGCAGCTTATCCAGTTCTTCGAGACCATGAACCCGACCGATGACGCCACCATCGCGGGTCGCCGTAAAATGTCGGCGGTTCTTTTCTCATGACCAGTGTCTTCGATCCTCTTTTTGAGGATCTACCGACGGAGATACCTATTTTCCCGCTTACCGGGGTTTTGCTTCTGCCCCATGGCAAACTGCCGCTCAACATTTTTGAGCCGCGTTACCTGAATATGATTACGGCGGCGCTGGCCGGCCACCGTATGATCGGGATGATCCAGCCTACGGGTCCGAACGAGGGCGATCAGCCCGACATATATAAAACAGGGTGCGCGGGGCGCATCACCTCGTTCAACGAATCGGAGGATGGCCGTTATCTGGTCACGCTGAGCGGCTTGATCCGTTTCGACCTCGCCGAGGAATTGCCGCTGCGCGACGGCTACCGTGTAGCGGTGCCCGATTGGGGTCCCTACTGCGACGACCTGGCCGAGGAAACCGGCGCCGGGGTCGACCGGGACAGAATGCTACGGGCGCTGAAGGGATATTTTACCGTCAATGACGTCGATGCCAACTGGGACGCCATCAAGGACACAACAACCGACCGTCTGGTCAATGCCCTGGCGATGATGTGCCCTTTCCAGCCGAGTGAAAAACAGGCTTTGCTTGAAGCTCTCAGCCTCGGCGACAGGGCAAACGTGATGGTGGCATTGCTCGAAATGGTGCTTGCCGCGAATGACGATTCCGCGAATCTTCACAGAAACTGATAACTACGAACCGGGTGTAGCGCATGAGCGACGATAAAACGGGAATTGATCCCAAGCTTCTTGAAATACTTGTCTGCCCGCTTACGAAGGGCAAGCTGACCTATGACCGCGATGCCCAGGAACTGGTAAGCGACCAGGCGCAGCTCGCCTATCCGATCCGGGACGGCATTCCGATCATGTTGGTGGATGAGGCGCGCCAGCTCGACGCTGCTTCCTGACGCGCTGCGGATGGAGAACAGCACCGGAGCGTGGCCGACTGACATCAAGGTCAGGCGCGCCGAGAAAACCCTCGATATCGTGTTCAATGACGGCACGGCGTTTTCGCTGCCGGCGGAATATCTGCGCGTTGAAAGCCCGTCGGCCGAAGTTCAGGGTCACGGTCCGGGACAGAAGGTTCTGGTTGCCGGCAGGCGGCATGTCGGTATCGCGGATGTCGAGGCGATCGGCAATTACGCGATCCGGATCATCTTCGACGACCTGCATGATACGGGCATATTTTCCTGGCGGTATCTTTACCAGCTCGGCGCCGAGCATGACGTAAGATGGCCGGAATTCGTCTCAGCGCTTGAGGCGGCGGGGCTCAACCGGGATCCTTAAGCAGAGGCACTGGAACGGCTGTTGACACAGCAGATGCCCGCACAAAAAGGGACAGTCATGAGCGAACCGATCAGAAACCTGACAATTGTCGGCGGTGGAACCGCCGGCTGGCTCGCCGCAGCAATGATAAGCGCTTCCCGAAACGGGACGAGCGATGCGGCTCCGCTGAACGTCACGCTGATCGAATCGCCGACCATCCCCACGGTCGGTGTGGGCGAGGCGACAACGCTCTCAATGGGCTGGACGCTCGATCTGGCCGGGCTCGACGAGAATGATTTTATCCGGAGCTGCGACGTCACGTTCAAGGCCGCGGTCAAGTTCATCGACTGGGACCGTAGCGATGACGGCACGCCGCTCAGCTATTACCACCCGTTTTCCATACCGCCTTATCTCAACGGTTACGCGCCGGCATATCATTACCACCGGCGCCACAAGGGCGGCGGCGGCCGATCATTCGCCCACTCAATGCTTGGGTCATGCGCGGTTCTCGATGCGCTGAAATCACCCAGAAAACCCGGTGCGCAAAGTCTCGACGGGCTGTTTCCCTACGCCTATCACGTCAATGCAGGATTGTTTGCCGGATATCTGCGGGAATACTGCAAGACCATCGGGGTCAACCATGTGCTGGATGATGTCGTCGGCGTCAATCGCGATGAGCGCGGCTTCGTCTCTTCTCTGGCGCTTGAACGCGGTGGCGATCATCCTGTTGAATTCGTGATCGATTGCTCGGGCTTTCGCAGCCTCATTCTCCAGCAGGCGCTGGAAGAACCCTTCGTGTCGTTCCAGGAATCATTGCCCTGCGACCGGGCGATCCCGATGCCGATCGATCATCCTGAACCCGGCGGAAAGTTGCCACCGTATACCACTTCGACCGGGCTTTCTGCCGGCTGGGCCTGGAACGTACCGCTCTGGTCGCGCCGCGGGACCGGGTATGTCTATTCCAGCGCGCATATCTCGGATGATGAAGCAATCGCCGAGCTTGCCGCGCATAACGGGGTGGCGCCGCCGGAGAATTCGCGGTCCATTCATATGAATATCGGCCGCACCCGGCATACCTGGGTGAAGAACTGCGTCGGCATGGGGCTTGCGGCCGGTTTTATCGAGCCCCTGGAATCCACCAGCATTCATTTCGTCCAGATGTCGGTCCGCTGGCTGCTGGATAATTTCCCGACGCGCGACTGCAGCCCCGCACTCCAGCAGAATTTCAACGGGTTGACGGCCACGTTGTACGAAGAAATACGCGATTTTATCGCGCTGCATTACGTGCTCAACAATCGCGATGACACGCCGTTCTGGCGTTTTGCCCGGGATGAACTCACGTGCCCTGACCGTCTTGCGCACTTGATAGAGCTGTGGCGCCACAAGCTGCCATCTGCGCCCGATTTGCCCAACCGGGGCGCCCTGTTCTCGGAGTGGAGCTATATGTATGTGCTGTTCGGGAAGAAGTTTTTCGCCGGCATGGACTTCCCATCCGAAGACGCGATCCGGGATGCTGATTTCGACGAATTTCTTTTTTCCGTCGCAAGCGACAAGAACCGGCTGATGGCGGAGGCCCCCGATCACCGGGCGGCAATTGCCGAAATCAGAGAAATGCAATCCACCCCCTGGTATCGCCCGGCAGGAACCTCTGTCGATCTTGCCGGTGCCGGCGGGGAGGCAGGCGCAATTGCTTAAAGCGGCTCGCCCCGGGTCAGACGCGGCAGGTCGCCGACCAGACCCATTGCGTGCCGCATGAAGATTTTTTTCAGGGGTGTTGCTCGATCGACGGCCGCCAGGCCGACTTCCCGGGCAATGCGCACCGGGGTGATGTCGTTTGAAAACAGGCGGTTCAGAATATCGGTGACGCCGATCATCATCATGTTGTCGGGTTTGCGCCAGCGTTCATAGCGTTCCAGCGCGGTCATTGTCCCGGGATCCAGCCCCAGCCGGAGCGTATCGATGATCACTTCGGCGAGGGCGGCAACGTCACGCAGGCCGATGTTGAAACCCTGCCCGGCAATCGGATGGATTGCGTGCGCGGCATCTCCGGCCAGGGCCATCCGCGGCGCGATATAGCGTTTGGCATGCACCACCGACAGCGGATAGGACCAGCGCGTCGGGCCGATCTCTATCCTGCCAAGGAAGCTGCCGAAACGTTCGCCAAGTTCGGCTGCGAACGCGTCGTCGCCGAGTGCCAGGATGTCCGGTGCAAGGTCGTTGCGTTCCGTCCACACGATCGATGAGCGGTTTTGCGTCATCGGCAGGATCGCGAACGGCCCGGCCGGCAGAAAGTGTTCCTGGGCAATACCGTTATGCGGTAATTCGTGGTGTACGGCGCAGACGATCCCGGTCTGTGGATAGCGCCAGCGAACGGCATCGATGCCGGCGGCTTCGCGCAGCGGCGAGTTGCGTCCGTCAGCGGCGACGACCAGCCGCGCTGCGATCTGTCGCCCGTCGGCGAGATCGAGCACCGCGGCATCGTCCCCGAAATTGCATTCGGCGAGTTCGGCACCGTCATATACCTGAAGGCTTGATTTGCCGGCGGCGGCGGCAAGGGCACGCCGGGTCACGGCATTTTCGACGATCCAGCCGAGCGGCCCATCGCCGATCTCCTTGTGATCGTAATGCAGGAATAGCGGCGAGGTGCCGTCCGCGACACGAATTTCGAGAATGGGCTCCGCCTCGTCCGCCAGACCGTCCCAGAGGCCCAACCCGTCCAGAATACGCTGGGAACCGGCGGCCACTGCAGAGCCGCGTCCGTCAAAGGTCGCGGCGGCCATGTCGGAAAGTTTGGCCCGCTCAATCAGGGCAACCGGCACTCCGGCCCCGGCGAGTCCCAATGCCAGACTCAGGCCGACCATGCCGCCACCAACGACCGCCACTTCAAATTTTTTCGTGTCCATGAAGGCAGGATGGCGGGCGCTGATCATGCTGTCCAGCGGCAGATCCAGCGGCAGAACAGCGCATTGTCTACAAAATAAGCAGAAAACCCGTATTGCACAATAAATATGCAAATTTTTGTTGAAACCAGCCGATACGGTTCGAACACTCAAGGCATTAGGCCGGGTTTTCATATTGATTATCAACGCACTAACAGGTGATCAGTGGCTAACCCAGGGTTTGGCATGGGAATTGCAATATCTCCAACGATGGCACCGAAGATGGCAGTTTTCTACGGCACACATTGGGGAGACGAAAATGAATAAGGCACTTAAAAGTGCTGCAGCGGGTTTTGCTGCGGCTTTTATCACGTTGTCGGCACCGCAGGCGGCGGAACCGCTCATCGACGAAAAATCCTTCCCGGGCGCGTTTTCCGCGAATCTCGGCCTTTTCTCGGAATATTACTTCCGTGGCATTTCACAGACCGACGATGCGCCCGCTCTGCAGGGCGGGCTCGATTGGTCGGCCACGGTCGACGAGGGCACGGGCATTGGCGTCTATCTCGGCGTCTGGGGCTCCAACGTCGATTTCAATGAAGCCGCCGGCGTCGACGGGGCGATCACCGAGATCGATTATTATGGCGGTCTGACCGGTGATATCGGCAGCACTGGGTTGAGCTGGGATGTCGGCTTTATCTATTACACGTATCCGGGCGCAGCAGGTTCGTTGGACTACGATTTTGTCGAAGGCCGGGGCGCGCTGTCATACGATTTCGGCTTTGCATCGGCCACGGCCAGCCTGAACTATTCCCCCGAAAACTTCGGCAAAAGCGGCGCGGCTTTCTATCCGAAGCTCGGGGTTGATGTGCCGGTCGGGAAGTATCTCACGCTGTCGGCGCATGTCGCGAAGCAGTACATCGACGAAAATGCGACCTTCGGTGTGCCCGACTATGTCGATTACAGCATCGGCGGCACGGTTAACGTTGCCGGCTTTGACGTCAATCTGACGTGGTCCGACACGGATATGTCCGAAGCTGAATGCGGCGACGCCTGCGGGATGGTGTTGCTGAGCGTCTCACGCTCTTTCTAATCCGGGAACCGGGGCCGCAGATCGCGGCCCCGGTTTTCTTATCTGCGACCACAACAACAACGGAAGGTGCACGGGCATGAAACTGATCACGGCGGTCATAAAGCCGTTCAAACTGGATGATGTTCGCGAAGCGCTGACCGATGTCGGCATCGAGGGCATGACGGTCACCGAGGTTAAAGGCTTCGGGCGCCAGAAGGGCCAGGCGGAAATCTACTGCGGGGCCGAATACACCATTTCATTCCTGCCGAAGGTCAAGATCGATATCGCTGTGGAAGACGCCGCTGCCGAAAAGGTAGTCGAGGCGATCCAGAAATCTGCGAATACCGGCAAGATCGGCGACGGAAAAATCTTTGTCCAGGAACTCACCAGCGCGGTCCGCATCCGCACCGGCGAGTCCGGCAATGAAGCGCTTTAAGGGAGTATTACTGTGAACAGATATATCAAACCCACCGTGATCGCCGTCACACTGGCGGCGATGGGGGTCATTGCAATCGGTGAGGCGGAAGCCGCCGTCAGCGCCGAAACGGCCTTCGTTCTCAACACATTCTCGTTCCTGATCCATGGCGTCCTCGTGATGTTTATGGCGGCAGGGTTCGCCATGCTGGAATCCGGTCTTGTCCGGTCCAAGAACACCGCGGCGATCTGCCTCAAGAACATCGCTCTCTATTCGATTGCCGGCCTGATGTTCTACATCGTCGGCTACGCACTGATGTACACCGATGTCGACAAGGGCTGGATCGGCGCTTTCGAATTCCTGTACAATCCGGCACCCGCCGAACTGGCGTTGCTGAACGCGGACGAAGCTGGCAAAGCGGCTGCAAACGCCGCCGTGCTTGCGGATTCGACCTACTCGTCGATGTCAGACTGGTTCTTCCAGATGGTGTTTGTCGCGACCGCGGCATCGATTGTGTCGGGCACCCTTGCTGAGCGTATCAAGGTCTGGCCGTTCCTGATCTTCGTCGTCATCCTGTCCGCCATCATCTATCCGATCCAGGGCTCCTGGGTCTGGGGTGCGGGCTGGCTCAGCGAAATGGGCTTCTCCGACTTCGCCGGCTCGACGCTCGTGCATTCGACCGGGGGCTGGGCGGCACTTGCCGGCGCGCTCGTGCTCGGTGCACGTAAAGGCAAGTTCGGTCCCAATGGTCAGGTCAATCCGATGCCCGGCGCCAACCTGCCGCTTGCAACGCTTGGCACATTCATCCTGTGGTTCGGCTGGTTCGGCTTTAACGGGGGCTCGCAGCTTGCTCTCGGCTCTGCAGCCGATGCGACGGCGATTGCCATCGTTTACGTCAATACCAACCTGGCCGCAGCGTCCGGCGTCGTTGTCGCAATGATCGTGACCCAGTTGCTGTTCAAGAAAATGGATCTCACCCTGTGCCTGAACGGCGCGATCGGCGGTCTTGTCGCCATCACGGCGGGGCCTGATCTGCAGCAGCATGCCTATGCCATCCTGATCGGCGGTATCGGTGGTGCCCTGGTGGTATTTGCGGTCCCGCTGATCGACAAGCTCAGGATCGACGATGTGGTCGGCGCGATTTCCGCCCACCTGGTCTGCGGCATCTGGGGCACCCTCGCGGTCGGTATCTTCGGCGCCGGGTCGCTCGTCACCCAGTTCATCGGCATCGTGGCGATTGGCGCCTTCGTGTTCATCTCCAGCCTGATTGTCTGGATGATCCTGAAGGTCACCATCGGTATTCGTGTCGACGAGGAAGCCGAGATGGACGGGCTCGACAAGGCTGAACTGGGTATGGAAGCGTATCCGGAGTTTGGTCGCGGCTAACTGTCTGGACGCCCCGGCCCGACTTGGTCGGACCGGGGCTACGAAGTGTCCCATCCTTAGGCGCGCCACGCCGGGATGGTCACGAGCCGGAGACCGGGCGCACTGTCATCCGTTCGGTCTCCGGTGGCTTGCGGCGGCGCATTTCTGCCGACATGCGCCGCGCTCCCCCCGCCGCAACATTGGGAGACGACCGCCCCGCCGCCCTGCGGGGCGGTCTTTTTTGTGCCGACGCTCCTGCCGGTGGCATCCCCGGTGGCGCCACTGGCGGGACCGGGGCCAAAACTGCCTATCCTCCTGATAAATAACGAATACCGACAACGGCCCGCACCAATGTTCCCTTAATGTTCGTTTCGGTGCCGGAATCAAACGAATCACGCCACCCCTTGTAGACCAGTATCTTAGCTGCCCATGATGATGTAGAATCTGAGAGACAGGCCGGAACATGCTGAGATTGTCCGGCAGCTTTGTTTTTATGATTTGTTCTCTTTCCGGTGTGATCCCGGCTGGGGAGCTGCAACGTTCCGGGCATGGGGGCGCGAAATTTGCGGCACGAGAAGGGGCTCATGAAGCGCAACGCACCAGTTACGGGGACGATTGAACCATGCCGTTAAACGCCCGCATGGATGCCGTCGGGGATTATCCCTTTGACCGGCTGCGCGCGCTTCTGGGCACGCTTGAGCCGCCGCCGGGCATAACACCCATTCCGCTGTCCCTGGGCGAGCCGCAGCATGCGCCACCGGCCTTCCTGGCGGAGACCGTCGCGCGGGAGACTGCCGGCTGGTCAAAATACCCGCCAATGCGCGGGACCGAACCGGCACGGGCCGCGATAGCCGCCTGGCTGACGCGCCGCTTTGGCCTGCCGGACCGCATGGTCGACCCGGAGACGATGGTGATCCCGGTCTCGGGCACCCGCGAAGCGCTCTTCATGATCGCGCTTGCCGCGGTGCCGGAGACAAAGAACGGCCAGAAGCCGGTCGTGCTGATGCCCAATCCGTTCTACCAGGTCTATCTTGGTGCGGCCGTGATGGCCGGCGCAGAACCGGTCTTCGTCCCCGCGGATAGCAACAATGGATTCCTGCCGGACTTTGCGGCGGTGCCGGAAGATATCCTCGCCCGGACGGCGCTGGCATATTACTGCTCGCCCGCGAATCCGCAGGGGGCCATCGCGTCGATGGAGACCATGAAGCATCTGGTGACGCTTGCGCGCGAACACGACTTTCTGCTGGTCTCCGACGAATGCTACAGCGAGCTGTATTATGGCGACCCGCCGACCGGCGGTGCCGAGGCCTGCGCGGCGCTCGGTGATGACGGCCCGGATGCGATGCGAAACGTGGCCGTGATGAATTCCCTGTCGAAGCGGTCAAGCGCGCCCGGGCTGCGATCAGGGTTTGTCGCCGGTGACGCGGAACTTATCCGGCGGTTCGCCCGGTTGCGTGATTACGGCGGGGCGCCGCCGCCGCTACCCTTGCTCGCGGCCGCATCGGCGCTCTGGTCGGATGAAGACCATGTTGTCGCAAATCGTGCGCTCTATGCCGCAAAATACGTCGTGGCGAAGGAAATCCTGGGGGGCAAATACGGCTATTACAGCCCGGCGGGCGGTTTCTATCTCTGGCTTGACGTCGGCGATGGCGAAGCCGCTGCCCGCGCGCTCTGGGGCGATGCAGGGGTCCGGGTGATCCCGGGCGAATATCTCGCGCGCGAAGCCGACGGACATCACCCGGGCGCCGGATATATCCGGCTCGCGCTTGTGCACGATCTCGAAACAACCCGTGAAGCGCTGACGCGCATCACCCAAGTACTGTAAAAACGGGAGTACCCCATGGCCAGTCGAACCCGAAACGCCGGACGCACAGCGTTCCTGTCACCGGAGATGCACACCTTCCTGCGCCGACGTCTGCAGGAACTGGGCGGTATTATCCTTTTGCTGGGCGGTCTGGCGCTCAGTATTGCGATCGTCGGGTATGATTCCTCCGATCCGTCGTGGAACCATTCGGTCGCGCGCGATGCCGCGAATCCGCTGGGATTGAGCGGTGCCTGGATCTCCGACCTCCTGATACAGAGCATCGGTGCCACCGCGATCCTGCCCGGCGCGATCCTGATGATCTGGGGCTGGCGCATCGGTGCTCACCGTAATATGGGCCGCACATGGCTCCGCCTGGCGGCCCTGCCGGCAACCCTGCTTCTTGCCACCGTCACTCTCGCGGCTGTCGGTACGCCTTCGTTCTGGCCGCTTAAAATCGGTCTGGGCGGTATCACGGGATCCGTTCTTCTCGCCGATATCTCGGCGCTGGCGACTGTGATCGGCATCCCGCTCTGGCCCGTTACCCTGACAATCGGAATTCTCGCCCTTCTGGCATTCGCGCTGACCCTCGGGGTCAGCCGCGGTGAATGGATTACGGGTCTGCGCAGCGCCGGGCGGCTTGGCGGCAGTACGGCAAAAGCGGGCGTGACCGGCGGTCGGTGGTCCGGCCGTATGGCACACCGTTTCGGTGGTGCCTCGTGGACGATGTTCCGGCGCGTCCGCATGCCGTCCTTCGGGGATCGACGGGAACCCGGTTTTGAAGATATGGACGACGAGATGGAGATCGTCGGAGAAGATGCCTATGAGGGTGGCCGCCGCGAACCGACGCTGGGCGCCCCCCGCGGGCGCGGAGAAGATCCGGACGAAAAGCCCGCGAAGAAGAAAAAGATTGTCGCGGCCCGGCGCCAAAAGCCGGCCGCCGGCAAACGGGCGGCCGAGGCCGACCAGCAGCGTCTGGATCTGAATACCGGGGAATACACTTTGCCGCCGCTCGACGTTCTGGACGAGCCGCCGGAGGATTACGGGCAGAACAAGCAGGACGAAGACGCCCTGTCGGAAAATGCCAGGCTTCTGGAATCGGTGCTCGAAGATTTCGGCGTACGCGGGCGTATCGTCAAGGTCCGCCCCGGCCCGGTCGTTACCCTGTACGAACTCGAACCCGCGCCGGGCACAAAATCGTCGCGTGTCATCAGCCTGGCCGATGATATCGCCCGGTCGATGAGTGCGGTATCGGTGCGCGTTGCCGTGGTGCCGGGCAAAAACGTTATCGGCATCGAACTGCCGAATGCGACGCGCGAACTGGTCACATTACGTGAACTGGTCGAATCCAAGGATTTCGAAAAACACACCGGCGCTCTGACCCTCGTGCTTGGCAAGGATATCGGCGGTGGGCCCAGCATGGTCGATCTTGCCCGTATGCCGCATCTGCTGATCGCGGGCACGACCGGCTCCGGCAAGTCCGTTGCGGTCAACACCATGATCCTGTCGCTGCTCTACCGGCTGACGCCGGAACAGTGCCGGTTCATCATGATCGATCCGAAGATGCTGGAACTGTCGGTCTATGACGGTATTCCACATCTGCTGTCGCCGGTGGTGACAGACCCGTCCAAGGCAGTTGTCGCGCTGCGCTGGGCCGTGCGCGAGATGGAAAACCGCTACCGCGCGATGTCCAATCTCGGTGTGCGGAACATCAACGGTTATAACCAGCGCATCGTCGAGGCCGCCAAGAAGGGCGAGACCCTGATGCGGTCGGTACAGACCGGCTTCGATCCCGAAAGCGGCGAGCCGATCTACGAAGAACAGGCCTACGATATGAACCCGCTGCCATACATCGTCGTCATCGTCGACGAGATGGCTGATCTGATGCTTGTCGCGGGCAAGGAGGTAGAGGGCGCCGTCCAGCGTCTGGCGCAGATGGCCCGTGCCGCCGGCATTCATGTGATCATGGCGACCCAGCGGCCGTCGGTCGATGTCATCACCGGCACGATCAAGGCGAACTTCCCGACCCGGATATCCTTCCAGGTGACGTCAAAAATCGACAGTCGCACTATTCTGGGCGAGGGCGGTGCGGAACAGCTGCTCGGCCAGGGCGATATGTTGTATATGGCGGGCGGTGGCCGGATAAGCCGCGTCCATGGGCCATTCGCGTCGGATGAAGCCGTCGAACGGGTTGTCAGTTTCCTGCGGATGCAGGCGGCACCGGATTATATCGATGAGGTCACCGAGGGCGATCACGAAAGCCCGTTCATTCCGTCGGGCGATGACAGCAGCGGCGGATCCGGTAGTGGATCGGGCGACAACGAAATGTATGACCGCGCCGTGGCCGTTGTCTGCCGCGAACGCAAGGCATCCACCAGCTTCGTCCAGCGTCATTTGCAGATCGGCTACAACCGGGCCGCGCGTATCGTCGAGCGCATGGAAGCAGAGGGCGTGATCAGCCGCGCCAACCATGCCGGCAAACGCGAAGTGCTGGCGCGGGACATCGATAACGCGGAGAGGTAACCTGCCTGAGGTCGGCGAGGGCCGCCTTACAATTGCCCCATCGCGGGCCTATATAGAGGCCATGACAGGATTTCCGACTGCATTTTCGCGCGTTTTCGTCTTTGTGCTACTGCTCGCGGGCTTTGCCACGCCAGCCGGTGCCACCTATCGGATCACCGAACAGGACAGGGCAGACATCGTGCGGATAGAAGCCTATCTGAATACGATTGAATCGCTGCGCAGCAAGTTCGTACAGCTGTCGACCGGTGGCCGTGTCGCAGAGGGCACAATCTATATCGAGCGCCCCAAACGCCTTCGTCTGCAATACCGGAATCCGTCGAACATTCAGGTTTATGCCAACGGCAACTGGCTTGCCCATGTCGACACCGACCTTGAAGCGGTCTGGCATGTGCCGCTGAAAGCCACGCCCGCGGCGTTTCTTGTTCGCGACCAGATCAGGCTGAGCGGCGATGTCACGGTTGAACGCGTCATACGCGATGCGCGAACGATCTCGGTGTCGCTGGTCCAGACCGAAGAGCCGGATGCCGGGCGGTTCGTGCTTACATTCTCCGATTCCCCTCTGGCGTTGCGTAAATGGACGGTCACGGACGTGCAGGGCGTCTCGACCTCGGTCAGCCTCGTCGCACCGGATTTTAATGTCGCGATCCCGCGTGAAGTGTTCATTTTCGACGAATCGAAGTTCGAACCGGAAGTCCAGTAACAGGGCCGAAACCCGATCTGTCTGCCCGTAATTTCAGCCGTAAGCCCGGCTCCGCATATTGCCGATATGGCAGCGACGTGATAGCCATTATACATGCCGGATAACACCTCCAAACCGCTTGTCGGTATCCCCGCCAGCCAGATATTTCTGCCCAGTCATTCGATGGCACAGCATGGTGCGGGTGAACGCTATATCCGTGCTGTCGCCGATGGCGCCAGCGCGATGCCGATGGTAATTCCGGCGCTTGCCGAGGATTATAATTTCGCCGACCTCGCAAGCCGGCTGGACGGTATGATGCTGACCGGTGGCCGCGCCAATGTTGAGCCGCATCACTATGGCGGTCCTCCGTTTCCTGAAGACGAGGTCCGTGATCCGCTCCGCGACAATACCGTGCTGCCGCTCGTTCGAGAATGTGTCGAGCAGGGTGTGCCGGTGTTCGGGTCGTGCCGCGGCATTCAGGAAATCAACGTCGCCATGGGCGGCTCGCTCCACTACCGGGTTCACGAGGTCGAAGGTTTCGACGATCACCGCATGCCGCGTGAAGGCGACCTGGAACATAAATTCGGCGACAAGCATCTGGTCGTCACGCTGGAAGACGGGCTCTTTCACAAGCTCTGCGGCGCGCGTGAAATCATGGTCAATTCACTGCATGCCCAGTCGCTGGATACGGTCGCACCCGGGTTCGAGATCGAATGCGTTTCAATGGACGGCGTCACCGAAGGTATTCGCCATACATCATCGAAGGCGTTCTGTGTCGGCGTACAATGGCACGCGGAATGGCGGTTTGAAGAAAACGCTTTGTCGCTGGGTCTTTGGCGCGAATTCGGCGATGCCTGTCGTGAACGCGCGGGTGCGCG